>Ga0335072_10007913_pt1 | contig 15445 bp, 16 predicted proteins | sample Lox_Sample_21_FD_206725 | JGI IMG/M metagenome (GOLD analysis project Ga0335072, IMG submission 206725) | Soil microbial communities from Loxahatchee National Wildlife Refuge, Florida, United States - Lox_Sample_2.1 | ecosystem: Environmental > Terrestrial > Soil > Wetlands | place: USA... | reverse complement strand
CAGGTCTTCGGTATGCCAGCCCGAATGCTTGTCGGAAAATGCGTCGTTCAAGCCGTCGCGCAACATGCTGTCATAGAGCTGGCCGTCGCCCATGCGATAGCCCCAGCGTGCGCGGCCGATTAGATACGGCGCCTGATCCATGCTCTCCATGCCGCCGGCGGCGGCGACGTCGATGTTGCCGAGCAAAATCTCCTGCGCTGCCGAGACGATAGCCTGCGCGCCGGAGCCGCAGACGCGATTGACCGTCAGCGCCGGCGTCGTCACCGGCAGTCCGGCATCGACGCCGGCTTGGCGCGCCGGATTCATTTTCTCGCCGGCCTGAATGACGTTGCCCATGACCACGGTCTGCACGTCGTCCGGGCGAACGCCAGCACGCTCGACGGCACCCTTGATCGCCACGGCACCAAGCGTCGGCGCGGTCACGTCCTTGAGAGCGCCGCCGAAGGCTCCGATCGCCGTGCGGACCGGTTCGGCAAAAACGACAGAACGCAATGTCATGGCTGAGCTCCTCGATCCCGAGATGAGTTGGAAACCGTCAAGTACGCTTGGACCAGCGGGTTTACATGCATATACAAGTAACTAGGTGCAATTGCACCTTTGTCAAGGCAACGGCCCTTCCGGAAAACAGCGGCAACCACCTGCGGAAGCGTGTAGATTGGCCGCGCCGGGAGCTGATACGCGAAGGAGAGGTTTTTCATGAGTGGACTCGGCGGATTGAACAAGACTCCCGACGGCGTGGTCATCGGGCTCGTTCAACTGCAATTGCCGACCATCGCCACCAAGAGCGATCTCGCGGCGCAGACGCAAAAGATCTGCGCCATGGTGCAGAAGGCCCGCAAGGGCATGCCGACCATGGATCTGGTGGTGTTCCCCGAATATTCGCTGCACGGGCTGTCGATGGACACCACGGCGGAGTTGATGTCGCGGCTCGACGGACCGGAAGTGGCGAGCTTCCGCCAAGCCTGCATCGACAATCACATCTGGGGCTGCTTCTCCATCATGGAGTACAATCCGGACGGCAACCCCTACAATTCCGGCCTGATCATCGACGACGAAGGCGAGATCAAGCTCTATTACCGCAAGATGCATCCCTGGGTGCCGGTCGAGCCCTGGGAGCCGGGCAACCTCGGCATTCCGGTGTGCGACGGTCCCAACGGCAGCAAGGTCGCGCTGATCATCTGCCACGACGGCATGTTTCCCGAGATGGCGCGCGAGTGCGCCTACAAGGGCGCGAACATTATGCTGCGCACGGCCGGCTATACGGCACCGATCCGCCACGCCTGGCAGATCAGCAATCAGAGCAACTCGTTCTCCAACCTGATGTACACGGCGAATGTGTGCATGGCCGGCACCGACGGCACGTTCAATTCCATGGGTGAAGGCATGATCGTCAATTACGACGGTGTGCCGCTCGCCACCGGCAACGGCGCGCCCGATGAGATCATCACCGCCGAAGTGCGGCCGAAGCTCGCCGACGAGGCGCGCCGGATCTGGGGCGTCGAGAACAATATCTATCAGTTCGGTCACCGCGGCTATGTGGCGGTGAAAGGCGGTGCGCAGGATTGTCCGTACACCTACATGCGCGATCTCATGGCCGGACAATACCGGCTGCCCTGGGAAGACGAGGTGCAAGTCACTGACGGCACCAGTTGCGGCTTTGCAATTCCGAACCGAACATATCAGGGATAGCCCTCCGTCATTCCGGATCGCCGCACAGCGGCGAGTCCGGAATCCATATCCACTGGCCCGGCGGCACGAACGCTGCGTCCATTCGACGGTGGGTGGTTATGGATTCCGGGCTCCTCGCTTCGCTCGGACCCGGAATGACGAAATGCCTGATTAGTTCGCGCACAAATTCGGCACCGCAACTTTCTCGAACAGATGCGGCGAGGCGACGACGCTTGATGGATAGGCCGCCAGCGCGGCGCGAAACTCGGGATGGGTGAAAGCTGCGCGGAAATGCGCGACCGATTCCCAGACCGCATAGTTCAGAAACGCGCAACTCCCGCCGATGCCGCGATGCAATTGCGTCGAGATGTAACCGGGCTGCCTTTTCATCCAATTGGCATCGTGTTCCCAGGCGGCGAGCAAACCTTCGACGTCTTCGGGCGCCACGGTGAAGATGTTGATCAGCACCGCCGGCGACGCGGTCGCGCCGAGCTGTTGTTGAATCGGCATACTCTCATCGAGCGGACGCAGACTGAGCATGGCCTCTCTCCTTATTCGGCGTTGTTGGTTTCGATGTCCGTTCCAGTATCGAGACGCTGTCGAATGCTTCGCAGCGTCGCCACTGCAGTCGCGATCTTCCGCGCGGTGAGGCCCGTTCCAAGCCCGGTGGCCCATACGGTCTGGCGTTTCATCGCCGCCGCGAACGCACTTTTTCCAGCAGCCGAGAGCACGACCAGCTTGGCCCGCTGGTGGTGCGGATTGGGCGCGAACCGCACCAGATCGTCGGCCTGCATCTCGTTCACCAGGCGCTGCACCGCCTGCCGCGTGAGCCCCATGTTGCGCGCGATCTGAGCGACCGATAGCGGCACCGGTGACAGCGCGATCGCACCCAGCACCTGCCAGCGCGCGCTGGTAAGGCCGAGATCGGCGACCAGCACGTCGCCGGATGCCAGGAGACGCCCGTTGAGCCGAAAGGTCTCGAGCACGAGGTCGGTAATGGCGTCTCCAAGGGACGTGACCGTCTCGCTCATACGCAACATACTGTCATAACGACAATATGTTGTCAACAATAAATTGCCATTTCGGTCGCCGCCGGGGCGGCGAAAAACGCAAATAGCGTAATCATGCGATCCCGAGCCATGAGGTATTTGTGATCGGGTATCGGTCGATCGCGGCAAAAAGCGATTTGCGCGCTATGGCATGATCCCGAAAAGTGGAAACCGGTTTTCGGAAAAAGATCATGCTCCAACATAAAATCTAGACCGTGATCCGATTCAATTTGATCCGATCATGGTCTAAGTGACACCACCGTTTCGGCAAGCAGCCAGAAAAAAGGCGACGCTGCGCGGCACGTGGTGGCGGATCTGCGCATGCAGCAGCGTGAGCGTGGCCCCAAACAGCGCCTGCATGATCAGGGGCATGAATACCAGATCGACGAAGAACTGCGTCGTCGCCGCCATTCGCTCCGGCGCAAAGGCCGTCAGCGAACCGAACGCCTCGGATTGCGCTACCGCTTCGGCCAACAACCTGCCGACAGCTTCCTCCCCGCGCTGCCGCGCCATGCGGTGAACGTGACTTGCCAGATCTGGAAAGCGCCGCGCCTCCGCGATGCCGAGGCGCATCAAATCGACGGTATCGCCGCCCAACGCCCAATGCAGAAGGTTCGCCGCAACAATGACAAGCCGGTCATCGATCGTCTCTCCTTTCGGCGGATCGCTGGCGAAGCGCGCCAGATTGTGCTCGACGTTGCGGATCACAACGGCAGCGAACAGCGCCTCCTTTCCCGGAAAACGCGCGTAAATGGTCGGCTTGCCGGCGCTCGCCAAGCTTGCGATCTCATCGATGCTGGCGCCGGCAAGGCCGCGCTCGAGAAATACGCGGCGCGCCGCATCCAGAATGCGCGCGTCGACCTCGCCGGCAAGCTCCCGCGGCGGCCGGCCTGCGCGGGCGGCGCGGCGCGGGGTCGCGCACTTGTCCATAGCCACGGTCTTGTTCATTTGCTTGACCTTTCGGCCGTCGCGATCGCGCATCCGGCCCAGGAAACGACGGCCAAGATCGAGCAGCTGACGTCACATTCGATAGCCGGGCGGAGCGCCCAAGTAAACAAATGAAACGACCGCGTTCAAATACTTTTCACGCTGCTAAGATGATGCCGGGGAATCGCCTCGCTTGCGAATGCGGAATCCTGTGGCGGCTACTCCGCGGCCCGGCGCGCAGGCGGAGACACGCTTTGCAGCCCGTCGGCATCGGTCGCCGAAATGGTCGTTCGCACGATCAGCCGCGCCTCGTTCGGCGGCCACGGCCGGCCGCGATGCAGCGTCGCGCGATTATCCCACATCAGCACATCGCCCTGCCGCCAAACATGGGTGTAGCTCAGGCCCGGCGCAGTCGCGGCTTCAGCGAGTTCGGCAAGCAGTTTGAGTGCTGCGCTCTGCTCCATGCCCTCGATCGCGTAGGCGTGCGAGGCGATATAAAGCGCGCGCCGGCCATTAGCCGGATTGGTCCACACCATGCGCCAGCATTGCGGCGGCAGCGCCGCGCGCTCCGATGCGGCGACGATATCGGGCGCGATCTTCGCGCGCGAGTGCGTATAGTCATGCCAGGCGAATAAGCTCGCGACGCGCTTTCGCATTGCGTCATCAAGTCGATCAAACGCGAGCCTGGTCGAGACGTACTCGGTCTCGCCGCCATGCGCGGGAATGATGCGCGCGGACAGCACGGACGCAAGCGCCGGCACGCTCTTGAACGTCGAGTCGGCATGCCAAAGCTGGTTCGCCTTATTGCGCAGCGCCACGCGCGAATCGGCCGGCACGACCTTGCCGTCCGGCCCGATGGTCGAGAGGATGACCAGATGGGTGCCGGCGCCTTGCGTGCCCGCCGGCGTGATTTCGAGCGGACCGAAACGGCGCGAGAAGGCAATCTGCGAGTCGTCGGTGACATCCTGATCGCGAAAAAGCAGGACCGAATGCGCTTCAAAAGCGACGCGGACCGCCGCATAGGCCGCATCGTCATGCGCGACGTCGGCAAGGGTCACGCCGCGCAATTCAGCCGCAAAGCCAGGACCTAACGGCACGACATCCATGCGCATCTCCCGCAGGTTTTCGTTGAAGTCTCCCGCAGAACCGCGCCAGCGGCAAGCAGGCCGCGCGGTCTGCCAACGCCGGTGCCTGTCGTTTCTTTCATGGAGAAATGAATTCTACCAATGAGCGTTGCGGCGATTCCAAGCGTAAAGCATGTCGGCAAAGCGATCATAGACGACGCGCGCAATCGGCCGGATCACGGGCAAGCTGCAGAGTTGCGCCAGCCAGGCATCGCCCGGCGTGAGCCGCCACACCGCAATGGCGCAATCGGCTCCAACGCGAAGGCGCCCCTCGGCGTCGACCGCGTGCAGGCGCCGGCGCACGTCTTCCAATCCGGCGCCGAACCCGGACAATGCTTCCGGCTCGAGATTGATGTCGCGGAACGCGATGACACCGGCGCGCGCCGCCTGGACCAGACGGTTACGCTGCCAGTCGATGCCGGCATTACAAACCGGGCATTTGGTGTTGTACCAAACCGTCAGTCGCGGGGTCACGGTCACACGTGAATGGTCTACATGCGCTTGGCGACTTCCTCGAGCATCACCTCGGTGGCGCCGCCGCCGATATTTTGCACGCGGGCATCGCGCGACATCCGCTCGATCGTGCTCTCGCGCATGAAGCCCATGCCGCCATGGAACTGCACGCAATCGTACATCACTTCGTTGACGAGCTCGCCGCAATAGGCCTTGACCATCGACACTTCGCGGGTGGCGTCGACGCCCTGCGTATCGAGCCAGGCGGCGTGATAGACGAGCCGGCGGCCGGCTTCGACTTTCGCCGCCAGCTTCGCGAGCCGCTGCCGAACGGTTTCGCGCGCCCATAATGGCGCACCGAAGGCTTTGCGCGTGCGGACATAATCGAGCGTGAGATCGAGCGCTGCTTGCGCCTCGCCCATCGCCATGGCGCCGATGGTGACACGCTCGTTTTGGAAATTGCCCATGATCGCGTAAAAGCCGCGGCCCTCCCGGCCGAGCACGTTCTCGGCCGGAATGCGGCATTCGTCGAAATGCAGCTCGGCCGTATCGGACGAGCGCCAGCCGTGCTTGTCGAGGGTGCGGCTCACGGTAAAGCCGGGCGTGCCTTTCTCGACCAGGAACATGGTGATGGAACGGCTCGGCGCGCCGTCTCCATCGGTCTTTGCCGCCACGCAATAAAGGTTGGCGTGCACCCCGTTGGTGATGAACATCTTGGCGCCGTTGAGGACGTAGCTGTCGCCCTCGCGGCGCGCGAAGGTGCGAATGCTTTTGACGTCCGAGCCAGCATCCGGCTCGGTCACGGCGACCGCGGTGATCACCTCACCGGCGATGATGCCGGGCATCCATTTATCCTTCTGCGCCTCGCTGCCGCCGCGGTAGATGTGGATCGATGCCATGTCGGAATGAACGAGCGCAGTGATGGCGACCCCCGAGAAAGTCGAGCGGCCGAGCTCTTCGGCCAACACCACGGTGGCCAGCGCGTCCATCTGCGAGCCACCGTATTGCTCAGGGTAGCGGATACCGAAAAAGCCGAGGCTACCCATGCGGCGCAGCACTTCGCGCGGCACATAGCCTTGCTCCTCCCAGGCGAGAGCGTGCGGCTTGATTTCGGTCTCGACGAAACGGCGCACCTGTGTGCGCAGCATCTCGTGCTCTTCGGAAAAATACGGCGACCGGAGCGACGACGCCTCGGGCTTGATATCGGAGATCTGATTCATCTGGGGTCTCCTGTTCTTGTTCATTTTTAGAGCATGATCCGGAAAAGCATGCCCTCGGGCTTAGACCCGATGGGTGGATGCCGGTTTTCCCAAAAAGATCATGTTCCACCAAATATTGAGAGCGCGGCGTCGATTCAACCTAAAGCCATCGCGCTCTAGGCCGCGCCACCGCGTGCGCGAGCGTCTCACCTTTCCGGGCCGGACAGGCTGAGCTCGCTCTCGGCGCGAAACACATTGCTGTAGAGGCTCGAGATCCACTGCCGGCCGCTGGAGGTAACATTAAGATAGCGGATCGCGGTCTGAATGTGAGGGGCGACGCTGTTATAGTAAAATTGCGGATAAAGCGCGGTCAGGTCCGCCGGCGAAGCATAGCCGAGCTGCTTGTTCATGCCGACTTCTTCGAATTCATAATAGAGCGCATTCGCCTTGCGCAGATAATGCGGGTCGCCGAGCTGACCGATGAGGTCGGCGGCGCGCACCAGCGAACCCTCTTCGACGTCCTGCGCCACCGGGTCGATGGCGGAGGGAAACCGCGTGACTTCGATGGCGCGCGCCACGCGCGAGGCGTCGATAAAATCCATGTGCGCCAGCCGATCGAGCACGAACAGTTTCGAGCGATCGACGTGATGCGGCGTGAGCGCCGCGTCGGAAGCACCGCGCGGCAGCTTCGCCTTGCCGCCATGAGCGTCGATCACATAGCCATCAGCTCCGTCGCCGGCGAGCAGGCCGCGGACGTATCCGATGTCGTGCATCAGACAGGCGACGAGCACATGCGCGTAATCCGCGGCCGAGGTCGGCATCAATAGCGAGCGGCCCTTCATGATGTCGTAGCCGACCAGCGTCACCAGCATGGTGTGCTCGACCGTATGATAGAGCGCATCGCTGTTGCCGATACATTCGAGCGCAAGCCGCGAGACCCAGGAAATTAGTTCCGTCAAACCGGCTTCGGTCGAGCCGAAGCGGCGCTCCAGATGCGAAGATAGGAACGAGCCCAACGCTTCAGCAGCCAATTCGGGAACGGTAATCATAGTGCCTCAAATTGGGCCGCGAAATTGGAGACAGCCGCGGTTCTCGGCAAGGGCGCGCGCCCAGCCGGTTCTGTTTGTATGTTCAGGTAAGTGAACCCTACTCGGCGGCGACGTTCAAGCCCTTCAACATCGCTTGCCAAAGCTTGCCCACCTGCTCATGGCGGTATTCAACGGCGGCGGCAACGTGATCACGAGCGTCGGCAAGCTGCGGCCCCTTCAGGAACAGAATTTGCGCCTGCAGCAAACGGCCGCTTTCGAACTCGATCCGCCGCATCGCCAGCACGAAAGGATCGGCCGGAGCGGCATCGGCCGGCAAGAGGGCCGCCGGCCGGATGCCGGCATGGATGGCGTGCCCCAGCGCTGCCATATCGACCAACAAGCCGTGAAAATGATCGGCGGCTCCGGGCATCGGCCGCGGCAGCCAAGCGCCCTCCCACTGCAAGGTCAGGAACAGCAATTGCGGATCGAAGACCCATGCGGTCGAATGCGCGAGCAGCGACAGAATTTCCATCTCGCGGCAATATTGCGCATGCAATTCAATATGCCACGGCTGGTGCAACTGCATCGGCATGGTGGCGGCAAGCCGACGCGCCTGTGCGCTATGCGCCGAAAACAGAAAGGCCGCGACGCGCGTCTGCTGGAGCGCGGGAATGCGACCACCTTCGTCGGCCGGACCAAGCTGCTCGTTCATGACGCCGCCGCCTCGTGCAGCGGCGAAGGCTCGGCGCCTTCCGGCTGCGGCAGCCGGACCGGAATCGAGCGCAGGTGATCGAAGCCGGCGGGAAAGGGCGTGAGCTCACCTCCCACTTCGTCCGGTGCGATCCAGACCGACTGCTTGCCCGCAAAGCGCCCGGCCATCACGTCTTCGGCAAAGCGCGCCATCACGTATGCGGCGAGATCGGCCCGCTCGAGCGTGAACGCATGATAGGCGCGCGGGATGATGACCAGCGCGCTGTTGGGAATATGCACGCGCAGCGAATCCTGCAGCGGCCGCGGCGTGAGGAAATCGAATTCGCCGGTCATGATCATGGTCGGCGCGCGGATCGACGACAACTTCGATGTCAACGGCGCGAAATCCAGAAAAGACTCCATGAGATTCTGCAGGGCGTAGACGTCGTTGATCAGCCAGCCGCGACGGGTGGCAAGGCCGATAATGTCGGCTTTGGCCTCCAGCCACGCATTGGAAAAATTCATCGGGAAGAGCAGGTCCTGCAAATAGCCGGTGCCGCCGAGGATCAAAGCCGTGCGCATGGCCATGCCGAGCCGCATCAGTTGCGGAGAAATCTCGGCAAAACTCGACATCGGCACCAGACCCGCAATGGTCTCGGGGTGTTCGATGGCGCAGCGCAGCGCAATGACGCCGCCGAAGCTGATGCCACCGACGAACACCGGCCGCGGTCCGAGCGAAGCGATCAGCTCGCGCAGGACCTCGACCTGATCGTCCTGTTCGATGAACAGGCGCGGTTTGTCGGATTGGCCCTGACCGAGCATGTCGTAGCTCGCGACCTGAAAGCCGCGCGCCACCAGCCCGTCGCGAAAGGGCATCCATAATTTCACGTACTGCGTGAGGCCATTGACCAACACGCAGACCGGTCCATGCTCCGGACCGCTCAGCTCGTAGTGGATTTTGCCCGACTTGCTTGCCAACCAGGGCATCTGGATTCTCTAGCTGCCGGCCGCACACTACTCAGATTTCGCCCGCTGGCTATAGGGTGGCGCGCAAGCCTCACCTTCGCCCGTCACAAGGTGGCGGCGAACGCCTCCATTTGCTTGCGCTGATCGGGGTTTGGGAGAGGTCCGCGCATGGCGCCGGCATTGTCGGTCATGTGCCCCGGATTGGCGGTACCCGGAATGACGGCGGTGACGCGCGGATCGCTCAAAAGATACTTGAGGAAGAACTGCGGCCAGCTTGCGGCGAACGGCCGGGCCCAATCCGGAATTTCCTTGTCGCGGACGGCGCGAAGCAGGCGCGCTCGGCCGAACGGCAATGCGGTGAGCACCGCAGCCTTGACCTCTTCCGCCGCCGGCAGCACGCGCTTTTCGACTTCGCGGTCGTCGAGCGAGTAGTCGATCTGCACGAAATCGGGCTTTTCGCGCAGCAGCACAGCCTCGATGGCGCCGAAGTCCGCATGCCGCGTGGACGTGATGCCGATATAGCGGCATACGCCCTGTGCCTTCCAATCCTTGAACTGACCGAGCGATTGCTGCGGTTCGTGCACGTTGTGAAATTGCAGCAGGTCAAATGACTGCATCTGCAAACGCGTTTGCGAGCGCTTGAGCTCGGCCGCATCCGGCGCTTCGAGCTTGGTGGCGATGAAAAGCTTGTCACGCAAGCCTGCCGGGACAACGGCCTCGCCAAGCACGGCCTCCGCATCGCCATAGACCGATGAAGTGTCGACCAGGCGGCCGCCGGCGGCGATCAGCGCTTGCAGAACGGCCGAGGCCTTTTGCCGGGTGGCATTATCGTTGCTGTCAAAAACCATGGCTGTGCCAAGCCCCACGGCGGGCAGGCGTTCGCCGCTGCTCGGGATCGGACGCGCCAGCAGTTCGCCCGACGGCGCTGTCGTCTGAGCCGCGGCGCGCCAGGGCAGCAACGCCGCACCACCCGCGACGGCAAATTCGCGTCGGGTCAACCCAATGGTCATGCTTTTTCTCCTGTGAACGCGCCCCCTTCGCCCGTGACCGCAAGGTCTGCGTCGCCGAGAGTGACGTCCTCATCCGGCTCGGCGCCGCGACCACCCTCGAGCGTAGCCGTTTCGCCATCGATGCGCGTCGCCCGACGCTCCTGCGCACGACCGAGCACGAGCGACAGCACGAGCCAGCCGGCCGCCAAGGGCCACGCTACGAGCGCGATGGCGCCGAGCTTGAGGCCGAGTGCCTGCAGGCCGTCGAACACCCAGCTGTATAAGGCATCCGAGCCGCGATATATCACGACATCGATCAGGTTCTTGGCTTTGTATTTTTCCTCGCGTCCGATCACGGTGAAAAATACCTGGCGCGCCGGATTGGCGATGGCGAAATTCATCCAGCGTTGCACGACCTGGACGGTAACGACGACGGCGAGCGTCGGAGCCAGAAACAGCGCGGCGAAGCCCAGCACATAGACCGCCGGCAACGCGCCGGCCGCGACCCCGGTGCCAAAGCGCTTGAGCACTTGCCCGGTGATGAAGACTTGCGTCGCCAGGCTGAGCAAATTCACCGCCAGATCGATGGCGGCGAAGATGCGGGTCTGCGCATCACGGTCGTGAATGGCGGCGGAGACGATGTTGGCTTGTTCGAGATAGACGATGGTGGCGCAAAAAGACAACAGACTGACCCACAGGCCGACGCCAAGCAGATAAGGCGAGCGCACGAACTCGAAAAACGCCGCAAAGGCGCTGCCGCCGATGCGCTGCGGCGCCCCGTGCAATTGGCCGTGCGGGCCGGCATGCACGCTGGCGGCACGCTCCAGCCGCCAGACACAGAATACCGCAAGCTCGAGAAGCACGGCCGCCGCGATGAGAAGATTGACGGAGCCGAGCGGCTTGGCGAGCTGGATCGTGATCAGCGGCCCCAAGAGGCCCCCGGCAGTACCACCGGCGCCGATGAAGCCGAACAGGCGCTTGCCTTGTTCGGCGGTGAAGAGATCGGCCATGAACGACCAGAATACGGCGACCGCAAACAGCGAAAAAACGCTCAGCCAGACAAAGAACACGCGCGCGACGATGACCGGCGCCACATCGAGCGTCAGCGCCAACCAAAACAGCAGAAGATTGGCAACGAAGAAATGATAGACCAGCGGGATGAAACGCGCGCGGGGCAGCTTCGCCACCACGGCGCCGTAAAGCGGCTGCACGACGATGAGGGTCACGAACGTCGCGGTGAACAGCCATGGCAAATTTCGCGTACCGCCCGCAATGCCCATCTGATCGCGCAGCGGCCGCAGCACATAATAGCCGGCGAGCAAAGCAAAGAAGTAGGCAAACGACCACAGCGCCGCGGCGCGCTCTTGTCGGGTCGCCGGCACCGCCCAGGAAAGACCGCGCTCAAACGCGGCGGCGATATTCCTCATTGTGTCTGTCTCTCATCGCCGCCCCGCGATGACGTCAACGACCACCCGCTCGCCAATCCACATTCAGGGCTTGAGCGAGAGCTTCTGTTTTAGCTCGGCGGCGGTGACCGGCTGATTATAGCCGGGTGCACCGCGCTGGAAACGTGCAGCGTCGGCGAGCTTGCCGACCAGCACCGGATCGAAACCGGCATCGCGCACCAAGGCGGCCGCCATCTGCACCGCATCGGGATCGTCCCCGGCGATCGGTACCGCGAGCTTCGGATCAGGCCGGTTCGCCTCGCTGGCAAAGATCTTGTAGTTGAGCGTGTTGAACGCGCGCACCAGCCGCGCGCCGGGAAGGTATTTCTGCGAGACGACGCCGATGCCCTCGTGCTCGACCTCCTCCGCAATCGCCTCGCCGTCGCGCGGTGCCACGGCGTTGCAGGCATCGAGCATGATCTTGCCCTTGAGCGCGGCCCCATAGTCGCGGCCGATCTGCGGCAGCGCCGCATAAGGGACCGCGATGAACAGCACGTCGCTGAACGCGATCGCCCGATCGACGGTACCGGCTTGCGCAAGCTCGCCAAGGCCGGCAACCAGATCTTTCAGCTCATCGGGATGGCGCGACGAAAACAGCACCGGATGCCCTGCCTTCACCCACAGCCCGCCGATGGTGCCGCCGATATGGCCTGAACCGATAACGCCGATGCGCTGCTTTCCCTGTGCCGCCGCACGCAACGGCCGCAGTGCGGCACCGACGACGAACGCACCGCCGGCGATGATCAGCGCACGACGGTGACGATTGACGGCGTCTCGGTCGAACCCTTGTCGATCGAACCCTTGCCCGGGCATCAAAGCCTCCTTGCACCGCTGCAATGCGGATCAAGCTTCTATGCTCCAGAACAAAAGCCGGTACGGAATCATTTCTCGGTGATCGCCCGGGCCGGCAAATCTTACCGGGACGTTACGGCCGGATGACCCGCTCCCGGAACATCAAATGACATAGAGGCGATCGGGCAATTCGTTGGGCGACCCGTCGGGCGGGGCATGCGCGGCAAGCACGGCAGAGCAGCGTTCGATGGCGGCGGTGAAGCCCGCGGCGATGTCGCCGCCGCGCATATGCGTGACGAGGGCGTCGACCGCCGTCTGCCACTCCGCGTTGGGCACTTTCTGCGCGATGCCCTCGTCGGCGATGATGCGCGCATAATGCTCGGCGAGCGAAACAAAAATCAGGATGCCGCAGCGATTTTTGGTGTGGGCGACACGGCGAATGACGAATTGCTCGATGGCCGCATGGTGAGCCCGCGATCGTTGCACGGCCCGCGGAACAAGCAGAAGGCGCAGCCGCAGCCAGGAGAAGACAACCGCCGCGACGAGAAAGACCACGAGCTGGGCGAGGAAGATCCGCTGCACGCTCCAGGGCGTGAAATCAATGAGCGGCCAGGGCGTGATCAATGCGAGCATGCTCGCCCACAATAGAGGGATATGCGCATAAGCCGAGGAGGCTCGCGCCAGCACGCACACGATCTGTCCGCTGGATTTTTGTTCCGCCTCGCGGATCGCCGCCGACACTGCCTCGTGTTGTTCCTTGGTGAATTGCATCACCAGCTCCCCGAGGCGCCGCCGCCACCAAACGAACCGCCGCCACCTGAAAAGCCGCCGCCGAAACCGCCGCCTCCGCCAGAGCCGCCGCCGCCCCAATCCGATCCCCAGCCGCCGGGAAAAATGATCGGCGTGCTGCGGCTGCCCGGCCCAGGCGGGCGCCCACCGCCGGCGTTGCGGATCAAATACCAGATGATGAAAATCATGATCAGAAAGAACAATATCGGAAACAGCTTGTCGAAGTCGCTCGACGCGTCATCGGAACGCACATCGACCTTCTTCGGTTGCCACTCGGCGCTGTCGCCTGAGAGAACGCTGATGATGCCGTCGACGCCACGCTCGATACCGCCGGAAAAGTCGCCCGACTTGAAGCGCGGGACGATGGCGCTGGAGATAATCACCGAGGAAAGCGCATCGGTCAGCGTACCCTCGAGCCCATAGCCGACCTCGATACGCACCTTGTGCTCTTTCGGAGCCACCAGAAGAAGCACGCCGTTGTTCTTTTTCGCCTCGCCGAGCTTCCAGAAGCGACCAAGCTGATAGCCGTAGGTTTCGATGTCGCTCCCTTCCAGCGACTTCACGGTGGCGACGACGAGCTGGATGCCGGATTTGTCTTCCAGTGTCTTCGCTTTCGCCTCGATGTCGCTCTTGGCCTGTGGCGAGATCACGCCGGCTTGGTCGACCACACGCCCGGTGAGCTGCGGGAAGTTGAAAGCCAGGGCGAGGGAGGCGAAAAGCAAACAAAGCGCAGTGGCAACGGAAAGCGTCATTCCGGGGCGCGCGCAAAGCGAGCCCGGAATCCATACCCACGAGCCTTGCGGTCTTGCGTTGGGAGAGCCCATTTGCTGGACCTGGGGTTATGGATTCCGGGCACCGCGCTGTGAGCGGTGCCGGAATGACAACAAGGTCTAGAACTTCACTGTCGGCGGCCGTTCCGAGCCGTCGGTCGCGGTGAACTCCGCCATCGGCTTGTTCCCGGCGAACACCGTCTTCGCCCAGAGCACCGTCGGGAACGTTCGCAGCGCCGTGTTATAGACCCGCACCGATTCGATATAGTCGCGGCGCGCCACGGCGATGCGGTTCTCGGTGCCTTCGAGCTGCGACTGCAGCGCCAGGAAGTTGGCGTTGGATTTCAGATCCGGATAATTCTCGGTCACGGCCAACAACCGGCCGAGCGCACCGCTCAACTGGTTTTGCGCGTCCTGGAATTGTTTCAGCTTCTCCGGGTCGGTGAGCTGCGAGGCATCGACCTTGACTTGCGTTGCCTTGGCGCGCGCCTCGACCACCGCGGTGAGAACGCTCTTTTCCTGCGTCGCGTAGCCCTTCACGGTCTCGACCAGGTTGGGAATGAGATCGGCGCGGCGCTGATACTGGTTCTGCACGTCGCCCCAGCGCGCCTTTGCCTGCTCTTCCAGGGTCGGAATGGTGTTGTAGCCGCAGCCCGAAACCGTGAACGCAATACCAAGGAGCGCCGCCAGGAGACCGACCCGAGCGACGCCAATCCGGTTCATGAACGTGGTCATGCTTGCTCCCGATTCTTGCCGCCCGCGTGCGGCCTTTTGTTTACACTTCCACCCGCTCCGTACTGGCAATCTCGATCCCGAAGCCGGACAGGCCCACATAGGTCATCTGCCGCGACACGCTCAAAAGCCGGATCGAACTCACACCCAAATCCTTGAGAATTTGTGCACCGAGGCCGACCTCGCGCCACTGCCGGCTGCGCGCTTCGCCGGAGGCGGTCTCCTCTGATTTCGGGATCGTGACGACGGGAACACCAGCGGCGCCGTCGCGCAACATGACCAGGACGCCCCGGCCTTCGGCCTTGAAACGCTCCAGCGTCTTGCGCACGGCTTTGGCGCCGCCGAACACGTCGAGGATCAGATTGGCGCGATGCAAGCGGGTCGGCACATGCCGCCCGTCGCTGATATCGCCGTGGACGAAAGCCACATGATAGAAGGGATCGAACTGCGTCAGATAGGCGTAGCCGGCAAGCGTGCCGATCTCGGATTCGACCGGAAACTCGCCGACGCGCTCGATCAACCGCTCGCGCGACTGCCGATAGGCAATCAGGTCGGCGATGGTCACCCGCGCGAGCTTGTGGCGCTCGCCGAAGGCGGCGATCTGCGGGCCGCGCATCACCGTGCCATCATCGTTCATCAGCTCGCACAGCACGCCGACCGGCGGCACGCCAGCAAGCCGGCAGAGATCGACGCAGGCCTCGGTGTGGCCGGAGCGCATGAGCACGCCGCCCTCCTTTGCCACCAGCGGAAAGACGTGACCCGGCCGGACAAAATCGCCGGCACCCATATTGCCGTTGGCGAGCGCCCGCACCGTGTTGGTTCGC
>Ga0335072_10007912_pt1 | contig 15446 bp, 10 predicted proteins | sample Lox_Sample_21_FD_206725 | JGI IMG/M metagenome (GOLD analysis project Ga0335072, IMG submission 206725) | Soil microbial communities from Loxahatchee National Wildlife Refuge, Florida, United States - Lox_Sample_2.1 | ecosystem: Environmental > Terrestrial > Soil > Wetlands | place: USA... | reverse complement strand
GAACAACATCGCGACCAACATGCGCACCGAAGAGCTGCTCAAGCAGTCGCAATCGCTGACCGCCGAGCTGCAAAGCCAGCAAGACGAGCTCCAGCACACCAACGAAGAGCTGGAAGAGAAAGCCCGGCTGCTCTCCGAGCAAAACGTCGAAGTCGAACGGCGCACGCGCGAAATCGACTCGGCGCGCAAAGAGCTCGAACAAAAGGCCGAACAGCTCGCCCTCACCTCGAAATACAAGTCGCAATTTCTTGCGAACATGTCGCACGAGCTACGCACGCCGCTCAACTCTTTGCTCTTGCTCGCAAAGCAGCTCGAGGACAATCCGGGACAAAACCTCACGCCCAAACAGGTCGAGTTCGCGCAGTCGATCAGACGTGCCGGTATCGACCTCCTCGATCTGATCAACGACATCCTCGACCTCTCGAAGATCGAATCCGGGATGACGCCGGTCGAGATCGGCCCAATGCCGTTCAACGACATCGTCGAGGCCGTCGAGCGCACGTTCCGCAGCATCGCGCAGGATCGTGGCCTTGCGTTCAACGTTCAGCTCGCGGAAGGGCTGCCCGAAAGCATCGAAACCGACAGCGTTCGCCTCATGCAAGTCCTCAAGAACCTGCTTTCCAATGCCTTCAAGTTCACGCAGGAAGGCGCAGTCACGCTCAACGTCACGACCGAGCGTCGCGCCGACGCAAGCGGGAACGTCATTCCATGGGCCGACTTCGCTGTCACGGATACCGGCATCGGAATCGCGCCCGACAAGCACAAAGTCATCTTCGAAGCCTTCCAACAAGAGGACATGAGCACGGCGCGCAAGTTCGGCGGGACCGGGCTGGGTCTGGCGATCAGCCGTGAGATCGCGGGCCTCTTGGGCGGTGAAGTGACCGTCGATAGCTCGCCCGGCACGGGCAGCACCTTCACGTTCTCGCATCCGCTGGTGCGCCCGGCGCAACGTCTTTCGCACGTCATTGCGCCGCCTGTGCAATCGATTGCGTTGGCAAACTTGCCGCATGCACCCGCACCCAAGCCCGTCCCGGCGCCGGCAGTCGAGTATTCGGGACATCCCGAGATCGCAGACGACCGCGGATCGGCGCAGCCGAGCGATCGGGTTGCGCTCATCGTCGAAGACGACACGATCTTCGCGCGGATTCTGCTCGGACTCGCGCGCGATCGTGGCTTCAAGGGGCTCGTCGCGACGAGCGGCGGCGAGGGCCTCGCGCTCGCGCGGCAGTTCCTGCCCGACGCCGTAACGCTCGACATCAGCTTGCCGGACATGGACGGCTGGGACTTGCTCGACGCGCTCAAGCGCGATCACAGCACGCGAGAGATTCCGGTCCACGTCATATCCGGAGCCGAGCAGTGGCAGCGCGCCATGAATTCAGGCGCGGTCGCACACCTGCGCAAGCCGGTCACGGAGGAACAGCTTGTCAGCGCATTCGACAATCTGCTCGGATTCGCCGAGCAGCGCTCGCGCAGCGTACTCGTCGTCGAGGACGATCTGACGCAGCTTTCCGCGATGGCTAATCTGATCAGCACGGGCGAGATCGTCGTGACCGCAGTTGCGGCCGGCACGGAAGCACTCTCGGCGCTGGACGAAAATCGCTTCGACTGCATCGTCATGGATCTCGGTCTGCCGGACATGGCCGGCGTCGAGCTGATCAAGCAAATCAAGGACCATCCGACCCACCCGCAGGTACCGATCGTCGTCTACACCGGGCGCGAGCTCAGCGAGACGGAAGAACACGAGCTGCGCCGCTTGAGCGAAAGCGTCATCATCAAGGACGCAATGGCACCGCAGCGCCTGATCGAGGAGACGAACTACTTCCTCAATCAGGTCGAATCGCGGCTCGCTGCCGGCAAGCGCGGACTCGACAAGGCCCGCATCGGATCGTCGCTCGAGGGCCGGACCATTCTCCTCGTCGACGACGACACGCGCAATATCTTCGCACTAAAAACGATGCTCGAAGAATACCGTCTGAACGTGGTAACGGCGGAGAGCGGGATGCAGTGCCTTGACCTGCTTGCCCGCGGCGATCAGGTCGACGTCGTGCTGATGGACATCATGATGCCGGAGATGGACGGCTACGAGACGATCCGCAGAATGCGCAGCGATGACCGCATGCGCGATCTGCCGATCATCGCCCTGACCGCCAAAGCCATGAAAGGCGATCGCGAGACGTGCCTAGCCGCCGGCGCCTCGGAGTACATCTCCAAGCCCGTCGACATCGAGCAGCTGATCTCGCTCATTCGTGTTTGGCTGAACGTACCGGCGTGATCGCACCTCTTCCGAGCAGCGTCTCGGTAGCCGACATCGAGTTGCAGCTTCTTCTCGAAGGAGTCAACCGATTCTCCGGCTACGATTTCCGCGATTACGCGCCCGCATTCGTCAAGCGCCGGGTAGCCGAGCGAATGCGGGCCGAGGGGCTGCGCACGATCTCGGCGCTTCAAGAACGGGTTCTGCACGACGGCGAAGCACTCGACCGTTTCGTGTTCGGACTGACCTCGCGTTCCGGCGAGCTGTTCGACGAGCCATCGCTGTTCGCGGAGCTTCGGAACGCGATCGCGCCGATGCTTCGCACGTTCCCGCTCATCCGCGCCTGGGTCGTCGGCTGCGGACGTGGCGAGGAAGCCTACTCCCTAGCGATCCTCTTCCGTGAAGAAGGTCTCTCGCGGCGCGCACGGATCTATGCGACCGACGTTTCGGCGACCGCGATCGCGTGCGCGAAAGAAGGGAAGATTCACGCAGAGACGCTCGACGGCGCGTTTCGGCGGTATCGCGAAGCCGGCGGCAAGTCGTCGCTCGAAGACTACATCTCCTTCGACGGAGAGGCGCCGTCGATGGACGCCCGTCTGCGCGAGAACATCGTCTTCTCGACGCACAGCCTCGTCTCGGACGGATCGTTCAACGAGTTTCACGTGATCGTGTGCCGCGAGTTGCTGCCGCAATTCAACAAGGCGCTCGCGTACCGCGCGCATCAGGTCATCTTCGATTCGCTGACGCGTGGCGGGTATCTCGTGCTCGGTCCCAGCGAATCGATCCGCCTGGCACCTCATCAGCGCTGCTTCGAGCGCGCCTCACAGAACGAGCAGATCCACCGGCGCATACGCTGACGCCGTCGCTCGAGCCCTATCGCGGCGCGATCCAGGCCTGACGATCGTAGAGCAGTGCGCGCCGCTTCTCGTCGCGCAGCCAATGTACGCCCAGACCCATCAGTGCCGTGAAGAGCGCAGCTCCCCCGCAAAGCCACATGATTTCGCCTCCATAGGTTTGGTCTTTCAGCGCCGCATCAGCGCCCATGCGAGCGACGTAATAGGGGTACATCGGGTGGGATGCTGTGTAGATCGCCAGCGCGAGAAATCCGCAGATCGGCATGGCGGTAAAGACGTAGAACATCCGCGCCGGAAACGACAGGGCGCCCGGAGCCGGGGGGACGGCCAGGATCGGATTCCAAAATGCGAGCCCGACGCCGAGATACAGAACGTGCTCGAAGGCGTGAACCGGCGGATGCTCGAGCGCCGCCTCGTACATCGGTGAAAAGTGCGTCGCATAGAGCACGATCGCAAACGCGATCCAAGCTATCACAGGAGATGCGAGCGTGTGAACGATCGGCATGCGCATGATGCGCGAGAGCCTTCTGGCCGTCCCGGTCGGAAGGGCGGCGAGTACGCGTCGCAGCGGCGCACCCAGCAGCAACAGCGGCGCAGCCACCAGCATGATCGCAACGTGCTGGAGCATGTGCCATGCGAACGAGCGGTCCGAGAGCGCATCGAACCACGGGCCTAGAACGCCGAGCAGGACGAGCAATCCCGAAAGCAACGCAATATTTGCGCGCATAGGGGCAGTATGCCCCGAATCAGGCGGCCTGCTCGGTGTCCGGGAACTCCGCGCGAATCTCTTGAATTTTCGGCATCATGTCCAAGAACGCGTCGACTAAGTGCGGATCGAAATGGGAGCCGCGCCCGCGCCGGAGGGTTTGGATCGTATCCGGCAGAGACCACGGCGCTTTATAGGGGCGCGTCGCCAAAAGCGCGTCGAAAACGTCGCCGATCGCGCAGATTCGGGCCGCCAGGGGAATCATCTCGCGCGCTAGGCCGTCGGGATACCCCGTCCCATCGTACTTCTCGTGGTGCGAGAGCGCGATTTGCCCGGCAAGCTGAATCAGCGGCGATTCGCTGTCGCGCAGGATATCGTGGCCGGCGGTGGTGTGCGTTTTGATGATCTCGCGCTCGGGCGGCGTCAGGGGGCCGCGCTTGAGCAGAATCCGATCGGAGACCGCGACCTTTCCGATGTCGTACATCGGCGCCGCACGAAAGATCAGCTCTTGCGTCTGGACGTCGGTGCCGTACGCCTTTGCCAAGAGATGCGCGTAGTGACCCATCCGCACGACGTGATTGCGGCTTTCCTTTGCACGGTGTTGCGCGGCACGCGTTAGGCGGTGGATCGTCTCGAGCTCGCGTTGTCGGATGTTGCGAGTCGAACGCGCGACCTCTTCTTCGAGCGAAGCAGCTTTGTCCGCGAGCTTGCGGCTGCGCGCGCGAAGCTTGAGCATGCGCTGCACGCGTTCGGCCAAAGCGAGGGCGTCGATCGGCTTCTTGACGACGTCGTCGATTCCGAGGCGGAGCGCATGAATTCGAAGTTCGTTCTCGTCCGCATCGGTTACGATGACGACCGGCACGTCGCCGCGCGCACGCTTTCGAAATTGATCGATGAAATCGAGTCCGCGCACGTCCGGCATGCGGAAGTCGACGACCAATACATCCGAGTCGAGATCGGCGGCTTGTTTGATCGCCGTTACAGGTGATGCAAACGTCAAAACCTGCACATCAGTAATCTGCTTGAGATTGTACTCATATGCATGCAAATTTGCCGTGTTGTCTGCAATGACGACGACCCTGCCCATCGAGACCGGCCTATTCACTTCGGGTTACATCGTCCCCTAGAGCCGCGGCCGCGTTTGCCAGGCGTCCGTGGGCGGCGCGGAGCGCGTCGAGCCCGTGGGCGAGTTCCTCCCACCGACCGGCGCGCGCCCATGCTTCCGCCCGCTCGCTAAGATCGCCGAGCTCCTCGGCGCCGACCGTTCGGGTCAGACCTTTGAGCTCGTGCAGGACCTTACCGGCATCGTCGCTTCGCGCCTCGCAAAGCGACTGCAACCGCTCGATAAGTCCCCCGCTATTATCTACGGCCTCGAGAATGAGGGCGCGTAGACTTTCGGGATCGTCTGCAAACAGCGACCGTAATTGATCGAGACTAAGAACCTTCGGCGTTACGCGTACCCCTTGCCGAGCCACGTTCGCTCAGCAGGCCGTGCCTCATGCCGCCGTACCGCCGGCTGCGCGAGAAACGACGCCGGCGTGCAGGCGCTGAAGCGCAACGGTCGATCCAAAGGCCGCAGCTCGACGGAGCTCGGTCAGAATGTTTTCGCGTTCCCGCGCGAGCAGACGCTGCGGAACGTTCTGCTCGTAATCCAGACCGAGCTCGCGTCGAATCTCTACGCGAGACAGCTCGCGTACGAGAGCGATTCGGCGGTCCGTGATTCGGATCGGGCTGTTCATGGCTAAGAAGAGTAGCGCCTCGCCGAACGCCGCCGATGTCAGCAACGAGAAGGGTGTATTTTGCAACGCTAGCAGACGGGGTTCACTCCGACGCAGCTCATGATGCCGCGGCCGTGCACGACGATCGTGAACATGGCGTGCAGAAAACTGATGATACCGAAAAAGAGCATTTACATACCTCACAAGCGACCAGGTGTGTGAGGTCATAATCTCAATTTGCGCCCAATTCCGTGATCAGGAGCTACTGACGCCGCCCCGCGGAGCCTAAGCAGGCCTAGATTTCGGCCAGTTTTGCGATTGCTTCGGTCCGGTTCTTGACGCCGAGCTTCTCGTACGCGCTCATAAGTCGGCGCTCGACGGCATTGCGCGTGACACCGCGTTCTCTCGCGATTTCGCCGTTGGTCTTGCCCGTTGCAGTAGCACGCAGCAAGGTCAGTTCGGTGTGGGTGAGGGTACGTACCCGTTCGGGGATCCTCTGGACGCGATCGAGACGCAGCCGCTTTATCGACCCGAGGAGCTCAACCATACCGCGCACATTTCGCAGCGTCGGATCGGCAACATCGACTTGATCGCCGCGGATCGATGCGAACAGAGCGCGAGCAAAAGCTCCGATATTTCCGGAGGATTTTGCCCGTGTTTCGAGGGCGCGGGTGCCCCGATGCACGTCCCCGATGAGCACGCACACATACGCGCCGATTACGGCCGCAAAGCGGCGCCGCAGCGAATGATATGCTAATTCCGAAACACCTTGGTCGCGACTGAGACCAATTGCGCGACGGGCCGCCCTACCGGCTTCCTCATCGATCCCCGCACCCGCAAGCGCCAAGGCAGAAAGCGCATAGCCAAGCGCATAATCCGCGTTGGAGTTTGCCGACTCCAGCAGGGCGTCCGCGGCGCCTTTCATCGCCGAGAAGTCGCCGGAATATCCGTGCAGCATGGTCATCCCGAACTGAGCGACCTGACTTCCTGAGTACGAATCGTACCAGCGGTCACGGCGGAGCAGATCGAGCAAGGAACGTGCGCGATCCCATTCACCAAAGAAAACGGCGAGGTCCAGTTGCGCGCAGAGAAACAGCCGCCGAATCGTCAGCTCACCGGCCGCTGCCGCCTCGACGGCGACAACCTCCGCGTAGTAGCGGGCGGACTGCATATCACCCGTCAAATGATAGTGCACGCCGTAAAGAACGCTCGCAGCGCGAGCGGCGAGGCGGCGCTGTCCGTCTGCATCCGAAAGCCAAAGCGCCTGGAGCGCATGCTTTTCGGCTTCGTGGCGCTGACGCGCGTTGAAATAGGCGACGCCGGCTCGATGATGCACGACCGCCAGCGTTCCCGGCGCGCTCGCCGAGGCGATAGCGAACGCTCGCTCCAAAAATCTCGTCGGATCATTACCGTGCATTGCCTCGACGATGCCGCGCAAAGCCGCAATCCGAGCCGAAAGATCCGGGTCATCGACGGCGGTGATTGCGTCGATGTACTCTGCCGCTTTGCCGGAGTCGCCGCGCGATACATATTCCGGGACGATCGAATCCGCCAGCATCGCGCGCTCGCGCGCATCCGTCGAACCACGAAAGCGTGTCTCGAGCTCGCGCAAGAGTCTCGTGGGATCCTGGCCCTTACGCGGAAGTTTTTCGGATGATTCCCCTGCGACCGTTGACATTAACAAACACCCATGGAGCCCCCGTCACAACCCGTGTCCGAGTGCCTTGGAGCCCATTTCAAGTGACCTGTGGAGAAGTCCGCCTAGTGCGAACCGAGCGCCTCGCGCGCAGCGCGCTCGCCGCTTTCGAGCGCGCCTGAGACGGTGCCGGAAGCGTCGAGCGAGCTTGCTTCTCCTGCAAAAAACAGCGTCGATTCGAGCGGCTTTGCGAGTGCCGCCCGCGACCCGCTGCCGCCGACCAGCACGTAGCTGTACGCTCCGCGCGCGAACGGGTCGGCTCCCCAATCATGTGCCAGCGCGGATTCCAGATTTGCGTTCGCCGCGACCGCGCCGAACGTCGCCAGCAGCGAATCGAGAGCGCGCCCGACGATCTCGTCTTCACTCAATCCCGTAAGCCGCTCTGCTTTCGGTCCCCCGGCCCACGCCGTGATCAGTGGAACGTGCAGCGGCAGCTGCGTCCAGAACGTCGGGAAGTCCGCCTCGACGTTGTGAAAGAACGCCCCGTCTTCGGCAACCGATTCCCACCAGCTCGTCCGAAAGTGCAGTACGACTTTGACGACGCTCCCCATCGCGATGAAATCGAGGGCGCGGCGCTTCTGTGCGTCGAGGGCCGGCGTAAAGCGAATCTGCGAGAACATCGTGATCGGCACCGTCAGGATCGCGCCCCTCGCTTCGATTGCAAAGCGCTCGCCATGGGCCGACCCGGAAACGACGACCTCTCCCGGATTCCACGCGATCTCCTCGACGACGGTTTGCAATCGTATTTCGATGCGCGCCGGATCGAGCGAGCGCACAAGCGCGTCGACCAGCGGACCGTATCCGCCCAAAGGACGGGTCGAACCCTTGAGCGTCGGACCGTTCCACTCGGCGATGATCTCCTTGAGGCTGGCGCGCGAAGGATCGGCGGCGTCATAACCCTCGACCAGCACGCGAAACCAGCGCGCTGCCTCCGCCACAGTGCGATCGCCTTCGATGTCGCGCAGAAAATCGTCGACGCTGACGTCCGCAGGAAGATCGCCGGCGCGATCGATGATCCGGTGCGCGACGTCGAATCGATCGACTCCATGGACGAGCCGATTGCCCGCGCGTTCATAACCGGTGCGCGCGACGTCGACGTTCGTCGTTCCCGCATCGCGCAGCAGATCGAACGTGATCTGCGGACTGCCGTGGATGTATTCTGCGCCCATTTCGAGCGGCGCCGCGAGCCCGGGCAGCGACCGGGTATACGCTCTCCCCCCGAGACGATCGCGCGCCTCCAATACGATCGCGCCGCGCCCGGCGCGCGAAAGCAGCCGTGCCGCGGATAAGCCCGCGGCACCGCCTCCGATGACGATCGTGGGTTTACTCGATACGTGCGCCTCCCGCAGGCGTTAGCGCCGAGGTCGCGCGGACGAGTACCTCACGCAGCGGAGCCATCAAGATCGGTTTCGAGACATAATCGTCCATTCCGGCTGCCAGGCAGCGATCGCGGTCTTCCGGAGTTGCATTGGCGGTCATCGCAACGATGAGGCTGCGCGAACGCAAGCCGGCGTGTTCCAGCTCTCGGATCGCGCGGGTGGCCTCGAAGCCGTCCATGACCGGCATGTTGCAGTCCATGAGAATGACGTCGAAGATCTCCTTTTCGAGGATCGCGAGAACCTCGGTACCGTTTTCGACCATCGCAACCTGACACCCGAGCATCGTGAGCTGGCGTTCCGCCACGCGCCGGTTGAGCGCGTTGTCTTCCGCGACGAGGACGCGCAGCGGCGACTCGAGCGGAACGATCTCGCCCGTATCCTTCTGCGTTTGAACCGGTTCGGCGCCGCCCTTTTTCGCGAACATCGTGACGAGCCGGTCATAGACGTGCGACTGCACGAGCGGTTTGGTCAGATACGTCTCGAAACCGTAGGCTTTGACGCCCTTGGACGGCTCCTCGACCTCGTTGAACGTCAGCATCATCAGCCGCGTGGCCGCAATTTGGGCATCGCGCTTGATCTCATAACCTAAGCCGAGCTCGTTGATGGCGCCCTTGAGCGAACCGACGATCGCGACGTCAAACTGCTCGAGGTCACGTGCCGCCGTCCGCAACGCTTCCAGCGCTGCACCGCCATCCGAGGTCGATACGACCTTCATCTCCCAATCTTCCGCATAACGCGTCAGCATCGTGCGCGTGTCTTCGTCCTCGTCGACGACGAGCAGACGCAGGCCGGCGAGTATCCCGGGGTGCGCGCGGTTGCGCCTTTCGTTTGCGATCTCGAGCATCACGGTAAACGTGACCGTCGTGCCTTCGCCGGGGGCGCTTTCCAGATGAATGTCGCCGTTCATCAGCTCCACGTACGCTTTGCAGATCGACAGACCCAGGCCGGTTCCACCGAAGCGGCGCGTCGTCGAGGCGTCGCCTTGCACGAAGGGCGTGAAGAGCTTGCGTTGCGTTTCCTCGTCCATTCCGATGCCTGTATCGGCGACGCTGACACGCAGCATTGCGCGGCCATCGGCCAGCTTCTCACCGAGCTGCACCGAGAGCAAGACGTGTCCGGCTTCGGTAAATTTGACGGCGTTGCCGACCAGATTCATCAGTACCTGACGCAGGCGCCCCGGATCGCCTCGGAACGACCCCGGTACGCCCGGAGCAATGTACGTCATGAGCGTCAACGATTCGCGCTTGATGGCGCGGCCGATCAGCTCGACGACGCTATTGACGACCGGTTCCAGCTCGAACTCGACGACCTCCAGCTGCGCGCGACCCGATTCGAGCTTCGAGAAGTCGAGGATGTCGTTGATGATTTTGAGCAAGGCCAGCGAGGATTCGTGGATCGTGCGCGCACACTCGGTTTGGTCGGCATCGAGCTCGCTGCGCTGCAGCAGTTCCGTCATGCCGACGATCCCGTTCAGAGGCGTCCGTATCTCGTGGCTGACCGTCGCCACGAACTCCGACTTGAGCTTGTTCGCTTGGAGCGCCTGCTCGAGCGCCGTGCGCAAATCGCGCATGTTTTCGCGGCGTTCCGTGATGTCGCGTCCGACCGATAGACTGACGCTGCGTCCGTCGACCTCGCCGCCGCGCACGTAGATCTCGATCGGGAACGTCGTCCCGTCTTTGCGCAACGCGACCGTTTCGGCCGTAAAGCCTTCCGGAACGCGCGGGAAGAGCGACTGAATCTGCTCGTGGACCTCGGGCGCGCGGATTTGCTCGATCGTCATGTTGATCAGCTCGTCACGCGAGTATCCGTACGCCTCGACCGCCGCAGCATTGGCCTCGATGATCTGATGCGTCTCGTTGTCGATGAACAGGATCAGCTCGCGCGTGTTCTCGGAAAGCAGCGCGTAGCGCATGCGCTGCGAGCGGCGCAGCCGGTCTTCGAGCATCTTCCGCTCGGTTACGTCGTGCCAGATCACCTGAACGCACTCGACTTCGTCGATTGTGATCAGCGAAGCAGTGACGTCGATCCAGAGCCTCGTCCCGTCGTCACGCCGGACCGCAACCGTGTGGAGATGGCCGCTGCCGTCTTTGAGGAGCTGCTTCCAAATGGCTCCATCGTCGCTCATGAGGTGCGGGGCCAGGTCTTGGAGCTTGACGCCGACGAGCTTGTTGTGGGGCCTTCCGGCTATCTTGCCGGCTTCGCGGTTGGCTTCGCGGATCACGCCCTCTTTGTCGCAAAGGAGAATACCGCTGCTGGCGTTTTCCAAAAGCGTCTGATACTTCTCCTCGGAAACGTGGACGCGACTTTCCAGCAAGAGCGCGTACTCTTCGAGTTTTTCCTTCGCAGCCGCGAGCTCCGAACGGTGCTTCTGCAGCTCGCGATTCGCGCGTACGGTATCTTCGAACGTCGACATGAGCAGGTCGAGAATTTGCTCCTTTTCCGACGTGATCGTGAATCGTTTACCGAGGAAGACGACCTCGATGCCGACGGTAAGCTTTGCGCCGGCGCGCAAGGCTCGATTATCCAGGATTGCGCGGACCCGCGCGATGAGATGGTGCTCGTCGTACGGCTTGGTGAGAAAGTTGTCGGCGCCGGCTTCGAGACCGCGGATGACGTCCATCGCTTCGCTGAGCGACGAAACGAGCATAACGGGGGTCTCACGCGTCATCTCGGCGTTCTTTATCTTGCTGCAGAGCTCGTAGCCCGACATCTTCGGCATAACGATGTCGGAGATGACGAGATCGATCGTCTGCTCCTTGAGAACCTCGAGTGCCGCCAGACCATCGGGTGCAACGACGACTTCCCAATTCTCCGCTTCCAGGATCGAGCGCAGTTGCTCGGCCTGTGTCGCGCTGTCCTCAACGACAAGTAGACGTGCCATGATTACCCCCTGTGAACTCCATTCGGACGACCCGCTGCCCAAATTCGTGCGATGATGTCGTCGAGCGACATGACCGCGTCGGCGCATCCGGCCTCGATCGCAGCTTTCGGCATGCCGAAAACTGCGCTGCTCTCCTCGTTTTGCGCAAGAACGGTGCCGCCGGCGCGCCGTATCGCCGCCAAGCCGTCCACGCCGTCCCTTCCCATGCCAGTAAGTATTATTGCTAGCGCACCGGAACCGTAAACCTTTGCCACCGATGCGAACAGCATCGTCGCCGAAGGCCGGTGTCCGGCAACGAGCGGCTCGTTCGAGAGCGATATGGTTCGATCGGAGGCGATCGTCAAATGACGGTCGTCGGCCGCCATATAGACGACGCCACCTTTCAAAGGCTCGCCGTGCTCCGCGACCTTCACCTTCAATTCGCTGGCATCGTCGAGCCAACGAACCATGCCGTCCACGAAACCGGGCGTGATGTGCTGCGTGATGACCATCGGCAAGGCAAAGTCGCGCCCGAGATGCGAAACCAGTTGATGCAGTGCCGCCGGACCTCCCGCCGACGCGCCGACCGCGACAAGTGCGTGCTTCATAAGAGCTCGGCTAACGTTTGCAGCAGCGTACCTTGATCGAATTCGCTCTTGCTGATGTACGCGTCGGCGCCCACGTCGACGCCACGGCGCTTGTCCGCGTCCGTTCCGCGGGCCGTCACGAGCACGACGGGAACGTCGACCAAATGTTGCGAGCCTCGGATACGCTGCGTCAGCCCGAATCCGTCGAGCCGCGGCATGTCGACGTCCGTGACCACGACGTCGACCGGCAGATCCTGCAGCAGCGACCACGCCTCTTCTCCGTCGCCGGCGGTCGTCACGTCATAGCCCGCGGCCTCCAAGATGCTGCGTTCCAGCGTGCGGGTGGTAATCGAGTCCTCCACGAGGAGAACGCGTCTGCGAACGGCCTGCTCGCCATCTTGGGCGTTCGTCGAAACGCGCACGCGCTCGTGGGCTTGCTGCACGATGTAACCGCCGCGCAGTATCGAGGCGACGGATCCGTCCGCGAGCGTCGTTGCGCCGATCGCGCTGCGAACTCCGGCCAGCCGCGCGCCGAGCGGGCGAACCACGACCTCGCGTTCTTCGACCAGCTCGTCGACGGCGAGCGCGACGCGTCCGAGCGTATCTTTGATGAAGATTACGTAGCGGGCCGCTTCGGGCGCAGCGTGCGCGCCGGACAAATTCAGGATGCTCGCGCAATCGACCAGCGGCGTTGCGGACCCGTCGCGCACGATCCGAGGACGGCCTTCGACCAGCACGATATCCTCAGGCCGCACGCGCACGAAGCGCTCGACGGCGGTCGATTCGATTGCGAGCGTCTCGCCCGCAGCTTCGAAGATGACGGCGCGCACCGTCGTGAGCGTAAGCGGCACCAGCAAGACGAAACGGGTGCCCGAGCCGGTTTCGGAGTGCACGCTGATCGCACCGCGCAGCGCTTCGATCGACGAGCGCACCGCGTCCATCCCGACGCCGCGCCCGGCTTCCTTTGTAAGTCCGCGTGCCGTCGACACGCCGGGCAAGAAGATCGCACCGCCGACGTCGAGATCGTTGACCGCGTAGCCGCGCTCTTCGGCGCGCGCGCGAATCGCGGCAAGATCGAGTCCGTTGCCGTCGTCCGAAACGGTCACTTCGACGCCGCCGCCGTGCAGCGCAGCGTACACCGTGATCGAACCATCGGCCGGTTTCCCGGCCGCAGCCCGGCGCTCGGGCGACTCGATGCCGTGAATGACGGCATTCCGCACCAAATGCTGGAGCGGGTCGCGCAAACCGTCGAGGATCGAGCGATCCAGCTCGATCGTTCCGCCGACGATGTGCAGGCGGCATTTTTTCCCTTCGCCTGCCGCACAGTCGCGCACGATCCGCTCCAGGCCTTCGCAGGCGAGCGAAAACGGAAGCATCCGGATGTTGCGGACTTCCTCGTCGACGCGGCGCGCCGAGCGCTCCAGAAACGCGCGGTCGGCGCCCGTCGAAAGCGCAACGAGGAGCTCGCCCGTATGTTGCAGGAGCACATCGAGTTTGTCCGAGGCGACCCGAAGGGTCGCGTCGTGAACGGGCACCGGGGCCGGTGCAGCGTTTGGTACCACCGGTGTCGCGGCCGTGGCTCCCGATGCTGCAACCGGCGCCGGCGCCGGCGTGGTGGGCGGAGCGCGCAATCGATCCGCCCGCGCACGAAGTGAGTCGACGACCCCGAACAGCACCTCGACCGATTTCTCATCGAGCGCTGATGGTTGGTCGCGACACGTCGCGAGAAGGTCCTCGGCGCGATGGCAAACGTCGGCGATCTCTGCGAGACCGACGGCGTTTGCGGCGCCCTTCAAACTGTGTGCCTCACGGAACAGCCCATTGATGAGCTCCTGCCGCTCGTCCTCACTCGTGAGGCCTTCCAGCGCCAGAAGCTCTTGCTCGAACGCACCCAGACGTTCTTGGAGCTCGCCCAAGAACGTGGTCAGTAAGCGCTCGGAGACGGACATCATCTAATGCGCGACTCCGTTCGCGCCGCGGACGAGCACCCGTAAACGCAAACCGATTCCTTCGAGATTGCGGGCTGCCTGTTCGGATTGTTGCGTCGAGGCGAGATTTTGCGATGTCGCTTGATTGATGTTGCGCATCGCGGATTGAATCTGAGACATTCCGACCGCTTGTTGACTGACCGACGTGCTGATCGACGTCGACGCTTGCGCAGCTTCGACGATCGTGTCGACCAGCAGGCGTATCGCCTCGTCCGCTTCGTTGACGATCCGCATCGCCTCGTCGACGCTCTTCGTCCCTTGCTCGGTAGCCATCACGGCGGCGTTCGTCGATTTTTGGATGTCGCTGAGGATCTGGCGAACTTGCACTGTCGCCTTCTTCGATTGATCCGCGAGCGCTTTGATCTCGGCGGCGACGACACTGAAGCCCTTTCCTTGATCGCCGGCGCGAGTCGCTTCGATCGACGCGTTGAGCGCGAGGATGTTCGTTTGCTCCGCGAGGTCGTTGACGACGCCGATGATCTCGCCGATCGCTTGCGCCTGCTCGGCAAGCGTCAAGATACTCTGCGCAATCGATTCCGTGCGACTCTTTATGTCGCCCATAACGGCAATCGTGCTCTCGACCGAGCGCCGGCCGACCGCTCCGCCGTCGGCGGCGCGCTGCGATGAATCGACGACGGCCTTCGCGCGCTCGTTCGACTGTTCGGCCGTGTGCGTGATCTCCTCGACCGTTGCAACCGTCTCGGTCACCGCCGCCGCCTGTTCTTGCACGCCCGCAGCCTGCTGCGTCGTGCCCGCGACGATCTCGGCTGTGGCAGCCGAGAGTGCCGCAATTGCCTGCTCGATCGGCGCGCTCAAGCTCCGAATCGAGCCGATCGCGATGACGATCAGCGCCAGAACGGTAATGAGGGTTCCAAAAACGATCGTGTTAAGGGTCGCCTCCGACGCCGAACGCGCCGCGGCGTCACGAACGCCTTGAAGCTGATCCTCTTCGCGATCCGCCGCTGCCAAAACCGAACGGATTTGGTCCATCGTCGTTTTCCCGCGACCCGAGCGCACGATTGCAAGCGCCGGTGCAAGGCCGCGGGTGCGGCGTACCTCGATCGTCTGCGCAAGCTCTTGCTGCTTTTCTTTGAAAAGCGTTTGCAGCGTTCGCGCCCGGGCTTGTTGGTTGGGATTGTCGGCCGTCAAACGTGTGAAGAGCGCGAGATCTCCCTGAAAACCACCGATGCCTTCCTGATAAGGCTCGAGATAGCTGTCGTCGCCGGTCAAAAGATAGCCGCGTTGGCCGGTCTCCGCGTTGACCACTTGCGTGCTCAAACGCGCGATCGTGGCTCGAACCTCGAAGGTGTGTTGCACGATCGCGCGCGCATCGAGCATTCCGATCGTGTTTCGATACGCGACGCAGCCGATGACGATCAACGCCAACGGGCCGAGCGCAAAGACCAG
>Ga0335072_10007911_pt1 | contig 15446 bp, 15 predicted proteins | sample Lox_Sample_21_FD_206725 | JGI IMG/M metagenome (GOLD analysis project Ga0335072, IMG submission 206725) | Soil microbial communities from Loxahatchee National Wildlife Refuge, Florida, United States - Lox_Sample_2.1 | ecosystem: Environmental > Terrestrial > Soil > Wetlands | place: USA... | reverse complement strand
ACCCGCGCCGATCGCCAGGCCTGCTTCTTCGTGGCCGGTCAGCATGCCGACCGCCAGCGGCAGTGCGACTGCGGCGGTATTGCGGATCACCACCCACACCGGCACGTCCGGCCGCTTGGTCGCGGTCAGGCTCTGCAGCACGCTGGCGCGTAGCGAGTAGGCTCGGGTGGACATGGCGGGGATAGATGCCGGAACGCAATGATTCTGCCCTACTGCCCTGGCGGTGTCGCCTGCTTGCCGTACAAAAAAACGGCGCCGCAATGGGCGCCGTATTGCAAGGATTCAACGCGTCGCAAGCACGCGCGGCGTTTGCGTTCAGAACGTTTTTTCGTTACCGCGTCCGGCAAACTCGCCGGTGAGCGTGTTTACCCACACTTTCTCGTCGGTGGTGATGTACTCCGGCACCTGGATCTCGATGCCGGTATTGAGTTTGGCCGGCTTGGTGCGCTTGGTGGCGCTGGCCCCTTTCAGTTCCGGCGCGGTATCGACCACGGTCAGCAATACGCTGGTCGGCACCTGCAAGCCCACCGGCGCATCGTCGATCACTTGCACGTAATAGCCCTCCACGCCTTCGACGATGTAGCCGGCGTTGTCGCCGATCAGTTCCGGGTCGAGCGTGTATTGCGTGTAGTCCTCGTTGTCCATGAACACGTAAGTGTCACCGTCCATGTACGAGAAGTTGGCGGCGCGACGCACCAATTCCATTTCCTTCAGATCATCATCAGCGCGCAGGCTGAGATCGAACTTGCGTCCGCCGGGAATGGAGTACAGCGTGAAACGAAACGTGACGTTGCCGCCACGCGCGGTCGGCGAGCTGCGTTCGATGTCACGCACCTGGTACACGGTGCCTTCGTGTTCGACTACGTTGCCTTTCTTGACGTCGGAAGCTTTCATGGGATGTCGGAGATGAGTGGATGAGTGAGAGGGGAACGGGGAATAGGGAACGGGGGACATCAAGGTTTGGGCGAACTGCATGTTCCCCGTTGCCTGCTCCCCGTTTCCCGCTTTATTTAGGCGCTAACCGCACTGCCCCGTCCAGGCGAATCGTTTCGCCGTTGATGTAGCGATTGCCCAGGATGAAGGCCACAGTGGCAGCGAATTCATCCGGCTTGCCCAGGCGCGAAGGGAAGGGGATGGAAGCGGCCAGCGACTCCTGCACTTGCGGTGGCATGCCGTCGACCATCGGGGTCCAGAAGATGCCCGGCGCGATCGTCGCCACGCGAATGCCGAAGCGTGACAGCTCGCGCGCCATCGGCAAGGTCATGCCCACGACGCCGCCCTTCGAGGCGGAGTAGGCCGCCTGGCCGATCTGGCCTTCATAGGCGGCGACGCTGGCGGTGTTGATGATCACGCCACGTTCGCCGTCCTCGCCGGCTTCGTTGTGCTGCATCAGTGCAGCGCCGGCCTTGGCGACGTTGAAACTGCCCACCAGGTTGACCATTACGGTGCTGGCGAAGGTGTTCAGCGGCATCGGGCCTTCCTTGCCCAGCACGCGGCCGGCACCCAGGATGCCGGCACAATTGATCACCACGTTCAGGCCGCCCAGCGCATCGCGCGCCGCGGCGACATTCGCGCTTACGCCTTCTTCGGAGGTGACGTCGGTGCGGAAGAAGTGCGCGTCCAGCGCCTTGGCTGCCTGTTGGCCTTTTTCCTCATTCACGTCGAACAGGGCGACCTGTCCGCCGTTGGCCACCAGATGCTGAGCCACCGCGTGGCCGAGACCCGAAGCGCCGCCGGTAATGATGGCCTTGACTTGATTGAGCTGCATGGAACATCCCGTAAAACGAAAAACGCAATGGTAGCGCAGCGCCTTGCCTAGGGCGGTGAATCCCTGCGATGTTTGCTGGCAGCGGTCGTCATCGCCGCCAGCCGTCGGCGTGCTTGCCGGCAAGCCATGGCGCTTTTCGCGCCATGGCTTGGGGAAACATCAATACAGGCAGTCGATCAAACTCTCATGCAGGTTCGTACGGGTACGGGGTAGTGTCACTTGCATCGGCCCCCTGTTGTTGGCCAGCGCCACAGCCAGTTCCTGGGCGCTGGTGGATGGCGCCAGCGGACTGACGCATTGCCATACGCGCGGTTTCACCACGACCTTGCCGCTGTTCGGGTCGACCTCCTCCTCGCTGGCGGCAAACACCCATACGCATTCGCCGATGAGGCCGGTGCTGGTGTTGACCGAGCAGCGATAGTTCAGCGCTTCGATATTGGTGTATTCGCCGGAACAAAAGGTGTCGCCGCAGACATCGTCGAACTCGCGTTTCAGCGAGTACCGGGTATTCCACCAGGCATCCTGTTCCTGCCATGTCGGCAGGTAATCCTGCATCTCTACATAGGTGGCGGCTTGAGGGCTGCGGTCCGTGGCGGTGGCCGGCAGGGCGAAGCCCAGGCCGATGACGGATAGGCTCAGCAGCGCCATCCGGCCGGTGATCGAACGTGCGTTCATGACTTGCATCTCCTTGTTGTTGAACAGTGCGCCGGTTTGCGGCGCACGTTCATTGAGCGCCGCAAGCGGCGCCATCAACAGAAGAGAACATCCGAAGGCGAGGTAAGGTTTTTATACGCTGCCTGCAAACTGTGAAGTGGGCAGCAGGGCTTGCAAACGGCTAGGAGCCTGTCGGATTTGAATGGTCGAAGCGAAAATACGGCTGCGCGAGGACAGATGTTCGACGATGCGCCGGCCCACAGTGGTTCTATGGGTCAAGCATCGACGGACATATGGACCGCGCAGGCGCATTTGCAGCCCGGCCAATTCAAGTCCGACAGGCTCCTAGCTGGACATTTCCAGTTCGCGCAACGCCGACATGGGCAGGGCGGAGAAAGCGGTGACCGCGATGGGAGGGTTGGTTGGCGTTTGCAGTTCGTGCTGCCAGACACCTACATCCCACCACCGGCCAAGTTTGTAGCCGGCCTTGCGCCACACGCCGGCTGGCATAAAACCCATTGTTTCATGCAGCGCGACGCTGACATTTCCCGGCAGGGTGATGACGCCCACGGCCTGGTTGATGCCTTGCAGACGCATGACATCCAGCAACGTGCCATAGAGCTTGCGTGCAATGCCGCGGCGGCGCGCATCGGCGTGCACATAGATCGAGGTTTCGGCAATCCAGTCGTAGGCCGCCCGTTCGCGAAAGCGCGTGGCATAGGCGTAGGCGAGCACTTCGCCATTTTCCTCCCATACCAACCAGGGGTAATGCTGCAGGCGGGTGAGGATGCGCTGACGCATCGCGTCCGCGCCAGGGAGTTCGGTTTCGAAGGTGATGGCGGTATCGATGACGGCGGGCGCATAGATGGCGTGAATGGCCTCGGCGTCATCGGCGCGGGCGGTGCGGATCATGAGATATCCCGGATGAAGAAACGATCGCAACCGAAATGCCCGGTGCCGCCCATCGGCGCGCACAACGCTTTGAAGCCGTTTTTCAGATACAGCGCTTGCGCGGCATCCATGCCGGTGAGCGTTTCGATGTAGCAGCGCTTGAAGCCGAAGCGGCGTGCGGCATCCAGGCAACGCTGGATCATGGCGCTGCCGGCGCCGATACCGCGTGCTTCGGGCAGAAAGTACATTTTGCGCAGTTCGCAGACATCCTCCTCGCCGGCATCCAGCGGCGCGATACCGCCACCGCCGACCACGATGCCATCGAGCGCCACGACGAAATAGGCGCTGCGCTGTCGCGTGTAGGCCGCGTGCATGTCATCCACTTCGGCATCATGGATGGCGAAGCCGGGGCCGTCGGCGCCGAACTCGGGCATGACGGTGCGGATGATGCTGGCGATGGCGGCGCTATCGTGCGGCTCGATCGGGCGGATGAGGAGGTTGGGCATGCGCCCGAAATTATCAGTTTTTTGCCCGCGGGTGCATCGGCCGTAAGCTGGGATGACCGTCCCCGCTTACTACCCGGGCAATCAGGCCACCGTCGTACGCGCCTTCGTCACCCGGCTCGCAGTGGGCTTGTTGAGCTGCGCGGAAAGCCACGCGCCCGTGGCCACGAGCATGTCCAGGTCGATGCCCGTCTGCAGCCCCATGCCATGCAGCATGTAGACCACGTCTTCGCTGGCGACGTTGCCGCTGGCGCCTTTCGCATACGGACAACCGCCCGTGCCGGAGACAGCGCTGTCCACCACGCGGACCCCTTCTTCGAGGCAGGCGAGGATGTTCGCCAGCGCCTGGCCGTAGGTGTCATGGAAATGGACGGCCAGCGCGTGCATGGGAATTTCCTGCGACACCGCATGCAGCATCGCGCGTGCCTTCGACGGCGTACCGACGCCGATGGTGTCGGCGACGGAAACTTCATAGCAGCCCATCGCGTACAGCCGCTTGGCTACGCTGACCACGTTGGCGACAGGCACGTCGCCCTGGTAAGGGCAGCCCAGGGCGGTGGACACGTAGCCGCGCACTTTCACGCCTTCCGCGTTGGCTTCTTCCAGCACCGGCTGGAAGCGCTCCAGCGATTCGGCAATCGATGCGTTGATATTGGCGCGGTTGAACGCTTCCGACGCCGCCGTAAACACCGACACCTCGGTCGCGCCGGCCTGGCGCGCGATCCGATAGCCCTGTTCGTTCGGTACCAGCACCGGATAGCTCACGCCGGGCACCTTGCGGATGCGGTGGAACACTTCCGCGGCATCGGCCAACTGCGGCACCCAGCGCGGACTGACGAAGCTGGTGGTTTCGATGGTCTTGAGGCCGGTGGCGGAGAGCCGGTCGATCAGCGCGATCTTGATATCCGGCGGCAGCAGGGTCTTTTCGTTCTGCAAGCCGTCGCGCGGGCTGACTTCGACGATGCGTACATCATTGGTGCTCATGCGAAGCTCCTGCAATCCGGCGGTTACGATGCAAAGCGAACAAGTACAGCGTCTGCTTCCACGAACTCGCCTTGGGTTGCGCTTACGCTATCAATGGTACCTGCGCGTGGCGCCTTCAAGGCCAGTTCCATTTTCATGGCTTCCATCACCAGCAATTCCTGCCCTTCTTCCACGGCATCACCCGCCTTGGCCTTCACCAATACGATGCGCCCTGGCATGGGCGCGACGATCTGGTTGCCGCCGACGCCTTCCTTGGACTCCCAGGCAAACGCTGCTGCGCGGGTAAAGGCATGGCGCTGGCCGTTGGCATCGTGCAAGGTGATGCGTTCTTCATCGGCATGGATGCGCAAGCGCGCGCCGTGCTCGCCGAAACGCCCGCTGAGCGTATCGCCTTCAAAGCGCGCGCCGCGTACGTCGCAATGCGCGGCGTCGTATTGCAAGCGGTAATCGCCGTCGTGACCAAACGCTTCGATTTCATAACGCTGCTCGCGCAAGGTAAGCGCAACGATGCGTTTGCCGGCATGTCCGACGCGCCAGGCATCCGCACGCGACCAGGGCGAATACGGGTCGTTGCCGTGCGCCGATGCCGCGACGAGCTTGCGTTCGTCGCAAAGCAACGCGGCAGTAGCGGCAGCAAACAGGACATGTTCAGAGGGTGACGCATCGCCGGTTAGAAATTCATCAAGGTGGCGATCGAGGTAGCCGGTATCGATCCGGCCTTCGACGACGACCGGATGGCGCACCAGTCGTTCGAGAAACGCGATATTGGATTTCGGCCCGACGATCTCGCACTCGGCCAAGGCTTCGCGCAAGCGCTGCAACGCTTGCGTGCGATCGGCGCCATACACGATCAGCTTGGCGATCATGGGATCGTAAAAAATCGTTACCGCATCGCCTTCGATCACGCCGCCATCCAGTCGCACGTGGCGCGATGGTGCGGGCAGCCGCAGCCTGCGCAACTTGCCGGAGCCGGGCAGGAAGTTCTGGTCCGGGTCTTCGGCGTACAGGCGCACCTCGATCGCATGCCCGTGCGCCTGGATCTGCTCCTGCCGCAATGGCAGTGCTTCGCCGGCAGCGATGCGCAGTTGCCACTCGACCAGGTCCAGGCCCAGTGTTTCTTCGGTGACCGGGTGCTCCACCTGCAGGCGCGTGTTCATTTCCATGAAATAGAAGCTGCCGTCCTGGGCCACGATGAATTCCACCGTGCCCGCGCCAACGTAGTTCACCGCCTTGGCGGCGGCGACCGCCGCTTCGCCCATCGCCTTGCGGCGCTCGGCATTGAGAAACGGCGAGGGCGTTTCTTCCAGTACTTTCTGGTAGCGGCGCTGCGCCGAGCATTCGCGTTCGTTGAGGTGAATCACGTTGCCGTGCGCGTCGCCGAACACCTGGAACTCGATATGGCGCGGATGCTCGACATAGCGTTCCAGAATCACGCGCGTATCGCCGAACGAACTGGCCGCCTCGCGCTGCGCGGATGCCAATGCATCGGCGAATTCCTTTTCCGCGCGCACGATGCGCATGCCTTTGCCGCCACCGCCGGCCGCGGCTTTGATCATCAGTGGGAAACCGGTCTTGCGCGCCTGCTCGGCAAGCAGGCCGGCGTCCTGGTCATCGCCGTGGTAGCCCGGCACCAGCGGCACGCGATGATGTTCCATCAATGCCTTGGCGGCGGCTTTGGAACCCATCGCATCGATGCTCTCTGGACGCGGACCGATAAAGCTCACGCCGGCTTCCGTGCAGGCACGTGCGAACGCGGTGTTTTCGGAAAGGAAACCGTAACCAGGGTGGATGGCCTGCGCGCCGGATTTTTTTGCGACCTGCAGAATGGCGTCGGCGCGCAAATACGAATCGGCGGGGCGTGGGCCGCCGATCGGCCAGGCTTCATCGGCCAGCCGTACGTGCTGGGCGTCCTGGTCCGCTTCCGAATACACGGCGATGGTGTGGATGCCCAGCCGCCGGCAGGTGCGGATCACGCGGCAGGCGATCTCGCCGCGGTTGGCAATCAGTACGCGCTCGAACATGCGGGTTCCTTAAACCGGTCGCTTGCAGCTGCAAAGCTCGTAAAGCTAGCAGAATTGCGTGACGCGGCCGATGCGCGGCGCAGCATGTGGAGCGGAGAGATGGCGCAAAAAACTACTCGCCCTCCCAGTAATCCGTCGTATCCCCTTGCCGCATCACGATGCGGATCATCTGCGGCTTGCCTTCGGCATCCGGCTCGAATTCACCCAGGATCCCGTACTTGTTGGAATCGGGGTATTCACAAATCTCTGGCGTAAGCTTGCTGCTCACGGCGAGATAACGCATTTCCACCGATCCAGTATTGATGATCTGGTGCGCGCTTTCCGGGCCGCCGGGCGGGCAGGCGATGATGTCGCCCTGGCGGATCGGGTGGCGCTCGGCGCCGACGCGAATTTCCCCTTCACCTTGCAGGATGAAGAACATTTCTTCATTGACGCGATGGTTATGCAGCGGGAAGGCACGCTTGCCCGGCGGCACCGCGGTGATGTTGTAGCCAAGCTTCTGCGCGCCGAGCTGCATGGACACGCGGCCCATCCGCGCATAGAAGCGCTGGGCGGCGTCGCCGTGGGCGGCAAAAGCGGGCGGACGGGGTTCCAGTTCGACATCGGCAATGTTGAGAATTCGTTTCATGGCAAGCCTCGTGGTCGCAGAAAAGGGACAGCAGGTGGGCGGAAAGAAATGTCAGCCTACTTACCGCAGCTGCCAGCATGGCGTCAGCAGCGCTGCCGTTAACTCCAGGCAGGGGCGCGCTTGTCGAGGAAGGCGCCGAGCCCTTCCTGGCCTTCGTCGGATACGCGCAGCCGTGCAATCAGCGCGGCGTTTTCCTGGTCGAGGCGTTCGGCGGTTGCCTGGGTCAGTCCATGCATCTCGAAAGCGAGCTGCTTGGCTTCACGCTGCGCTGACGGGCCGGCCTTGCCCAGTTGCTTTATTACCGAGTGCACCGTGTCGTCCAGGTATTCGGCGGCCACTGCTTCGTGCAACAGGCCGATGTTCGCAGCCGTTTCCGCGTCAAAGATTTCGCCGGTAAGAAACAGGCGCCGAGCCTGGCGTATGCCGATGGCGGCGATCACATAAGGTGAAATCACCGCGGGTACCAGCCCCAGTTTCACTTCGGTAAGCCCGAACTTGGCGGTATCCACGCCGATGGCGATATCGCAGCAGGCGATCAATCCCACGCCGCCGCCGTAAGCGGCCCCGTTCACGCGGGCCACGGTGGGCTTGGGCAGGAACTGCAGCGTGCGCATCAAGGCAGCCAGGCGCAGCGAATCTTCACGGTTTTCCGCCTCACTGGCCGTGGCCATGCTGCGCATCCAGTTGAGGTCCGCACCGGCGGAGAAGCTGGCCCCCACACCGGTCAGCACCACCACGCGCACGGCCGGATCGGTGCCGGCATCTTGCAAGGCGGTCGTGAGTTCGGCGATCAGCCGATCATCAAAAGCGTTGTGCACGTCCGGGCGGTTCAAGCGGAGTTCGCGGATGCCGGCGTGGTCGGCGATCTGGATGGTGGTCATGGGGCCGTCCATGAAGTAGGGATGGCCTAAAGCGTAGAGCAAGCTGCTCATACTTGGGAAAGATCGAGGCGTTATCCCCGCAGGGCGGTTTCATGGTCCCGACCAGCGTGAAATATGTCGGCGATCAGTACCGTGCGTTTTGCCTCATCAACGAAGAACGCGATGATGGTTTTGCTTTTGTAATGAGTAATGCGCAAATCTGGATGGAGATCATCGCGCTTGGTGCTGCGATGAGGAAAAAGCCCCGGGGGCGCAGCGTTTTCCAGATAAGCGTCCCGTTCGATGAGGCGCCGACGCGCCTTGGCGGTCAGAACAGCGGTGTAATCACCGGCGCTTTTTTGCGCGCTCTCGGCGGGCCTGGGTGATGGATTCGCGTACCTGATCAAGGCTGAGACCTTTGTCCGGGGCTGCTTTGAATTCATCGTAGGCAGGCAGAACTTCGGTACGCAGCCAGTTTTCGATGGCATTTTCGAAGGCGCGGTCGCGGGCCTGTGCCAGCCGCAAGGCATCTTGAATGGCAGAGCTTACGGACGCGTATTCGCCCGTATCGACTTTGGCCTGCAGCATGTTGGCCATATCCACGGGCAGGGTGATGCTGAGCTGTTTGCTGGTGACGCGAGGCATTGGCGTTCTACCCGGGGAGTGGATGGAGTAGGACTTAATCCTACTATTTGGCAGCCCGTTACAAAACTCAAGGATGCGGTCTGTGCGCCAGCTGCACGCTCAATGCAAAAAGAGGCTACAATGCGAACCATTCTTATTTAGAAGCGTAACAACTGTGCGCCTGTCCGATTTGCCGAAAGGTGCTAACGCCGTGGTCGAACGAGTCGAAGATGCCCATGCCAATGACCTGATCGCGCAACGCCTGCGCGACCTGGGTTTTGTGGCTGGCGAACAGGTCAAGTTGGTGGCGCGCGGACCCGTCGGCGCAGACCCGCTGCTGATCCAGATCGGCTCGACCCGCTTTGCGCTGCGCCTTGCCGAAGCGGCACGGATTACGGTGCGGGAGGTTGCATGAGCGCCGATAGCCTGCGTATCGCCCTGGTCGGCAACCCCAATTGCGGCAAGACGGCGCTGTTCAATCAGCTTACCGGTGGGCGCCAGAAAGTGGCCAACTATGCGGGCGTCACCGTGGAGCGCAAGGAAGGGCGATTCACCGCGCCATCGGGCCGCGTCATGCAGATCCTGGACTTGCCGGGCACCTACAGCTTCGACGCGGCCAGCCCGGACGAACAGATCACCCGCGACGTGCTGGAAGGCAATTATCCCGGCGAAGCCGCGCCCGACCTCATCATTTGCGTGGCCGATGCCACCAATCTGCGCCTGCATCTGCGCTTCGTGCTGGAAGTGAAGCGGCTGGGGCGCCCGGTGGTGCTGGCCTTGAACATGATGGATGCGGCGCGCCGTCGCGGCGTCGTCATCGATGTGCCGGAACTACAGCGCCGACTTGGCATTCCCGTGGTGGAAACCATTGCGGTGAAGCGCGGCGGTACGCGCACACTGATCGAACGCGTGGACGGCGACTTGCCGGAAGCGCCGCTCGCCTTGCCCGACGATCCGGACAGCCGCGCCAACCTGCACCATGAAGTGCGCCAGTTGCTGGCCGCTACCGTCACGATGCCGCGCGCCACTGCGGCCATCGACGATGCGCTCGACCGCTGGGCGCTGCATCCCGTGTTCGGCTTGCTGACGCTCGCCGTGGTGATGTTTCTGGTCTTCCAGGCGGTTTACGCATCCGGCAAGCCGATGAGCGACCTGATCGGCAACGGCTTTGCGTGGCTCGGCAAGCATGCCGCCGTGGTGTTGCCGGCCGGCCCGATCCATGACCTGATCGTAAGCGGCATCTTCGGCGGCCTGGGCACGGTGCTGGGCTTTTTGCCGGTGATCCTGGTGCTGTTCTTCTTCATCCTCATGCTGGAGGAGTCGGGCTATCTGCCGCGTGCGGCGTTCCTGCTCGACCGCCTGATGGTGTCGGTGGGGCTGACCGGGCGTTCCTTCATTCCGCTGCTGTCGAGCTTCGCCTGCGCCATTCCCGGCATCATGGGCACGCGCAGCATCACCGATCCGCGCGATCGCCTAGCCACCATCCTGGTGGCGCCGCTGATGACCTGTTCCGCTCGCCTGCCGGTGTATGCGCTGCTGATTGGCGCCTTCATTCCTGCGTACCGCGTATTCGGAGTGTTCAACTTGCAGGGTGTCGTGTTGTTTGCCTTGTACGTGGCCGGCATTGTTGGCGCGATGACGGTGGGCTGGGTGATCAAACGTCTTCGCCGCGACAAGAGCGAACACGCGCTGCTGATGGAATTGCCCTCCTACCGCTTGCCCAGGGTGCGGGACGTGGCCATCGGTTTGTACGAGCGCGGCGCCATCTTCTTGAAGCGCCTCACCGGTGTGATCCTGGCGCTGACCGTGCTGATGTGGTTCATCTCCAGCTTCCCGGCGCCGCCAGCCGGCGCAACGGGGCCGGCCATCAACTACAGCATTGCGGGTTATCTCGGTCGCTTCTTGCAGCACATCTTTGCGCCGCTGGGTTTCAACTGGCAGATCAGCCTGTCGCTGATTCCCGCGTTTGCCGCGCGTGAAACGGCCGTGGCTACGCTGGCAACGGTCTACGCTGTCAGCGGCGATGCGCAGAATGGCGGACTGGCGCATGCACTTACCGGCAATTTTCCGCTGGCGACAGCGCTATCGCTGCTGGTGTGGTTTGCCTTTGCACCGCAGTGCATGTCAACGCTGGCCGTGATTCGCCGCGAAACCAACTCCTGGCGCAACGTAGCGATTTCCTTCGGCTACATGTTTGCCGTGGCGTACGCGGCGTCGTTTATCACTTATCAGGTGGCGAGGTTGTTCGTGTGAACGCGAGTCTGCTCGTTCAGTACATGGTGATCGGCGTGGCCGTGCTGGCCAGCGCGCTGTATGCGTTTCGCAAGATGGCGCCGCAGCTTACCAATCGTTGGCTGGTGTCCGCATCGGTGCATGTCAGCCGGCGTGGGCATGCCGCATTGGCGCGGCGTTTGCAGCCTAAAAAAGCCACCGGTGATTGCAGTGATGGCTGCAGCACGTGCGGCGCGTGTGGCCCGAAGCCGCCGGCTGGTGTGCCTGCAGACGCCATGCCGTTGGAATTTCGTCCCCGCAGGCATTGATGCAGCTCTAGGCCTTAGTCGGCATGAAATTTCAGCCTCCCCTGTCGCGTACAGGGGAGGCCATCCATCATTACGTGGAACGTAGCCCAGGCCGGTTACCAGGGCGTGCCGCCGGCGTAGTCGTTGCTCATCGTGCTTTCCAATTGGGAGATGATGCTGGCGTTCGTCGTCGTCAAACCCAGCTCGCGATTCTCCGTCAGCGATGCGCTGGAGAAGTTCTCCGAACCCACAAAGGCAACCTGATGTGCGGTGCCGTAATCGGCCACGATCGCCTTGGCGTGGATATAAAAGCCGGTGCTGGTATCCGGGTACGTGCTGACGTTGCAGCCCGCGTTGGTCAGCGTGTCAAATTCGCTGGCGTAGTCGTTGTCGTCATTGACCATCGCGATGTTGACGCTCACACCTTTGGAGCAAGCGTTTGCCAACGCATTGACAATGGCGCTGTCGCTCATCTCCTCGTTTTCGACCAGCAGGCTGGTCTGCGCGTTGTTGATGATGTTCAGCAGGGATGTCTGGGAATTGGTCGGGCTCCATACCAAGTCATCGCCGTTCGTAGGCGTCACGCTTGCGTGTGCGAAATCCTTGCTGAAAGTGGCTTCGATGGCGGCGATGTCCTTGCTGTCGTTCTCGATCACGGCAAAGTCGCGCGAGGTGCTGTAGTAGCGGCTGGTCAGGTTGAGCGTCATGATCGCCGTCTGCGCGTTGGAGGTGCCGGCGTCGATGGTGATCGTCTTCTGGTGGGTGGCCTGATAGTGGGTCCAGGCCCATGTCACGCTGGCGCCGCAGCTCTTGAGCTGGTTGTAGGCCGCGGTGTTGTTGCTCTTTTCGAGATTCACATCGAGGATCACGCGAACCTTCACGCCACGCGCAACGGCATTGCACAGATCATTCTGGGCGGTGGTGTCCTGCAGTTCGTACATCGTCATGTCGATGGTCGACTTCGCTGCATTGATCAGGTTGTAAATCGAGGTAAGCCCCTGATCGGGCTCGATCACCAGCGTTTGCGTACCCTGCGCAAAGGCAGGCACCGCAAAGCTGAAGACACAGGCCGCCGCCAGCGCGGCCTTGACGAAGCTGGAACGTTTGCTACGGATGTTCATGACTTGATCCTATGTCGAGTGAGATGAGAACGCCCTCCCTGCGCTGATCCGCGACCGCGCTCCCTACGCGGCACTTCGGCTGCCCCGGCCAGGCCGGCTTTCCCCATGCAACGGTGCGTGCAGCACGCTAGCCGAAGGCGCGCATCTCAGCGGGTTCGGATGACAGGAATCTTTCTGTGGCATGGCAGGCGATACGCCCGTTTATGTGGCGTGCGCCTTCGTCATCGGGGAGTGAAGGTGCTGCGGATTGAGATCGATGGAAGTGTCGCTTGGTTCACATCTTTCGATGTGCGAATGCAAAGTCAGTTGCGTGCAAGTTTGGGATGCAGGTGTGCGCGATGGCGCCATAGGTCGGCGATCACGACGCACAAGGTGGCGAGGGCCGTTGCGGGTATGAATGGAAAGTTACCGATATCGTGCACTTGCGATAGTGCTCTGCCGATTATGATGGCGATAAACAGGAACGCCGGCATCATTGAGCCGATACGCATGGGTGTCTTGTTTTTTCTTGCTGTTCTGTGGCGGAACTTACGTATGGCAAAGATGAAGCTCAATCCTACCAACCAAGCTCCGAGTGACGAAGCCCCGACTTCGTACAACAGATACCCAATCGCACAGAGTCCAGGGATGGTGAGTCGACGCAGCCATGGCCATCGAGCGGGCATGGATTCTGGTTGCCCCTGCCATTGGTCGAACGATACGCCGCATGCAGACAATGGCCATAAGGCGAGAATTACTGCGCCAAAGCTGGCGGAGGCGCTTGTTGCGCGGATCCAGTCATCTTCTGTAGGAGGATTTTCCGTGCTACTGACCATCAATAAGCCTAAGAGGCCTATTGCACACACGAGCGAAGCAAGTACTGAGCGCATCAAGCCGATGATGAAGCGCTGCCAGGTCATGTCGAGGCCAGATGCCGCTGCGCGAGACCAGAAGAACGCGTGCTCACGGTCGATCGATGGTGGAAGCTCATTGAAGCTGCCCTGACCCCGCAGCGTGTGCACAAGACGACCGATCTCGCCGACTCGGCCAAACTGCAGTGCAACCCTTAATACACGCGGCCAGGTTCGAGGTTTCTGCAATAAGGCGATATCTTTTCCGAGTGCATTGACCTCAGGTTGGACTTTCCATATCAACCCGATTCGCCGTGCGAGTTCGCGATGGTTGCGAGGAAGTATCTCCCACAATGTTCGCTGCTTGGTGCGCAGTGCTTGTATTGCGACAGGATTGATGCCGGCCAATACATGATCTAGGTCAAAAAAGCTCAATAAAGCATCCATGCAATCGGCGGATATCGCCCGTGGCTGCTGAAACAGTCGATTCAGCACTCGATGCCCACTTTGTTGTTTGACCTGAATTGACCAGAGTTCTTCGCGAGCATGCAGCCAGCTGGACAGCATCTGTCCGTCATTCGATTGCATTGCCATATGGATGACTTCGCCCGCCAGTACGTCGAGGTCAACGGTGGGCGCTGCCATCGCGACCGTAGTCGTTTCTGCGCGCGAGGATTGCGGTGGCGCCGGATCCTTCTGCGTGTTTATGGGGGGCTTTGCGGCTAGCGTTTCCGCGACAATCGGATGAGAGGTGGGTGTGGGTTTCGTACCCACATGCGCCAGCACCATCTTGTACGCCGTATGCAACCGCTGAAACGCCGCTGGGTCTTCATCCGGACGCGTGGTGCGCAACAAGCGCGCATACGCACGCTTGACGCTGGCGGCATCGGCCTCCGGAGTGAGCCCCAGCAGCGCGAACGCCCAGTTCAAAGTTGTGCCTCCAGCGAATCGAGCGCATCGCTGAAGCTCTTGCGATGTTGTTCGATCAGCCGCTCGTCCTGTGCCTCCAATACTTGCCGGAAGTGCCCGATCCATTGCTGCAGCGTTTGGCGGGCGGAGAGATGTTCCTCGAACAAGCGCTCGGCGCGTGCGAGCAGGGCGATGTTTTCCTGCTTGGCGCGCGGATGGATCTTCAGCGCCGACAAGGCGGCCAGGCGTGCGCGGATTTCCTCGTCATTGAGCATGCCGGGATTCTGCTGTAGCACCAGTTCGTGACGAATGCCGCTGGACTTGGGTGTTGCTTCCACTTGCAGCACGCCATTGATGTCGTAGGTGAAGCGCACCACCACTTCGTTGTCGGCGATGGAAAGCGTGGGGTTGAGCGCAATTTCCAGCTCGCCCAGCTTGATGTTGTTCTCCACCATCGGGTTTTCGCCTTGGTAGATTTTCAAGGTGAGCTTGGCTTGCCGTTCGACCATCGGCCAATAGCTGCTTTCGCGGCTGATCGGCACCACGCTGTTGCGCTGGATGATGGGCGAGAACAAGCCGTTCTGCACATGCCCCTGTGTATCGCGCTGGCCAATTTCCACGCCCAGCGTATACGGGCATACATCGGTAAGGATGATTTCTTCCAGCTTCGCATTGCGGCTCTTCAAGCCAGACGCGACACATGCGCCCAGTGCGATGGCTTCGTCGGGATTGACGTGGCGCAGCGGCAGTTTGCCGAACATGCGCGCGATCAGGCGCGAGACCAGGGGCATGCGGCTGGCGCCGCCAACCAGCACGACTTCGTCGAGTTGATCGGGGCGCAGGCGTGCATCGCGCAGGGCACGCTCCAGCGGCATGCGCATGCGCTGCATCAGCGGTTCTGCCAGGTGGATAAAGCGGTCCTGGTCGATCGTCCACTTGATCTCATGTCTGCCGGCCTGGCATTCCACGCTTACTTCGGGTTGCTGGCTCAGGCTGCGCTTGGCCAGTTCCAGGCGGCGGCGCAGCAGGCCGCGTTCGACCGGCGAAAAGCTATCGGTGCGCAGTTTCAGGTCGCCAAGACAGGCGTCCTGCAGCGCATCGAGAAAATCCTCCCCGCCAAGATAGTTATCGCCA
>Ga0335072_10007910_pt1 | contig 15449 bp, 15 predicted proteins | sample Lox_Sample_21_FD_206725 | JGI IMG/M metagenome (GOLD analysis project Ga0335072, IMG submission 206725) | Soil microbial communities from Loxahatchee National Wildlife Refuge, Florida, United States - Lox_Sample_2.1 | ecosystem: Environmental > Terrestrial > Soil > Wetlands | place: USA... | reverse complement strand
CAGCAGCAGCGGAGGGGCCGTCGCCGCCAACGCCATCTCCGCTTTGAGCCTCGCGGCCCGCTCCGGCTGATCCGGCCACAGGCAGGCGCGCAACCACCGGGCCTCATCCGCGTCGGTCACGTCAACCGGATCGAGGTCGACGCCGACCCGGGCGACGACCTCGGGCATCGCCCGCGCCGGGACGGGCCGGTGTCCCACGACCGAGCACGACAGCTGCACGGGAGATGACGGGCCGCCCAGCGTCTGCCCGTTGCTGTACGTGATGCCGACGCGATCGACGTTGAGATTGAGCCCAGCCGAACAGCCCACGTCGATCAGCCCGACCGCGTTCGCGCCTGCCCGGCGCGCCGCGTCGGCAATGGCCGGGTACAGCACCGCGCAGCGTCCGGTCTCGTCGGGGCGCGTCTTCCGGCGCGCGACGGCTGCCACGACCGAGTCGGTCATTCGCAGCAGCGTGTCGATTGCCGCGGCAGCGGCAGCGTCGCCGTCCGCGGCCGCATAGGCCGCGGCAAGCGCCGGGGCGCGTCCTGCGAGCGCGAGATCGTGCAGCGCGGCGAGGATCACCGTAGGGTGCCGCTTGCGCGCCGGCGCCGCCTCGATGGCGCGCAGCGCCTCGTCAGACTCACTCAGGGCGATAGCGACGCGCTCGTACAGCGACGATGTTCCGGCGGCGTCGACTTCACCGAAGTGCCGGTAGACCCGAGCGAGCGTGCGGGACCCGCCCGTGCGTGCGGCGCTTCCCGCGGTCGGCCTTGGCATCCCGAGGAATTCTAGCCATTGGCACGAAACTCCGGCCCTTGCCCTGCCTGGCGGGGCGGCCACGCGGTCTCACGCGGGAAGCCGAACGGCGGGAACAGCAACGGGTCGGCGAATCCGGTGATCTCGCCGATCATGTCATCGCGGATGGCCAGGACCATGATGCCGTAGGCCCGGGCGGTGGCACCGTCGCGCATGTAGGCGGCCACGGCAGGCTGCAGGTTGGCTTGGAGGGGGATGAGGCGGAAGGCGGGCAGGTCTCCTCCGGCGGGGACGGTGGCGAAAAACGCCCCGATGGCCTGACGCCCCCGGTAGGCGAGCGGGGCCGGCGGCATGGTCAGCAGGCAGTCCTCGGCCAGTACAGAGACGAGGGCGGGAATGTCGCCCGCGTGCCAGGCTGCGGTGAACCGGTCGGCCAGCGCGCGCTGCGCCCCCAGGCGGGGACTGCTGGCGGGGCGCAGGCGCCCGGAGGCCCTGCTGGTTTCCACGGTGGCGCGGGCGCGCTGCAGGGCGCTGGTCACTGAGGCCCGGCTAGACCTCAGGATCTGCGCCGTCTCGGCCGCAGAAAACCCCAGCACGTCCCGCAACAGCAGCGCGGCGCGCTGGCGGGGCGGCAGCAGCTGGATGACGGTGAGGAAGGCCAGTTCGACGCTCTCGCGGACCTCGTAGCGGGCGGCCGGGTCATCAGGGCTGGCCAGCTCCGCCAGCCAGGCGTCGGGGTAGGGCGTCAGCGCGGTTACCTCAACATCGGTGGCGTTCGACGGCGGGGGCGGCGAGCTGAGAGCAGGGGCCGGTGCGGCCGCAGCGCGGGAACGGGCTGTCAGGCACCGGTTGGTTGCGATCCGGTACAGCCATCCGCGCACCGATCCGCGACCATCAAAGGCATCGAGGTGACGCCAGGCGCGCACGAGGACCTCCTGCATCACGTCCTCAGCATCATGGACCGACCCGAGCATCCGGTAGCAATGCACATGCAGCTCGCGCAGGTACGGTGCGATGAGGACGCCAAATGCGTCCTCATCGCCCGCCCTCGCCTGGGCCAGCAGCGTCAACTCGGCTTCACCGGGCACGTTGTCGGCACGCGGTCGCATCCGGCGATGATATGACCGGGGGGCGCTCATCGCCGCTCAGGCGCCGCTCAGGCACCGCCCGCCATCGCGGCCCGCAGCTCCTGCGCGTCGTAGATCAGCTCCCCGCGCACGATCTGCCCGTCGCGTACCTGCAGGATCTCCGCTGACGTCATCGGCGCGACCGGCAGCGCCATCTCCCAGTCGATGATTGAGCACACCGTGTCCCCGTCCAGGAACTGGCGGCGGACGGTGAACCGGGTCACTAGCGGGCCAGCTTGCGCCGCCATCTGCCGGAACCCCGCTGCCGTGTCGAAGCTGGCAACCGGCCCGGTGAAGGCGAAATCCGGCGCCAGCGGCACATCGCTGAAATCCCCCTTCCCGGCCATCCACGCCTCGTAATAGCTGCTCACCACATCCAAGACGGACATCAGTCCTCCTCCGCCAGTCGGCACGGCGCGTCCGTGCACAGCTGTAAGGACCCCTCGGCCTCAGCCGGATTAATCGGTCGGGCACCCCGGGGGGGCGTCCCTGCTGGTCATGCGTGACGCGCTGCTACGCGGCAAGTCTCACTACCGTGACTTCGTCGCTTCCGAGGAGGGCATCGCCGTCCTGATTACCAAGTTGGACAAGGACCGCACTAGCGTGGCACAGGCGATCAGCGACCTGGGCAGCGTGGAGGCGTTCCTCGCCTCGCGCGTGGTTATGGCTCGCGATCGCGGCGAAGCTGGTCAATAACCTGGTCTGGGCTCTCCGTTGTAACTCTGATCATGGCCCGCACAGCGTCGGCTAGCGCTACGCGCGGCACGTCGAGCTCGATTGCCGCGGAGTGTGCCCACTGGGTGAGCTGCCGGTAAAGTTCGGGGCTGAGGTCAAGGGTGATCCTGACTGGTTTCGACCGGATCGCCGTCCGGCCAGCGGGGCGGGCACCGGGTTCTATGCGGCTCAGAGCGGCGGCAGCCATCTGGGCCTTGCGCCGCTCCTGTTCTGTTGCCATAACCGGACCTTCCACAGCGGAACGCACCGTTCGATAAGGTCGCCGGCCACCTCGCGCCACGCGCTGCGGCCCGTCTCGGGAATCGGCAGGCCGAAGCTCTGAGCGTAGACTTCCCGTCTTGGCACGTTCGTTCGCAGCACGTCATAGCCGAGGTCACCCAGGACCTCTTTGGCGTTGGCTATCGAGTGGGCGCGGGTGATGCACCGGGTCAGCAGCACCGCGGAACGGGCCGGCTTGTCCCTGAGCTCCTCGATTTCCGTGATCTCGTCGCGTACCGGCGTGGTGCGATTGATCTCGATCGGGCTAGGCGCGCACGGGATCAGGATTTCGTCGGCATACCGCATCACTGACCTGGCTATGCCGGAGTGGTCCTCAAGCTGCGGCGCGTCGATTATCACCACGTCATCCTCGCGGGCGATCTCAGGTACCCGCAGGTGCACCCGGCGGGAAGGCAGGGCCACGATCCGGAACGGAAACCCCGCCGCCGGCGGGACCCGGGGATTCATCGCCGCGAGGTCCGACCACTCTAGGGCGCTGCCTGATGGATCCGCGTCCACAAGAAGCACGTGCCGCCCAGCCTCGACGAAGATGTGCGCCAGCCATACTGCCGACGTGGTCTTGCCCGTCCCTGGTTTGAGGTTGAGCAAGGCGACGCTGAGAGCAGGCATCCGTACATTATTGCAGTTGAGCCAGGCTTTGCCGGCAGCGGGCATGCATGCAGTATTGCAGTATCCACGGCATTACGGAAGCAACCAGGGCTGACGTGGGCAAGCAAGCGACCGCCCGAACTCGAAGCCCGGGCGGCGCGGCGTTCTCAACAGACTGTAGATAAACGAGGTGCGTTGCCGGGCGCAGCGCGGCTGCGCCCGGCAACGCGCAGGGACCGACGGCGTCAGCCGCCTGCCCCGCATACCGGCCAGGCGCCGATGCCCTGACCGGCAAGCACCCGCTGGGCCACAGCGATCTGCTCGGACGGGGAGGCCAGGTTTGCCGACGACGCGTACTGGCCGCCGCCGTAGCCTAGCCAGGTCTGCTCCGTGAACTGCAGCCCGCCGTAGAAGCCGTTGCCGGTGCTGATGCTCCAGTCCCCGCCGGATTCGCACGCCGCGATGGCGTTCCAGTCAACACCGGACGAGGACGACACCGGGGCCGGGGCCGAGGTGTAGACGGGCGCGGCCGTGGACGGATCCTGCTGTGAGTAGCTCACCGAAGTGGTCGGAGCCGGGTCCGCCGGGGGCGGGTCCGGGATGGCGGCCTGCGCAGCCCTGGCCATTGCGGCCGTCACATGCCCGCTGGCGGGCAGCACCAGTCGCTGCCCGACGAGTAGCAGGTTGGGGTTGTGCACCTGGTGGCGATTCACCCACCACACGGCGGGCCAGTCGGCCGACTTGCCGTAGCTGTGGGCGGCGATCGCGGACAGCGTATCGCCCTGGTGAACGGTGTAGCTGGCAGGGGCGTGGTGCGCTCCTGGATGCAGCGAAATCGTGACCGCCATCAGGACTTTGGCCACGACTGTAGCGGGGATAATGAACATGTCGGGGTGCCCTCCAAGGTTGTCCGACAAAAAGGTCCCGGCCGCGTGCTGCGAACACATGGCCGGGACCGCTTTGCTAGCCGATGAACCCCACGAGGGTGTCACCCTGCCTATGGTGGACAGGGATGGGTCTGGACCTCATGCAGGTTCTCCTCACTCGTTGTTCCGGCTAGCTCTTGAGTGAGAATAAGCACACCGAAGTCACATCCTCAACGCGAACGGCGTAATTACGGCCTGTTTCGCGCTTGCTGCGAAGATAATTGATGCACAATAGAAGTTATGTGACAGCAGTTACACTAGAGAATTAGGCTCGAATGACATCGGTGACGCGATATTGCCACGGGAATTCACAATCGTTCCATTTGGGGCACGGTGTCGAAGCCAACTCTGCCAAGTAAACGCGGCCCGACCAGCTCGTTAAGGGTAAGGGGCGGAGCAAGGTCTTTGCTGGAGATCCGGGTGGCTTGCGCGAGCTGACGGCCAGCCAGTGTGTAACCGTGACCGGGTGGTCCGGGTCGGTCAGCTCGCGGACCCGCTCCAGATGCGCCTGCTCTCGCTTGGTCACCCGCTCGTGCTGGCGGAGGTGGTCCTCCCAGGAAGCGACCACGAACTCCTCGAGCACCCGGCCAGGGTCGCTCGCGTCGTGCCAGGCCCGCCAGGAGATCGCGCCGGTGCGCCTGCGGCTGTTCTTCGTTTGCTGCAGGGCGGTCATCAGCTCATCCTCCAGCCCTGGTCGCGCCCGGTACTGGATGCCGACTAGCACCGGACCCTCCGGCGTCTGGTCGGGGGCCAGCTCTGGCGCGGGCCAGTCCCCGGCGGGCAGCAGGGTCTCCGGCGGGATGGAACGGAATCGCCAGACCAGGCCGGCCAGCGGGCCGAGGGCCAGCCCGGCAGCGGCGATGGTCAACGTGGCCGACAGTCCGGCACGCGTGGCGATCAGGCCCATGATGGCGCTGCCGACGGCCCCGCCGCCCTGGAAGACCATCAGGTAGAACGACATGCCGCGGGCCTTGATCCACCCCGGCAGCGACAGCTGGTACAGCGAATTCAGGATGGACAAGGCCAGTACCCAGCAGGCCCCGCCGACCACGAGCACGACGGCGGCCACCGCGGTCACGTGGGCGTAGGCCAGCACCAGCGTCACCGCGGCCAGCCCGATAGACCCGCCCGCCAGGAGAGCGTCCGGCGACAGCCGGGTGCGGAGCCGGGGCAGCAGGGCGGCGCCGGCCACGGCGCCGATCCCGACACTGCCCAGCAGCAGCCCGTAGCCGCCCGAGCCAAGGTGCAGCGCCGACTGCGCAGTCAGCGGCAGCAGCGCCCAGATCGCGCTGGCGAACACGATGAACAGGCCCGCGCGGGCCAAGATCACCCGCAGCACGGGGCTGGCGGCGATGTACCGGCCGCCGGCCCTGATCGCCTCGCCAACGTGCTCGCGCGGCAGCGCGTCAGCGATGCGTGTCGAGTGCCAGGCCATCAGCACGGCGAGCACAGCGGCGAACGAGGCGGCGTTGACAAGGAAGACCGTGCCGGAGCTGGTGGCCGCCAGCAGGACGCCGCCGATGGCCGGGCCAATGGCCCTGGCCAGGTTCTGGTTCACGGAGCCGAGCGAGATGGCCTGCACGCGTTCGTCCGGGCTGACCAGCTCCGGCTGCAGGGTCTGCCAGGTGGGGGAGGTCAGCGCCTGCCCGGTGCCGACCGCGAACACCAGCGCGAGCAGTACCCAGGGCGTGACCAGCCCGGCGAGGGCCAGCGCACCGAGAGCGGCGGCCGCGGCCAGCATGAACGTCTGCGTGGCCAGCAGGAAGCGCCGCCGGTCCACCAGGTCGCCGACCGTCCCGGCCACGATCGCGAACAGCACGACCGGCAGGCCCGCCGCGGTCTGGACCAGCGCGACGTAGGCGGCTGACCCGGTGAGGGTCAGCATCAGCCACTGGGCGGCCACGGTCTGCATCCAGCTGCCGATGTTGGAGACGAACTGGGCGCCCCACATCGCCGCGAACATCCGGTGCTTGAACGGCGACCACGCCGACGCCGGCGAGACGGCCGGACCGCTAGCGGCTGCGACCGCGTCTGGGTGGCTGGGCATAGTCAATAGTGTGCGCCGGCTCAGGCGTGCAGCGCGTCGATCAGCGCCTTGGTGACGTCTTCCGTGGTGGCGGTGCCGCCCAGGTCCCGGGTGAGGATGCCCGCCGCGGTGGTCGCCTCGATGGCGGCGTCCAGCCGGGCGGCCTGCTCCGGCAGGCCCAGGTGGCCGAGCATCAGGGCGGCGCTGCCGACGGCGCCGATGGGGTTGGCCAGTCCTCGCCCGGCGATGTCCGGCGCGGACCCGTGCACGGGCTCGAACATGCTGGGGAAACGCCGTTCGGGGTTGAGGTTGGCACTGGCGGCCAGGCCGAGGCTGCCGGCCAGCGCGCTGCCGAGATCGGACAGGATGTCCGCGTGCAGGTTCGAGGCGACCACGACGGACAGGTCCTCGGGCCGCAGGACGAACTTCGCTGACATCGCGTCGACGAGGACGCTCTCGGTCTCCACGTCGGGATAGTCCCTGGCAACCCGCGCGAAGACCTCGTCCCACAAGACCATGCCGTACTGCTGGGCGTTGCTCTTGGTGACGCTGGAGACCTTGCGCCGGCCGCGGGTGCGGGCCAGGTCGAAAGCGAAGCGCATGATGCGCTCGCAGCCGACCTCGGTGAACAACGCCGACTGGACGGCGATCTCGCCGCCCGGGCCGCGCCCGGCGAAGTTGCGGCCGCCCATGCCGACGTATTCGCCCTCGCTGTTCTCCCTGACGACGACCCAGTCCAGCCCGGTGTCATCGGCCTTGCGCAGCGGGCTCCGCACCCCGGGCAGGAAGCGGACCGGCCGGACGTTCGCCCACTGGTCGAAGTTCTGGCAGATGGCCAGCCGCAGGCCCCACAGGCTGACGTGGTCGGGCACACCCGGCCAGCCGACCGCGCCGAAGTAGATGGCGTCGAAGTCCTTGAGAACCTCGAGCCCGTCCGCGGCCATCATCCGCCCGGTGCGGGCGTAGTAGTCGCAGCCCCAGTCGAACTCCCGCCAGTCGAACGCGAACGCGCCCGCGCTCGCGGCGGCCAGCGCGTCGAGCACCTGGCGCCCGGCGGCCACCACCTCCTGGCCCACGCCGTCGGCGGGGATCGCCGCGATCCGGAACCTCCCGGTCGCGTTCATCGCGTCTCCCCGTCCCGCCTGGGCCGCATGCCGTCCAGAATGACCGCGACGATGTCTCCGGCGTCCGGCGGCGCCCCGAAGATGCCCGCGTGGGCGCCGTCCGGGAGCAGCAGTGTCAGCACCAGCTCGTGGCACACGCCGACGATCATCGCGGTGGCGGCCTCCACGGGAGCGTCGGGCGCGAGCCTGCCCAGGTCGCGTTCTGCCCGCAAGTAGCGGAGCAGCTCGTCACGCCAGTTCGTGTCGGGCCCCACGAGACCGGTGAACCGGGTGGCAACCTCGGGCTCCCGCCGCAGCCCCGCCAGGAGCGGCTGCAGCGCCCTGTGCAAGGCGATGCCGTACCTGACGTGGGTCCGCAGGTTCTCCGCGACGTCGCCCTCGCCCGGCCGGGGCAGGTCACCGAGGCCAGCCTGGATCGTCCGCACATGCGCGGCCACGGCGTTCGCGAGCAGGTCTTCCTTGCCGTCGAAGTAGTTGTACAGCACCCCGTCGGCGACCCCGGCCTCCCTGGCGATCTCGCGCACGGTCAGCGCGGCCGTGCCGCGGCTGGAGATCAGCCGTTCGGCGGTGGCGATCAGGTGCTCGCGCAGGTTCTGACCGTCACCGGCGCCGCGCAGCACGGCCGCCTTTCTGGGGGACACTCCCAGATCGTACCGAGGTCTCAGCTGCCCGGCCGTCGCGCGGTCACCAGCCACGCCGCGACGCGCAGGACGACTCCGCCCGGCGTCGCGAAGGGCGCGAGCGCGTCTTCGAGCGCGGCCCACGCCCGGGTGATCGCGCCGGGCCCGGCGTGCCGGACCCGGAACTGGACCGGGCCCCAGCCCCAGATGAATCCCGCGGCGTCTACCACGTCCTGGCCCCAGACCTGGGCGGTCTCGACGAGGGTCCAGGAGACGTCGGTGAACTGGCGATGAGCGTGTCCGCCATGATCTCCTCCTGATATGAACAACGTTCATGAACGGTGTTCATATCAGACAGCCGAGTCCCGGGCTGTACAGCGCTTTGCGGTCCGGTGACGGTGGTGCATAGCCTGCGGGAATGAGCCGGGACCCTCCCGAACACCCCTTGATTTCAGAACGGGCCCGTGGTGACCGTCAGGTGTCGAGGGTTTTCAGTTCCCGGCGCATCACCTTGCCCGTGGAGGTCTTCGGCAGGTCAGGCACGAACCGGACGGAGCGCGGCAACTTGTAGGCGGCCAGGTGCGGGCGGCAATGCTCGATGATCTCGGTCTCCGACGCCGACGCGCCCGGCCGGAGCACCACATAGGCGCGGGCCAGTTCACCGCGGGTCTCATCCGGCACGGAGCCCACGGCGACCATGGCCACCGCCGGATGCGCGGCGACGACACGCTCGATCTCGGCCGGGTAGACGTTGAACCCGCCGGTGATGATCAGGTCCTTCCTCCGGTCGACGATGAAGTAGTGGCCCTCGTCGTCACGGGTGGCGACGTCACCGGTGTGCATCCAGCCGTCCGGCTCGATGGTGGCGCGGGTCGCCTGCTCATTGCCGTAGTAGCCGAGCATCACCAGCGGACTGCGGATCATCAGCTCGCCAGGCTCGCCGTCGGGCACGGTGACGCTCGGGTCTTCGAGCGCGGCGATCCTGGCCTCCGCGCCGGGGAGCGCGAACCCGATCGAGCCGTGGACGTTCGGCATGTAACTGCAGTTGCTTGTGCCCGCGCCGCCCAGCTCGGTCATCCCCCAGAGCTCGAGCAGCGGCGCGCCGGAGCGGCGCTCCCACTCGGCCATCTTCGCCGCCGGCATGGTCTGGCCGCCTACCGCGCACAGCCGCAGTGAGGACAGGTCCGCGCCGGGCAGCGCCGGATCGGCGAGCATCATCGCGTACATGGTCGGCACGCCGTCGAAGACCGTCACGCGATGACGGCCGATCGCGGCCAGCGCCGCCGCGGGATCCCACCGCTCCAGCATGACCAGCGTGCCGCCTGTCATGAAGGTGCCGTTCATCACGACGTTCCCGTACACGTGCGGCAGCGGGAGGGCGTTGAGCAGCACGTCGCGTTCGGTGCGTGTCTGGACGGCGAATAGCGCTGCCGTGTTGAGGAAAACGGCCCGGTGCGACTGCATCGCACCCTTCGGGTGACCGGTGGTGCCTGATGTGTACCCGATGGTCGACAGGTCCGCCGGTGCCGGCCGCTGGACCTCCGGCGCCCCGCTGGACTGGCTGAGCAGTTCCCCGAAGGAGGTAATGACACCCCCCGCGGCGTCGAAGCTGACCACCCGGCGCAAGGTGGGAACGGTCCGGGTCAGGCCGAGGATGACCCCGGCCTTGTCGCCGGAGGTGAAGATCGCCGCGGCCCCGCAATCGTTGAGGACGAAGGCGACTTCCTCCGGAGTGAGCATCACGTTGACCGGGTTGACCACCGCTCCGAGCCGTAGCGCCGCGTGATAGGCCACCACCCACTCCCACCGGTTGGGCGAGTACAGCGAGACGCGATCGCCGGGCCGCACTCCGAGCGCGTGCATGCCGCTGGCCGCCCGGTCGCACAGCTCATCCAGTTCCGCGTAGGTGAAGGTCCTGGTGTCGGTGATCAGCGCCGGCCTGGATCCGAACCGCCGCGCCGACCGGCCAAGGATCATGCCCAGGTCCGCCCTGACGGGACCGGTATCCGCCAGTGCTCTGCCGATGGTCGCCTCAGCCATGGCTCCCCCTCGAGAGACGCAACCTTACGTTCAGTATGAAATGAAAGGCTGCCCGCGGATACGGTCAGGGCATGCAGACACTGCTGCCTGGCATTACCGCGGAGCGGGTCCCTACCAGCCGGCTGACGACGGCCGTGCTGTCGGTGACCGGGCGGACCGGCGAACCTGTGCTGTTCGTGCACGGCAACGTGTCATCGTCGCTGTTCTGGCAGCCGACCATGCTCGCGCTGCCGGACGGCTACCGGCCGCTGGCGGTGGACCTGCGCGGCTTCGGCGAGACCGACCCGGAGCCGGTGGACGCGACCCGCGGGCTCGGCGAGTACGCCGACGACCTGGCCGCGGTCATCGAGGCGCTGGGGCTGACGTCGGTCCACCTGGTCGGATGGAGCATGGGCGGCGGGGTGGTGCTGCAGTACCTCGCCGAACGGCCAGCGGCCCACCGCGCCGCGTCCGTGACCCTGGTGGCGCCCGTCTCTCCCTGCGGATTCGGCGGCACCCGCGGGACGGACGGCACGCTGTGCGACCCGTCAGGGGCGGGTTCCGGCGGCGGTTCGGCCAATCCTGACTTCGTCGCGCGCCTGGCGGCGGGCGACCGCAGCGCGGACAGCCCCACGTCACCGCGGCAGGTGCTGCTTGCCCACTACGTGAAGCCGCCTTTCGTACCCGCCGAGCTCGACATCTTCATGGAGTCGATGCTGTCGACGCGGACCGGCGACGACCACTATCCGGGCACCTCTGCGCAGGTGCCGGACTGGCCGGGCTTCGCTCCTGGCGACCGCGGCGTGCTGAACACGATGGCGCCGACCCATTTCCGGATCACCAGCCTGGAGGCGATCTCGCCCAAGCCGCCGATCCTGTGGCTGCGGGGCAGGGACGATGTCATCGTGTCCGACACCTCCCTGTACGACCTCGCGTACCTGGGGTCCATCGGGGCGGTTCCCGGGTGGCCGGGGCCGGACGCCTGGCCGCCGCAGCCGATGCTCGGGCAGACCCGTGCCTTGCTGGACGGCTACGCCGCGGCTGGCGGGCGGTACCGCGAAATCGCCATCCGGGACTCGGGGCACGGTCCGCACCTCGACCAGCCGGCGGAGTTCCGCGCCGCGCTGCTGGAGCACTTGGCGGGCGCGCGTTAGGGCCGCGGGGTCTTCCTGCCGTGCGTGGCGAGGTATTCGGCGGCTAGCCACGGTCCGAGGTCGTCGATGAGCGTGCCGAGCGCTGCGCGGTCCACGGTCGTCTGGGTGGCTACTTCCGCCGCTAGCTCCATCTGCTCCCGGCGCTCCGGGTAGTAGCGGCCGAAGACAGCCGCCGATTCGCCCAGGTCGCTCGTCCAGCCGCCCCAGCGGGGCATCACCAGGGTGAATCCGGTTCGCACGAGGCGGCGGCCGACGCGACGGCTGAGTGCCTTCAGGTCGGCGTCGGTCTCGGCGTGGCTCAGCTGGGCTCGCCAGCGGGGCAGGAAGTCGCCTACGTCGCCGTTCGTCTCCCTGGCGAGCAGCGACGTGGGCCGGTACCTGGGCAGCCTGGCCGCCAGGTCCTCGCCGATCAGCGGCGTGCACAGGCACGCGACGAACCAGCCGAGGTCATAGCGTTCAAGGTCACTGAGCAGGGTGGCTGTGCTGGCGAGCCCGATTCCCGCGCCGTTGATCTGGGCGAACCTTGTGTCGAGCATGCTCTCCAAGGTGGCCGCAGTGTCCCGGTCAGCGGTGCTGGGTTCGTGGCGCAATGCGAGCAGGGCATCCAGGTCGGACACCCCGGGCACGGCCGTGCCTCGCGGGATGCTGCCGTAAAGGTAGGCGCTATGCAGGCGGTCGGCGCTGAAGGCATCCAGGATCCCGGCCTTCGCCGCGGCTACGACAGGTTTGAACGCCGGCGCTATGCGGGCGAGATCGCCCTCGCGCTTGAAGTAGCCGTCCTCATCAAGTCCTGGTGCGGGCATGCCTCCACTGTGCCGTGCAGGAAAGGAGAAGGGCCGCCCGGGTGCGGCCGGGCGGCCCTCCTTGGCCGCTGTCGCGTCCCCGCGATCACGCGGACAGCTGGCCGTCGGTGTAGGTCGCGGGTTACGGTCAAATTCCGACGACCTGTGCGCGTACAGACGTACAGACTGTACGCTTATCACCGTACGATACCATGTCAGATCAGTCAACGTGAGCATCACGATGAACGTGTTTTACGGAAGCACGGATTAGGTTGGTAGCCATGGCGGCGCACGCGGCGGACGATAAGCCGGAGCTTTCCGGCGACAGGCCCGGAGATGCCGCGACGGCGCCCCAGGAGGACATGAACCCGCTGCAGCGGCTGATCCAGAACCGGCTGCGTGACCGGGGCTGGTCCTACGGCGCCGTCGCGCGCCGCGGCGGGCTGCCCCGGTCCACGGTCTACACCCTCGCCACCACGCGGAACCTGGTCAGGCCGCCACGCCCGGCCACGATCGACGCGCTCGCCAAAGGGCTCGACGTCCCGGTCTCGGTGGTCCGCTCCGCCGCGGCGGAATCTACCGGACTGCACTACTATGACGAATCTCCGGCCGGGCAGCACGGCTCCGGCGACCGGGAACGGGACCTCCTGATCGCCAGCATCGACGAGCTGTCGCCGGACGACCGCCGTCACGTCGCCGCACTAGTCGAATCGCTCCGTAACCGGGCTGCCTCCCCTCATCAGCCGCGCTGACCCGCGCGGCTTTCTTCGGCGTGTTGCGTGCTCCGCCTGCGTCACTCCATCGGCCAGCTCGCGGGCACCCCGAGCTGTTCGGCGAGTTCCTCATAGGGATCCTCCGGCAGGACCAGTCGGGCCACTCGCAGGATCGTCCTCGGATCCTCGCCGGGCGGCCGCAGCACGTAGACCGTGTCATCGGCCTTGTTGTGCGTCACGACCAGCCGGTCGTAGTCGGCCAGGACGATGTGAGCCTCTTGTGTGATCACGGGTTCAGCCTCCGGTGATTCGCGGGGGGAGGTGGTCTCGGGCTTGGCGCTCCTGGCCATGGCCTGACGACGCCGGCGGGCGATCACCAGGACCAGTTCGGCCAGGAAGGCGGCCGCGATGAGCAGGGCTGCGGCCAGCAGCATGATCCGCAGCCATTCCGGCATGCCTGTGGGCGCGCTTGTCTGCGGCTGCGGGGCATGGTGCGGCGGCGGCGCGGCATGGGTGGCCGGCGGGGCCGGCTGCGCCTGGTGATGGCGAACCGGGCTTGGCGAGGGTCGTTTCTGTGCCGCCGGGCGCGCGAGCCTGAGCACGGTGCCCGGATGGATCACGTTCGGGTCAGGGCCGATGAGGCGGCGGTTTGCCGCGTAGAGCGCCGGCCAGCCGCCGGGTATGGCGAACTCGGTGGCGATGCCCGACAGGGTGTCTCCGGTCCTGACTGTGTAGCTAGCCGGTGTCTCCTGGCCTGGCAGCACCAGAACGGTGCCGGGATGAATGACGTCCGGATCCGGGCCGATCACTCGCCGGTTAGCGGCGTAAAGAGCTTGCCAGCCGCCGCGCACCGCATGTGCGGCGGCGATGCTGGACAACGAGTCACCTGGCTGCACGACGTACGTCGGCGCGGGGTGCGCCGTCGTCGCTTTGGTCGCGGACGCCGCAGCGACGTCCACCGTGCTAGTCAGAGTGACCGCGGTAGTACTACTCGCGATGCGCATGTTCGCCTGGGTCTGGGGGACGGACCCTCCCATGCCGGCCACCAGCAGGGTGAGCAGCAGGCCCCAGGCAAGCACCACGCACGCGGACTTCGTCCACACACGCAAGGTGCTGTCACTTTCCTTCCTCAGGATCAGCGCCGAACGCTGTAGTTCGGCGCCGAGGCACGAACCGATAGGGAAGGAAAGGAATTACGCCGGCGGAACCTCCGGCAGGTAAGAGCGCCAGATCGGCTTCGCCGCGGCGCGGCGCATCAAGAGCAACAGGAGCAGCACGAGCACCGCGGCCAGTGCCGCTAGGGCGCCGCCGAGCATGCCCGTATTGCCGCTCCCTGTGCCGAAGCCGGAACCGCTGCCGCCACCCGGGGCGCCGCCCAGGCCGCCCAGGCCGCCACCGGGTGCGATTGGCGCCCTGGGCAGCGGCGACAGCGACGACGCCGGACTGCCACCGCCGCCTGTCCCAGGCGGTTGCCACCACGAGCCGCCGGGGATCATCGTCCCCGGCGCCGCTGGATTACCGGTCTGCAGGGACTGGGCAAGCGACCCCGGGGCCGTTCCAGCCGGCGACCCGCTGACGGAACCGAGCGCCGACGTGCCGGTGGTGAGCGCTGAGGGCAGCGTACCGAGAACGGAACTAGTCGCCCCGGTGACGGTGCTGAGGAGCGGAGTCACTGTCCCTGTCACGGGCGCTAGGGCGCCCGTGAGGCTCGAGACGACCGGCGTCAGCGTGCTTGTGACGGGCGCGAGTGTCCCGGTGAGAGTGGACACGACCGGCGTCAGCGTTCCCGTGACAGGTGCGAGCGCGCCGGTGACGGTGGAGAGGACTGGGGTCACCGCGCTCGTCACCGGCGTCAGCGTCGTGGTGACGGTGGAGACGACCGGCGCCACGGTGCTCGTGACAGGTGCTAGCGCCCCGTTGACGGTCGACAGGACCGGGGTCACCGCGTTCGTCACGGGCGTCAGCGTCTTGGTGGCGGTCGATACGACCGGTGCGGCCGTCTTGGTGACAGACCCGAGCGCGCTGCCGGCGTGAGACGTCGCCTGGGTCACCGTGTCACTGACCTGTGTGAGCCCGCTAGTGGTCTGCTTGACGACCGGTGTGCTCGGGTGGGTGACCGGCGAGAGCGGCTGGGTAGCTTGCGTGACAACTGAGGTGCCCGCTGAGCCAGTGCCCGAAGAGCTGCTGTTGGACCCGCCACCCTGCAGGCTCGCGTTCACTGCCGAAGCCGCGGACGTGACCGGCTTCGCGGCCGCGTTGACGGCCGACCCTACCGATGAGAGGGCGGAGGACGGCGCGGATCCGAGGGGCGACCGCGTGTCGAGGGTCGACGCGTGCGCCTGCCTCGAGAACAGCATCATGACGACAAAGATCCCGGCAGCCACGATCGCAAGCTGCATCGCCCGAATGGCGACGCGACGCGCGATCGGCTGTGGCATGAGCACCCCACTGGCCAGAAACCGGAAGATACGGCACGTGCTGCCCGTTTTCCGCGGGTCTATGCGACGTGCCTGGGCTGATTTACAGCCCAAAATTATGACATGCTGTTCGGCCACCAACGTACAGGGCTTCCGGCTGGTCGGGCAAGAGGGTTGGAAAGAACGGCGTAGCCTGGGAAC
>Ga0335072_10007909_pt1 | contig 15449 bp, 13 predicted proteins | sample Lox_Sample_21_FD_206725 | JGI IMG/M metagenome (GOLD analysis project Ga0335072, IMG submission 206725) | Soil microbial communities from Loxahatchee National Wildlife Refuge, Florida, United States - Lox_Sample_2.1 | ecosystem: Environmental > Terrestrial > Soil > Wetlands | place: USA... | reverse complement strand
AGTCCGGATGACCCGAACCCGAGCGTGTGGGTCAACCATGCGGTCACGGTCGATGCAACACCCACCGCGGGCCCTTCGCAAGTCGGCGGAATGGACTGCAGAGTTGATGGCGCCACCGCCAGGTCGTATCCCGCCGCCGGGCTGACCGTCGACGGAGATGGCGTACACACGGTGACCTGCACGGCCTGGAACAACGCCGTAGATCCTCAAGGTCAGCCCAACACCGGCACGAACTCGATGACTGTGCATATCGACGAATCGCCTCCCTCGATCGCCTTCGAGCCACAGAACCCTCACGACCCCACCGACCTCGTGATCGACACGAGCGACACAGAATCTGGAGTGGCTGGCGGCTCGATCGAGATGGCCCCCACTGGGACGAGTGACTGGACCAGCCTGCCGACGACGTTCGACGGGTCGCATTTACTCGCACATTTCGACGACGCAGGCCTCAACGGTTCGTACACCTTCCAAGCGACGGCATGCGACAACGTGGGCAACTGCGCCACGAACACCGAGCGGCTGCCTCTCCCGCTCCGCCTCGCCTCCGACTCCCAGGTCAGCCTGACGCAGATCGTCGATCCTCTGCGCCGTCGGACCGTGGTCGAAAAGGTCAGGCGCGGTGGCCGCCTCGTGACGATCAAGGTCGTCAAGCTCGTCAGGCAGTGCAGCACCAGGCGCGTGCGGACCCGCCAGCACGGCTGGCGGGCGGAGCGAATCTGCAAAGCGCCGCGCATCCACGCGACGAAGACGCTGAACGTGCCATATGGGCAGCCGGTCACCCTTCACGGTCTGTACACAACGGCCGCGGGTGTGCCCCTGCCCGGGGAGCGGGTCGACATTCTCGCTGCGCCGGACAACCATTCGGGAGAGTTCGGTCAAATCGGGGTCGCGACGACGGCCGCCAACGGCAGCTGGAGCGCGACGCTCCCTCCGGGTCCTTCGCGAATCATCCGCGCTGTCACCAACGGCACCGCCACGGTCCTGCCCTCGAGCGGTCAGGTGACCACGATCGTGCCGGCGAAGATCCTGCTCGTGCGCGTCTGGCCTCGACGCGTCCCCTGGGGCGGCACCGTGCACCTCGTCGGTCAGCTCGTCGGTGGATACCTGCCGCCCGGCGGGGCGCTCGTGCGCCTGCGCATCGGCTACGGATCCACGTATGAGACGTACGGTGTCGAGGAGCACGTCAACGGCAACGGCCGTTTCTCGACCGTCGCCTCGTTCGGGCCCGGCGACCCGAGCATCCTTCGAACCTATTGGTTCCAGATCGCATCCCTGCCGATGGGGAACTACCCGTACGCCCCGGCGGCGAGCCAGCGAGTGCCCGTCATCGTCGGCGGCCACCCTCGATAACGACGGATCGTCGTCTGACCTGGGCAACGCTCAGCCGCACGAGCGATCGCCCGCAGGGTCCCCGCACTAATTCGGACTCACGTCCATCCGCACCGACCATCGCTTCACGTAGCACGCGCCCAAACGCCCGCGGACCCCACGTACCGCGGACGTGCCGTCGACGAAATCGGCACGGACCGTCGCGACGATCTCGCGGGGCTCGGTGCCCTGGCGGATCGTGAACGACACCGAGCCGTAACGGCCGGACGGCAGCGCCACCTCACGCGCGCGCGAGAACTCTTCCTCGACCACCTTCCGGCCGCTGAGCCTGCCGACCACTCTCAAGCCGAAGTTCTGACGCGTGACCGCGCCGGCACGGATCGTGACCGCCTCGGTGGCGGTCGCCGAGCTGAGATCGAAGAACGGCCGCACCTCCCAATTGCGATCGCAGCTGAATCCCGCGGACCCGAGCTGCGGGAGCGCGAACGTGCCCGGGGTCGAGTTCGTGCCCGCGGTGGAGGCCCGCACAGAGACCGCGGTCGTGCCGCCGGCTCGGAACGGCGCGCCGGCGGAACGGACGCGAACCGCGGGACCGACGGCACCACCGCCGGCCACCAGCAACATCGCAATCGCGCCGAGGAATGCCTTGATCACCTGGCCTCGACTGGCCATACGACCAGCGATCGGCGAAAAGTCCCGTGACCTGGGACGAACACCGGGTAAGCTTGTGCCGATGCCATTCGTCGACAACATCCTTCAGCCCACGCACCTGCTGCTGATCCTCGTTGTCGCGCTGCTCGTACTCGGACCCAAGCGACTGCCCGAAGCTGGGCGCGCGCTCGGGCAGGGGATCCGGGACTTCCGCAGCGCGATGAGCACCCAGGAGCACGAGCCGCACGAGCAGCTCGTCACCCAGGCAACCACCGTCGAGGCGACGCAGCCGGAGCCGCCGGCGACGGAGCCCGCTCCGCCAGCAGAGCCGTTCCAGCCGGTCGGCTGACAAGCCGAGCAAGCGCATCTGTCGGGCACGCTACGCTCGCGCGGTGAGAGCTGCGGGCGAGCGCGCCGCGATGGTGGCCCTGCTCAGGACGGGCAAGCGGCCGTGGGTTGAGTACGCGGAACGCGTCGAGGAAAAGGGCAGCGCGAGCGCCGTGCTCGCGGAAGAGCTCGCGGGACGCGCGGCGCCAACCCAGCAGACCGAACAGACGAGCCTGCTCGAGCCGCCGGCGCCGGCCCGGGACGTGGCGGAGCCGACCGCCGAGAGGCTCCTGGCCGAGGCACGCGCGGATCTCGACCGCTGGAGCGCGAGCGGCATGAACCTCGTCACGGTGCTCGAGCCCGCCTACCCCCCGAACCTCCGCGCCGTCCACGATCGCCCGCCGATGGTGTTCGTCGCCGGGAGTCTGACGCCGGCGGATGCACGCGCGATCGCCGTCGTCGGAGCACGCAAAGCCACGCACGACGGCGCCAAAAAGGCCGGCCTGATCGCCGAGCATCTCGCCGACAGCGGATTCACGGTCGTGTCGGGGCTCGCCGCCGGCATCGACACGGCCGCGCACACGGCCACTCTGGCCCGCGGCCGGCGAACCGTCGCGGTAATCGGGACCGGGCTGGCCCGCTCATATCCCCCGCAGAACCAGGCGCTCCAGCGCCGGATCGCCTCGGAATGCGCGGTGATCTCGCAATTCTGGCCGGATGCCCCGCCGACCCGCCGGAGCTTTCCGATGCGCAACGCGGTCATGTCCGGGATCACGCTGGCGACGGTGGTGGTCGAGGCGTCCGACACCAGCGGCGCGCGGATGCAGGCGCGCCTCGCGCTCGCGCAGGGCCGGCCGGTGTTCCTGCTCGCCTCGCTGGTCGAGCGGCAACCGTGGGCGCGCGAATATGCGGGGCGGCCCGGCACACACGTCGTGCGCTCACCCGGCGAGATCACGGCCGCCGTCGAGCGGCTTATATCGCCCGGTTCGCTCGTCGCGTAGGCGGAGCGGACATGCCCTCGGTCCGCGAGTTGAGTGCGTTGTACGAGAACGTGATGCTCGCCCCGCGGCGGGGGCCGAGCGTTTGCAGCACGTGCTTCAACTTCACCGACGGGTACACGCGGTGCTACGCGTGCGATCACGGCCAGCTCGTACTCGACGCGGTCGCCCCGATCTCCTACAGCGTCGCGCGCGAGCAGCTTCATCATGCGCTCGCCAGCTACAAGCGCCTCGACGGCGACGTCGCCCGCCGGCTTGGCGCGAGCCTCGCCGCGATCCTGTGGCGCTTCCTCGCAGAGCACGAGCGCTGCCTGGCGCACGCCGCCGGGACGGACGGGTTCGAGCTCGTCACGACCGTGCCATCCGGCGACCGCACCCGCGACGAGCGTCATCCGCTCCGCTGGATCGCCGGCGAGCTCGTCGCGCCGACCCGCGACCGGTACCAGCGGCTGCTCCGCCGGTCCGACGCCGAGGTCGAGCCGCGCGCGTTCAACGCGGAGAAGTTCGTCGCCACCGGACCGATCGGCGGCCGCTCTGTGCTCCTGATCGACGACACGTGGACGACCGGCGCGAATGCTCAGAGCGCGGCCGCGGCGCTCAAGGCCGCCGGCGCCGGCGCCACCGCCTCGATCGTGATCGGCCGCCACCTCAACCGCGAGTGGCACGAGAACGACCGGCGCATCCGCGGGATCGCCCGACCATTCGACTGGACCAGGTGCGCGCTGTGCGCAGAACCATCCCGGCCGGAGCCGAGCGGTCCGGACCCCACCGGTCACCCTGCTTAACGCAGCAAATCGGCCGCGGCGCGGCCGCTCTGACCACGTAAGCATCCACCAGCTGTATTTCGCGCCGACTCGGCGCGGGTCGGGGCGATTTGCTGCGTTGTCCAGGTTCCTTGGCCGCTCGGGCGCCGTGCGGAAGTCGCCAAACCGTGCGCCACCGTCCGACCATGGCCAGAGATACGCGCCGGGGTGGCGCGTATCTGCACGCGGGGACGACGAAGTCCGGGTTTGGCGAGTTGCGCACCGGACCGCGTCCGAGACCGCGCCCAAGACCCGCCACCCGACCGCGGCCGACACCCGCCACCGGACCGCGACCGCGGCCGAGACGACGCCACCGCGCCACGCCCACCTGGCCACCCCGTCCTACCCGCCACCCCCCTCTACGCCGGCTTTAACAATTCGTCGTTACTCCGGTCCCGAACCTGGGTACGAGACACCCGTCGGAGGAGGAGGGACGGGAGAGAAGTGGTTCATAGCGAGGGACAGAGAGTGCCGAGGAGACGCTCTCGCCAAACGGCCAAGAGGCGGATCGCGTGCGTACTCGCGACCGTCGCCGCAACCGCGATGCTCGCCGCGTGCGGATCCTCGGGCAAGGGACCGGTGACGCTCAATTGGTACGTGTTCCCCGAGCCGTCCGGGTCGTTCCAGGCCGCCGCGACCGAGTGCAGCAACAACTCGCACGACGCCTACAACATCAAGATCAGCTTCCTGTCGACGTCGTCGGACCAGCAACGCGTGTCTCTGGTGCGACGCCTGGCCGCCAGCGATCCATCGATCGACATCCTCGCGATGGACGTCGACTGGACCGCCGAGTTCGCCACCGCCAAGTGGATCCGGCCCGTGCCGGCAAACCTTGCCGCCGAGATCAAACAAGAGGATCTGGCCGGTCCCGTCCAGACGGCCACCTGGCAAAACAAACTCTGGGCGATCCCGATCAACTCGAACACCGAGCTGCTCTGGTACCGCAAGGATCTAGTCCCGAAGCCCCCCACCACGTGGACGCAGATGATCGACGAGGCGGACCAGCTCGCCAAGGAGGGCAAGCCGCACTACATCGAGGAGCAGGGCGCCCAGTACGAGGGCCTCACCGTTTGGTTCAACTCGATGGTCGACTCCGCCGGCGGGCAGATCCTCACGTCGAACAACAAGGTCGTGCTCGGCCCTCCCGCGGAGAAGGCCGCCGCGATCATGAAGGAACTCGCGACCTCCAAGGGCGCGGACCCGTCGCTCAACGTCTCGCAGGAGGGCCCCGGGCAGGTGGCGTTCCAGAGCGGGACCGCGGCGTTCATGATCAATTATCCGTTCGTCTGGTCGGCGACCCAGGCGGGTAATCCCAAGGTCTTCAAGGACATGGGGTACGCCTACTTCCCGCAGGTCACACCGGGGCTCGCGCCGAAGGTCTCGATCGGCGGCTACAACCTCGGCATCTCGGCCTACTCCAAGCATCCGAACCTGGCCTTCCAGGCGGTCCAGTGCCTGATCCAGCCGGCCAATCAGAGCCGGGACGCGATCAAGGGCGGCCTCGCCCCGGTGGCGGCGAGCATCTACGACCAGCCGGCGTTCGACAAGGCGTATCCGTTCCACGAGCTGATCAAAAAGCAGCTTCAGACCTACGGGATCCGGCCGCAGACGCCGGCCTACGCGGACGTGACGCTCGCGATCCAGAAGACCCTGTCGCCCACGTCAAACATCAACCCCAACACGGTGGTCAGCACATTGCGTAACGAGATCAAGTTGTCGCTGTCCTCATCGGCGCTGTTGTGAGCGCAGTCACCGCCCAATCCAGCGCCCCCAGCGCACCGCCGACCAGCCGCAAGCAGCATCTCACCGAGCGCGCCCGCGCCGAGCGTCGCCTGGCGTTCTGGCTCGTCGCGCCCGCGGCACTCGTCATGGTCGCCGTCACCGCCTATCCGATTATTGACGCGGTCGTATTAAGCCTTCAGCGCGCCGACCTGCGTTTCCCGAACGCCACCAAGTTCATCGGGCTGTCCAACTACGGCCATGTCCTGACCGCGCCCGTGTGGTGGCAGGACGTGTTCCACACCCTGATCATCACCGTGATCGCCGTCTCGATCCAGTTCGTGCTCGGCATGTGCCTGGCCTTGGTGATGCACCGGGTCATCTTCGCCCGCGGGTTCGTCCGCGCCGTCGCGCTCATTCCTTACGGAATCGTCGCGGTGGTGGCGGCCGAGTCGTGGCAGCTCGCGTGGTCGCTGCAGAGCGGCTGGATCCCGAAGCTGCTCGGGCTGAGCGGCGACCCGCTCAGCCACACGTTCGGGACCTACGTGGCGATCATCGTCACCGAGGTCTGGAAGAACACGCCGTTCATGGCGCTGCTCCTGCTCGCCGGACTCGCGCTCGTCCCCGACGAACTGCAGGAGGCGGCCAAGGTCGACGGAGCGAGCACGTGGGAGCGCTTCACCAAGATCACGCTCCCGCTGATGAAGCCGGCGATCGTCGTCGCACTTCTATTCCGCACGCTCGACTCGATCCGGATCTTCGACACGATCTACATCTTCAACCAGGGCGCGCAGGGAACCGAGTCGATCTCGATGCTCAACTACAACACCCTGCTCGACAGGCTCAACTTGGGGCTCGGATCCGCGGTCTCGGTGTGCCTGTTTCTGTTAGTCGCGTTGATCGCGCTCGTGTTCATCGTCGGCTTCGGAGCGGGCCGCACCCCGAGCACGGAGGCGACGTGATGGCCCAGCATCGCAAGCAAGTCGGTGGCTGGTCGCTGGCGATCTTCGTCATCTGCGTGGCCTCGCTGATCCCGGTCCTATGGATCGTGTTCCTGTCGCTGAAGACGCCCGCGACCGCCACCGACGGAAGCTTCATCCCGCATCAGTGGACGCTGTCGAACTACTCGGACATTTTCAAGGCTGGCATCTTCACCGACGCGCTTCGCAACTCGATCGGGATCGGCCTGATCTCCACGGTGCTGGCCGTGGCGCTCGCATCGTCGGCGGCGTACGCGATCGCGCGGCTGGACTTCCCGGGCAAGCAGGTGATCCTGCTCGTCGCGCTCGCCGTCGCGATGTTCCCCCAGATCTCGCTCGTCGGCCCGCTCTACAACCTGTGGCGACAGATCGGCCTGTACGACACCTGGCCGGGGCTGATCATCCCTTACATGACGTTCGCGCTGCCGCTGTCGATCTACGTGCTCTCGGCGTTCTTCAGAGAAATACCGTGGGAGCTCGAGGAGGCTGCCCAAGTCGACGGGGCGACGCCGTTCCAGGCGTTCCGCAAGGTGATCGTCCCGCTCGCGACCCCGGGGATCGTGACCACGTTCATCATCGTCTTCATCATCTGCTGGAACGACTTCGTGTTCGCGATCTCGCTGACCTCGACTTCGGCCGCGCAGACCGTTCCGGCCGCGATCTCGAGCTTCCCGGGCGTGTCGCAGTTCAGCGTGCCGTACGGCGACATCGCCGCCGCCGCCGTCGTCGTGACGGTTCCGGTCATGCTGCTCGTCCTCATCTTCCAGCGCCGCATCGTCTCCGGACTGACCGCGGGCGCGGTCAAGGGATAGACCGCGGGCGCCGCCACCGGACAGACCGAAAAGGAGCCTTACCGAATGGCCGAGATCCAGTTCCAAGATGTGACCAAGCGCTACCCGGACGGCTTCGAGGCCGTCAAGCACTTGAATCTCGACGTCCCCGACGGCGAGTTGATGATCCTCGTCGGTCCGTCCGGATGCGGGAAGTCGACCGCGCTGCGAATGGTCGCGGGACTCGAGGACATCTCAGACGGGGAGCTCAAGATCGGCGGGCAGGTCGTCAACCAGAAGGCGCCCAAGGACCGCGACATCGCGATGGTGTTCCAGAACTACGCGCTGTACCCGCACATGACGGTCCGCGAGAACATGGGTTTCGCGCTCAAGCTCGCGAAGACGCCACAACAAGAGATCGACACCAAGGTAAACGAGGCGGCGAAGATCCTCGACCTCGAGCAGCACCTCGACCGCAAGCCGGCGAACCTGTCCGGCGGCCAGCGCCAGCGCGTCGCGATGGGGCGCGCGATCGTGCGCAGCCCAAGCGTGTTCCTGATGGACGAGCCGCTGTCGAACCTCGACGCGAAGCTGCGCGTGCAGATGCGGACCGAGATCTCCCGGATCCAGCAGCAACTCGAGACAACCACGATCTACGTCACCCACGACCAGACCGAGGCGATGACGCTTGGCGACCGGATCGCGGTCATGCGCGCGGGCGTGCTCCAGCAGGTCGGGCCACCCTCGGAGCTGTACGGCCAACCGAACAATCTGTTCGTTGCCGGCTTCATCGGGTCGCCGTCGATGAACTTCCTCGGCGGTGAGATCCACGGCGACACGATTCATCTGCCGATCGGCGACGTTCAGATCCCGGACGAGCTGCGCGGGCGGCTGCAATCGGGCCCGGGCGGCGGCCGCAGGGGCGTCGTCGCCGGCCTGCGGCCCGAGCACTTCGAGGACGCGGCACTGGTCGCCGACCGGTCCAAGGGGACGGCGTTCAAGGCCAAGATCGACGTGCTCGAGTCGATGGGCTCCGAGTACTACGCCTACTTCGTGGTCGCCTCCGAGCAGGTCTCCTCGAGCGAGCTCGAGGAGCTTGCCCAGGACATCGGCGGCGCCGACCTTCCGCGCGCTCAGGGCGGCGTCCAGGTGACGGCGCGGCTGGGGGCCGAGAGCCAGGTCAGGCAGGGCGCCGAGGCCGAGTTGTGGTTCGACTCCAAGCACCTCCAGCTGTTCGACGCCGAGTCCGGCCGCAGCCTGCTTGCCGGCAGCGGCACCGCATCCGCAACCACACCCACGCCCGCCCCACAGCCTCCCGTCGCATAGCTAACCTCAGCGGCGCATGCCGGCGCCGCATTCCACGGGCCTCCCCGGTCTGGACGCGCAGCACGACTTCCAGCGCGCGCGCCGGCGCGCGACGATCTCACGGCTGGTCGCGCGACTGCGCGGCGATCCCGACGACGTCGGGGTGGTGCTCCCATACGAGGAGGTCATCGCGGCGCTCGGCTTCGTCAGCGAGCGGCGGGTCGGGCTGACCGTCGTGCAGCTCGACGCGATCGTCGGGTCGGTCGATCGCAGTCGCGATTACGATCGCCGCTTCCGCCCCACGTCGGGTCGCACTCGCGGGCGCTGGGAGCAGATCGCCGCCGCCGCGCGTCGCGGCGAGTCGTTCCCACCGATCGACGTTCTGAAAGTCGGCGAGCTGTACTTCGTTCGCGACGGGCACCACCGCGTCTCGGTGGCTCGGGCGCTCGGCCGGACCGACATCGACGCGTACGTGACCGAAGTCCAGACGAGAGTCGACGCCGAGGAGGCGATGCGGCTCGCCGACCTGCCGCTGAAGAGCCACCAGCGGGTGTTCTTCGATCGCGTGCCGCTCCCCGCAGAGGCGCACGACGAGATCGAGCTGTCCGAGCCGATGGAATGGGCGCTCCTGGCCGAGATGGTCGAGGCGTGGGGGTTCCGGGCCATGCAGAGCCGCGGCGCGGCGCTCAACCGCAAACAGAACGCGCTCCTGTGGCTCGAGACCGAGTTTCGGCCCGTCGTCGCGATGCTGCACGAGGCGGGACTGGTCGGAGACAAGACCAACGCCGAGGCGTACATGCGAATCGCCGGCGAGCGCTATTGGCTGTTGCGCACCCATGAGTGGACCGACGACGTCCTGAAGCAGGTCATCGAAGGCAAGGGGCGCTGGCAGCACCCGCCGGAGTGAGACCGGTCCGGACCCGTCCGAACCGGACCGCCGCACGGGACCGGTCCGGACCGCCGGACGGGACCGGACCGGACCAGCGGGCTCGTCCGCTAGCCTGACCGCGCGATGGCTTCGCAACCGGTTCCGCCCACCAAGCGCCGGCGCCGGTACGCGCCGCGGATGGCACCCGAGCAGCGGCGGGAGCATCTGATCGACGCCGCACTCGAGGTGATCCTCGAGCGCGGATACGCCGGCGTCTCGATCGAGGCGATCGCGCGCGAAGCCGGCATCACGCGGCCGGTCGTGTACGACCACTTCCCGAATCTCAACCGCCTCCTCCACGCCGTGATCGAGCGCGAGGAGCGGATTTCGCTCGGGCAGCTCGCGAAGGTGGTGCCCGACGACCCCGGCGACCACGAGCCCGGCGAGTTGCTCGCCACGGGCGTCACGCGGTTCCTCGACGCGGTCAGGAGCCGGCCGGCGACGTGGCGGATCATCCTCCTTCCGCTTGAGGGGACGCCCTCGATCGTCCGCGAGCACGTCGAGGTCAACCGCGCGCTTGTGCTGGCCCGGATCGAGTCGCTGGTGCGATGGGGCGTCGAGCGAGCCAAGCTTCCGCACGACCTCGACGTCGAGTTGACGGCGAGGACGTTCCGCGACTGGAGCGAGCAGGCGGCGCGGATGTTGCTCACCGATCCGGAGAGCTATCCGCCCGAACGCTACGAGCGGTTCGTGAAGAGCTTCCTGGCGTTACTGACGCGCGCGTAGGTTCACCTGTGATATTCCTGCCGGATGCGACTCTCGGCAGGGGTCCTTAGCGCTGCGCGCGCCACGCTCGCGACCGCGTTCGCGGGCGTGGCGCTCGCGGCGCTCGTGTCGGTCGCGGCGCTCGCCGCGCCCGGGAACGCGAGCGCGAGCGCGTCGTCGCTGTACTCGGGCCCCGGTCCTCGCCCAGGTCCGGACATCCTGTATGAGAGCCCGGCGGTAGCGCCGGAGCTGACCAACACCGGCATCTGGGACGCCCCGCCGATTCTGATCTCAGGGACGACCGCCTACCGTGACGGCGAGTTCCTCTACCAGGACTACCTGTACGACGATCACGGCGCCCGCGAGGTGCCGGATCCGACTGATCCCCGGGCAAGCGGCGACACGTTCTCGAAGCCCAACGGAACGTACACGTATCCGACCGGACCTGGCTACAACAACGACGCCGCCGACCTCGTCGAGTTCCGTGTCAAGCCGACGACGAACTACACCGCCTTCCGGATCACGCTCAACACGCTGGAGAACCCATCGCTGATCGCGTTCTCGATCGCCATCGGCGGCCAACCCGGGCAGACGTTCGCGTTCCCCGACGGCGCCAACGTGGTCGCCCCGGCCAGTCTGTTCCTGACTGTCCACCCGTCCGGTTCGCAACTGGTCGCGGACCTCACCCACGCCGGCAGCGACACGCCAGTCACCGGTCCGACACCAACCGTCACCGTGGACATGACCCGCCGGCAGATCGAGGTCGACGTCCCCCACCAGGACTGGAATCCGGGGCGGAGCACGGTCCGCATGGCGATGGGCGTCGGGCTGTGGAACGCGGCGACCGGCAAGTACCTTCTCCCCGGCGCGACCGCCACCGCCACCCAACCCGGCGGAGCCGGCGTCGCCACCAACCCCGCGGCGTTCTTCAACGTGGCCTTCCGAACGGCGGAGCCGTTCCCCTCCGAGACGGCCGAGACCGGCGCGGTGCTCGACCCGGCCTGGTGGCGCGACCAGCAGCAAGGCGCCGCGCTCGCCGACGGCAACATCTCCCAGTTCTACGCCAACGTCAACTTCGCCAAGCTCGAGAACGGCGTCACCGACAACTCGGACGTTCCGACCAGCGGTCCGATGGACCGGATCCTGGCCAGCCACTTCGAGCCCGCGCAGGGCGCGAACTTCTCGAGCGAATGCGGGCTTGAGGGTGCCGAGGAGCCGTCGACCTGCGTCCCCGAGTACCAGGGCAACCTCCAGCCGTTCGCGGTATACGTCCCGCCGGGCCCTGCGCCCGCCGGCGGCTACGGGATGACGCTGCTGCTCCACTCGCTGTCGGCCAACTACAACCAGTACCTCGGCAGCCGCAACCAATCGGAGTTCGGCGATCGCACGAACCCGTCGATCGTGATCACACCCGAGGCACGCGGGCCCGATCAGGAGTACGAGGGACTCGGCGCCGCCGATGTGTTCGAGGCGTGGGCCGAGATCGCCAGCCTCTACCAGCTCAACCCCGCCTACACGGACATCACCGGCTACTCGATGGGCGGCATCGGCACCTTCAAGCTGGGGGCCCAGTTCCCCGACCTGTTCGCCCGCGCCCAGCCGACCGTCGGATTCGAGACCAACAACGACGTGCTCGCGTCGCTGCGCAACGTGCCCGTGCTGATGTGGAACGTGTCTTCGGATGAGCTCGTAAATGCCTCGGACTACGCCCCGACCGCGGCGAAACTGGCGAGCCTCGGCTATCGGTACGAGCTCGACGTGTACCAGCCGTGCGCAAACTCGCTGTGCAGCCCGGTGCTCGCGAATCACCTGATGCTCGGGATCAACGATCAGTTCGCGCCGGCAGCCGCGTTCCTCGGCTCGGCCGCCGTTGATTTGAACCCGGCTCATGTCACGTACGTCGTCGACACTGCCCGCGACCGGCCGGGCTACGGAATCGTCGGCGATCACGCCTATTGGGTCTCGGGTCTCACCCTTCGCAGCCAGAGCCACACGAGCACGACCGGCGACCCAGAAGGCGAGATCGACGTGTTCTCGCACGGCTTCGGCACAGCGGACCCGACGGCATCGGGCAGCACGCCGGGCGCCGGAACCCTGACGGGGGGCAACATGGGCCCGCTCGCGTTCGCCAGCCTCAGCCAGACCTGGGGTCCCGCGCTCCCAGCGCCGTCGAGCGACACGCTCGACGTCACCGCGACCAACATCGCGACCGCGTCGATCGACGTCTCGCGCGCCCGTGTGGACTGTGACGTCCACGTCAATGTGACCACCGACGGGCCGATCACGATCGACCTGCCCGGCTGCAACCGCACGATTCAGGCCGGATAGCCCGGCCCGGCCGCCCCGGCCCACGCGGCCCGTTAAATACGACGGGGACCCCGTGAAGGGTCCCCGTCGCTGATCCCAACAACGCACTCACGGCCGGGTTGAGCGCGTCCTCCGGAGATCGATTCCGACGATGAAACTCGCCGGCCGGTCGAAAGTTGCGCTGGCCGCGACGAACCTCGAGCGAGTCGGTCCTGCGATACTTAGGCGTCCCCTCCGGGGGCGTAGCTCAGTTGGTTAGAGCGCCGGCCTGTCACGCCGGAGGTCGCGGGTTCGAGTCCCGTCGCTCCCGCTCTAGAAGTGCCTGGAAATCGGGCACTTCTTGTCATTAAGGGGCCCTTGCGCGGGTAACAGGCCAACGGTCGCGGGACGGCAGAGCGCCGCCCGGGTGCGGAGTTGCTCGTGAGGGCGATCGCGCATAGTGTCTGGCGATCGCTGTCGAGGCCATAACTCCCGGGCCTGCCCTCGCCGCGGTGTGGGAGCACCTGATCGTCGGAATCCCGGCAGGGTGGACCGAACGCGCGCGTGGGGCATTCGGCGCCGTGACGGGCGTTTCGGTCCCGACCCTCAACGGCGTCATGGCGTACGGGGACGATGCCAAGCGCGGCGCTGTGTCTGGTCTGATCCAGCGTGTGGCGGCCGCTGGGGTGCCCCACTGTTTGCAGTTGGCCCCTGGGTGCAAAGGCGAGTTACACGAGCTGGGTAGGCGTTGCGGAATGAGCAGGGCTGACGACATCCCCCTGATGGCTCTCCCAGGCGACAGAGACCTCCCGCGGAGCGACCAGGGTGACCTGGTGATCGAGGTGCTGGACCCGGAGCAGGCCGTGGTTCACGCGGAACTCGCGGCGGTTGGCTTCGAGGCCCCCTTGGATGCATTCCTCGGGCTGATGACGCCGGCAGTCATCGCCAGACCAGGCGTTCGCACGTACGTGGGGAAGGTCGCCGGCGAACCCGTCGTGACGGGCGTCGGCGTCCGCCTCGAGAACCACGTCGGAATCTTCAATGTGGCCACGTTGCCCGCGCATCGCAGGCGCGGGTACGGAGCCGCGATCACCGCTCGAGCCGTCCGCGACGGGCTGGACGGGGGAGCGCGATGGGCATGGTTGCAATCCAGTCCCGCCGGCTACGGCGTCTACGAGAAGCTCGGCTTCACCACGTTGGAATCGTGGGAATGCTGGATCGCGACGTGAGTCCGAACGCTGGCGCCCGCACGATCGGTTAGCTCTGAGGCACAGTGGTCTCGTGCCGAAGGTTGGTGCTCGGGACCAAACATGGGCCGCCGGGAGACACGTAACTTGAAGACTCCCGAGGAACCGAGGAGAGGGAATCAGTATGAGGCGACTCAAGCGGCTCGTCGTGCTGTGTGCGGTCCTGACCCCGATCGTGATGGCTGCCGTGACGGCGGCGCCCGCGGGCGCGGTGACAGCGCCTAACCAGGACCCGTTCTATACGCCTCCGCCCGGCTTCCAGCACGCCCGGCCGGGAGCGATCCTCCGCAGTCGCCAGGTGACGATGTCAGGCCCGCAGGCGGCGGACAGCGCCGCGGCGTACCAGCTCATGTTCCGCAGTACGAATGCGACCGGTCAGCCGATCGCGGCGGTGACCACGATCCTGATTCCGAGCGCGCCGGCGAGCGGGACCCGCGTCCTCGCCACCTACGCGACCGCGTACGACAGCCTAACCCTCAAGTGCGCCCCGTCCTACACGATGCAGGACGGCAACGGCAGCGACGAAGAAGCCGACATCGCCGCCGAGCTCGCACAGGGGTGGGACGTGAACGTTCCCGACTACGAAGGCCTGCAGAGCGAATGGACCGTCGGTCCGCTGCTCGGGCTGGTCACGCTCGACTCGATTCGGGCCGTCGAGCAATTCTGGCCCGACGGCCTCACCGCCGGGAGTAGAACCGAGGCCACGGTGAACGGCTACTCGGGCGGCTCTGAGGCCGCCACGTGGGCCGCCGCCCTGAAGCCCCTCTATGCGCCGAGGGTGAACCTGATCGGGATCGCCGCCGGCGGGCTGTTCCCCGACTACGACTACACGACATCGCTGTACGACGGTTCGTTCTGGTACGGGACCGAAATCGGAGCGATGGAGGCGTTCAGCCGTGCCTACCCGGACTTCAACCTGAAGAAATTCCTGAACCCCGCCGGTCTGGCGCTCGCCGCCGCCGACGGCCAGGACGCCAGCGGATGCGCCGGTTCGACCACCAACGAGCCGTACCAGAACGCCTCGGAATTCACCCTGTTCCCCAGCTCGCAGGCGTTGGCGGCCGACCCCCTGTTCAAGCGCGTCATGGCCAGGATGAGCCTCCGCTACGCCCCGTATCCGCGGACGCCCGAGTTCCTCTACAACGGGGTGGGTGACGAGCTCGCCCACATCCAGCCGGTCGACGCCCTGATTCACCAGTACTGCGAGGCCAGGGTGACGGTCGATTACGACCGTGATCCCGCCGGCGTCGAGCACGTCCAGGCGTTCGGGACCTACTGGCCGGTGGCGCTCCAGTATCTGCAGAGCCGATTCGCCGGGCAGGCACCGCCCGACAACTGTTCCACCTACACGACGATCCCGGCCCGGCGCTGAGATAGGTGGTCGCCGGATCGACCGTC
>Ga0335072_10007907_pt1 | contig 15451 bp, 7 predicted proteins | sample Lox_Sample_21_FD_206725 | JGI IMG/M metagenome (GOLD analysis project Ga0335072, IMG submission 206725) | Soil microbial communities from Loxahatchee National Wildlife Refuge, Florida, United States - Lox_Sample_2.1 | ecosystem: Environmental > Terrestrial > Soil > Wetlands | place: USA: Florida... | reverse complement strand
TGGCAAGAAGATAAAACCGGCGAAAACCGTGTCGCAGTCATCAGCCATCGTCTCTGGCAACAGGCATATGGCCAGAATCCTGCGGTGCTCGGCTCGATCGCCCACCTGGATGGGACAGCGCTTACGGTCGTCGGCGTCGCCCCCCCGCGCTTCGACTATCCCGGCGGCGTTGAGATTTGGACCCCGACCGTTTTCGATTTCGAGACCATCCCCAAGCACGGGGCTTTCGTCCTCCAGACCATCGGCCGCCTGAAACCGGGAATCACCATGGCCGGGGCGCGCGCGCAGTTCCAGGCGCAGGCCGCCCACGCCAATCCCAAGCGGCTCCCGCCGGCCAGCAGCAGCGCCCCGCAACTTGTCTCACTCCGCGATCAACTTTCATCGCAAATCCGTCAGTCGGTTCTCGTTCTTTCGATCGTCGTGTTGCTCGCGCTGCTTACGGCCTGCGCCAATGTGGCGCAACTCCTGTTGTCGCGTGCGGCGGAACGCCAGCAGGAACTCGCTCTTCGTTCGGCTCTCGGAGCCAGCCGCTCGCGCCTGATTCAGCAACTGACCGTGGAGGCAACGGCTCTGACCATTTCCGGATCGGTAGTTGGGCTGCTGGTTTCGCTCCTCGTTTCCCGAACAGCCAACGCCATTCTGCCCGCACAATTGGCGACCCAGAATTACACCCTCCTCGATTGGCGGGTGCTTGGCTTTACGGTGGCGCTGGCTTTGCTGACGGGCAGCATCCTCGGAGTCGCGCCGGCCTGGCTTCTCGGCCGGATTCAGCCCTCAAACCTGCTCGTTCGCTCGAATCCCGGAACCGCTCCGCCGTTCACCGCCCGTTTGCGCGCGGCTCTGATCGGTCTCCAGGTTGCGTTCACCCTCGCTCTCCTGGTCAGTTCGCTCTCTCTCGGTGCGGCATTCTTGCTTCTCGAACACACTCATCTTGGCTTCCGACCGGCCAATGCCGTTACTCTCAATGTTTCTTTGCAGGGCACGGCTTACCAGTCGCAAATCGCCAGGTGGCAGTACTACTCCGCGCTGCGGCAGCGGCTGCTCGCCATACCTGGTGTGGATTCGGCAGGTGCGGTGAGTTACCTTCCTCTGGCCAAAAATGTGCTGATGGCCTTCGCACTTCAAACCGAATCGGGCGTCAGGATCCCTGGCGTGGTGCTCAACGGTGCGATGCCCGGCTACTTCAAAGCCATAGGTACAAGGCTCATTGAGGGCAGGGAATTCGTGGAAGGCGCGGCGAACTCGCCCGACCAGCCCGTCATCGTGAATGAGGCCTTCGCGCGCCTGGCCGGCTTTGACGCCGGCGCAGTCGGGAAAAAGATCGTCGCTCCGTGGACGAAGCAACCCTACGTGGTGACCGGGGTTGTCGAAACAGCGCGCATGGGAGGGCCGCAGTTCGAGGGAGGTCCTCAGGCCTATTGGCCGGTTGTTGAGGAACCGCCCGTCGCTTTGACCTTCGTTGTGAGCGTGCACGGCGATCCCCGCGACTATCTGGCCAAATGCCGGGACGCCGTAGTTGCGCTCGACAGGAATGTCCCGGTCTTTGAGGTCGAGACACTCGATCGGCGCTTGAAGCAGACGCTCTCGCAGCCCCGGTTCTATACAACGTCAGTGCTCTTTCTCTGCTTCCTGGCCCTGTCGATTTCCGTAGCCGGAGTCTACAGTACTTCGTCGCGCGCAATCGCCCAGCGAAGGTACGAATTGGGAGTGCGCATTGCCCTCGGCGCATCGATACGCAGCGTCAGGGCGCTGATCCTCCGCCAAAGCCTCACCCCCGTGGGTGCCGGCATTCTGGCCGGGACCGCATGCGCCCTCACCTGCGGATCCCTCTTGCAACACTTGTTCGTGGGGGCGCACGCGCCCCATCTGGCGGTCTTCATCGCGGCATCGCTGTTCTTGTTCGCCATTGTGATCGGCGCCGCGTGGTCGGCAACCACGAGGATCCTGTCCATCGATCCCATTGACGCGATCCGAGCCGAGTGATTGCAGATTCGCCGTGCAGCGGTCCGTGCTCAGCCGGTAAGGCGGTCGGCTGGCTCGCTGGCGCTTCTTCGGCACACGCGAGTTCCCCGTACACTGGAACTGTGCCGCCGATCCTCAACGCGCAGAGCGTCTCCAAACGCTTTGGCGCTGTTGCCCTGTTTCAGGATGTCTCTTTTGCCGTGCACGACGGCGACCGCATCGGTCTCATCGGTCCGAACGGCGCCGGAAAATCCACGTTGCTGGCCATTCTGGCCGGCGAGCAGGAGCCCGACACCGGCGAGGCCGCCTTCCGCAGACGCGCCCGCATCGGCTACGTTCACCAAATCTCCGCGTTCCCTCGCGGCGCGACGGTTCGCAGCGTGGCCGAGACGGCTATGGCCCGCGCCGCCGTCCCTGAAAAGGAGCGCGAGCAGCGCCTCCGTGAAACCTTGGGCCGCGCCGGTTTTGCCGAATCTGCGTCCGCTGCCGCCATTTCCATGGATGCCGAGGCGGCCGCGCTCAGCGGCGGCTGGCGCAAGCGGCTTGCCATCGCCGAAGCCCTGGTCATTGCGCCGGATGTTCTGCTTCTCGATGAGCCTACCAATCATCTCGATCTCGAAGGCGTGGAGTGGCTCGAAGGGGTGCTCACGGCGCCCGGCTTCGCCTTTGTGGTCGTCACGCACGACCGCTATTTCCTTGAGAACGTCGCCGGGGAAATCGTCGAGCTGAACCGCATGTATCCCGGCGGCCTCCTGCGCATCCAGGGCAGCTACTCGAAATTTCTCGAAGGCCGCGAGGCGTGGATGGAGGCGGAACAGCGTGCCCAGGAAGGGCTTCGCAACCGCGTCCGCATTGAGGTGGAGTGGCTGCGCCGCGGCCCCAAGGCCCGCGCCACCAAGGCCAAGGCCCGCATCGACAACGCCAACTCCCTCATCGCGCGGCTCGAGGATTCCGAATCGCGCAGCCGTACGGCCACCGTGGGCATCAGCTTCGACGCGACCAACCGGCAGACGAAGCGGCTCATCGAGATGGATTCGGCCGCTGTCAGGCTGGGCGGCCGCGACATCCTGCGCGGTGTCTCGCTCGCCCTGACCAACGGCATGAAGCTCGGTCTCGTCGGCCCCAATGGCTCCGGAAAAACGACACTGCTGCGCGCCATGACGGGCGAGCTCGAGCTGAGTTCCGGCGCCGCGCACCGAGCCTCCGGCCTGCGCATCGTCTACTTCTCGCAGATGCGTGAGATCGACACCGCTCTCACGCTGCGCCGTGCTCTCGCGCCCGACTCCGATTCGGTCATCTACCAGGACCGTGTCGTGCACGTTGCCAGTTATGCCTCGCGCTTTCTCTTCACCGGCGAGCAGCTCAACCAGCCCGTCGCGCGGCTGAGCGGCGGCGAGCGCGCCCGCGTGCTCATCGCGCGGCTGATGCTCGCGCCCGCCGATGTGCTCATCCTCGACGAGCCCACCAACGACCTCGACATCCCCACCCTCGAAATCCTCGAGGAGGCGCTGCTCGAGTTCACAGGCGCCCTGGTGCTGGTCACGCACGACCGCTACCTGCTCGATCGCGTGACCAATACGGTTGTCGGTCTCGATGGCCGAGGCAACGCCGCCCTCTTCGCCGACTATTTGCAGTGGGAGGAGTGGCGGGCCGCGGGCGGTCAAGCGGGCGGCGATCGGCCGGAAGAACCGGCCCCGAAAACGGCGTTCCAGCCGGCGCCGAAGGACTCGCCTGCCCCAACCACGAAGAAGAAGCTCTCATACCTCGAACAGCGCGAGTACGACAGCATCGAAACCCGCATCGAAGCCGTGGACGCACGGCTTGAGGCCGCGCGTGAACGCATCGACGATCCTGCGGTCGCCACCGATGCACAAGCACTGACCGAGGCGCTCGCGGAACTCGAATCGGCACAGAAGGAGCACAACGCCGTCTACGAGCGCTGGATGGAGCTGACCGAGAAGATCGGCGGATGACAGCGCCGCGCGGGCATTGGGGAGCCTGGCGAATAAGCGCCCAAGAATTAATACATCGGGGGGAAAAGCTCGGAAACCGATCCACGCAATGCGAACGTTTGCGTTTTCGATCTTCGTGTTTCACGCACGGTTCGGCGTCTTCATTTTCGTCGCTTAGCTCGGAGAATTCGATACGTTACTGCCCCTCGACATCGAGTTACGCTCGAAACGGCTCGGTGCGCCGGGCTCAGTCGGCTCGCGCGCAAGCTCTCTCACCAATCGTCTTTGCCTCACCACTCGCGTTCTTCGCATCCGGCAGCACTCTGCTTCGACTGGCCTCCTCCACGATCCGCGACGCATCGTTCTCAAGCAGGAGCCGTCGATCTACCAGCCCTTTCGCCGCGCGTCGCACCACGCACTCGAATCCCTCCTGGTCGCCGTAGCGCTCCTCGAGCGAAAGCCGCGGATCGCCCAGCGCTTCGCGTTCTGCGCGTGTCGCCGCGAACGGGATAAAGCTTCCTGCCAGCGAGCACAACTGTCCCTTCGCAAATCCGGTTGCCGTAACGTTCCAGCCGAGATAGGTCCCAAGTGCCGCCATCTGCTGTACGCTATGAATACCGCCGATTTCATTTCCGTCTGGATCGACACGCGGCACAAGCTGCGGGACCACACCCACCACTGTGGGCGGCTCATTCGCAAGGGCGCCGCTCAGATCGTTGGAGTCGAAGTTCGGCCCCAGGCCGTAGGTCAGCAGCGGATTTACCATGCCATCGGGGTTCGGCAGCACCGCCGTGCGCGGAAAGCCCATCGCGTCCGCATTTGCCGGCACCAGCTCGTGCTCGCCCAGCTGCGGATAGCTTGACGGAGGCGGTTCCTTGCCTTCAGCCACCCATTCCTTCAAGTCCGCCAGCAGGGCCCTGTAGATTTCGAACTCCGGGTTGGGATTCGGAGGGTAGACACACGGGCCGCCCGCGATCGGATTCGATGATGCACGTGCGGCGGCTCCTGCGTTTTCCACTGCCGCAGGCTTTACCGGCCCGGTCGCAAATCCTCCCCGTCCGCCGCCGTGCTGGGTGCTTGCAATGGAATAGCGGCGCACATTTGCAGGCAGCGGAATGTCGGCGCGGTTGTCGGTGCCCACGAAATCGGCCGATGCGCGCAGCAGCCAGAACTCGGTCGATCCGAGAACATCGAAAATCTTTGGGCAGGTGTCGTTCGCAGCACATCGATGCAGCAGCCCGCTCTTCGCGTGATGCCGCACCGTGTCTTCCCAATCGGCCCACCACACCACGCCGTCGCTGCCGACTTCATAAAGGGCGCTTGCCCCGCCAGGAATGCCGAACCGGACGTTCAGCGGAACCTGCCGCGCGGCGATCGTCGGAATCGCGCCATCCCACACCCGCCTGCCGTCTTCGGCTTCGTTGAAACCGAGATTCAAAAAACTCCGCATGGCGTTGCCCGACTGCGAGGCGCCTCGCCCGATCGCAAATCGGATTCGCCCGGCAAGCGGATTGGCCCAGCCGGCCTCGTCTTTCTGCGCGAAGCGAAAGAACGAGTTCAGGTCGCGCATCGCCGCAAACCCGATACCCAGCACCAGCGGGTCTTTTCCGGTATAGGTCAACTGATAGAGCCGGTCAGGATCGAAGCCCCCCTTCACACAGATATGTGCGGGGTCGGGTTTTCCGGGGAACGGCTCGTTTGTGCAATCGGCCCACGCCCACTCGCTTGCAGGAATGATCGTGTCGGCGCTGGCCGCGCCCGTGACGCTCTCCCAGGCTCGGCTCACCAGCCTTGCGTGCGCGGCGTCGAGATCGACGGGCATGGGCGGCGCGCCCGACGACACGTACCCAACTGCGGTCCGGAGAGCCACCGTGTTCTGCCCCGGTGCAAGGTTCAGGAATCGCGCCAGGATCGGCCCCGTGATTGGCGTGCCGTCCGGGTTGTGCGCCACCGGCACGCGAATCGTTTCGAGCCCGGCGCTCCTCCAGTCGATGTCTCCCTGCCAGCCGCTGGTGAGAAACACATCGCCCGCGTCGTACCGGTCGGGCACAATCGATCGCCCCCGATTTACAACTTCGTACAGCAGAAAGCCACTCGCATGGCTCAGGTCTTCGGGCATCTCCAGCGTGAAAGTCGTCGCGTACTCCACCATGCCTCTTGCATTCAGCGGCGCGAGAGCGAGGTCGGTTATCAATGCGTTGTGCCGGTCCTTGGGATCGAGCTCGCCATAGGCAACGCCCTCGATCTGCTCGTAGCCCGCGACCGGCGTGTGCGGCTCCCTCTTTTCCACGACAACGCGAACGACGCCCGCCTGCGCCGCAGCCGCGCAGCCGAGCAGAGCCGCCGCAATCCATTCATGCCTCATCGGGTTTTCCCTCAGGAATCGTCCCAGCTTCTCGCGCTTACGGCTCACTCGCCACCGGCAGCTCGATCGCGCTCTCCTCGCCCGGCGCATGATAGACGCGCTGCGTCGCCTTCTTGTAGTCGCCGGGCTTGGCCCAGAAAATATTCGGCACAAATGTCTGCGGGTTGCGGTCATAAAGCGGGAACCAGCTCGACTGCACCTGCACCATGATCCTGTGACCAGGCAGGAAAACGTGATTCGCCGGCGGCAGGTTGAAGCGATAAGTGAGCGGCTTGCTTGGCTCAATTGGCTTGGGATCGCTGAAGCTCTCGCGATAGCGTCCGCGAAAGATATCCATCCCAATGGGCAGCTGATATCCGCCCATCTGCGGCTCTTCTGGATATTCATCCGGGTAGACGTCAATCAGCTTCACCACCCAGTCCGAATCCGTCCCGCTGGTCGAAGCCACAAGATTCACCACCGGCTGCCCTTCGATATGCACCGGCGCGGTCAGCACCTCGCTGGTGTAGGTCAGCACATCGGTCCGTCCCGAAGGCTCGCGCTGGTCGTCCACCAGCCAGTACTCCCACGTGGTCACCGGCGGCTCGTAGCCCATCGGCTGGCTGGGCCGCGCACGGAAAGGCACCGGCTTGGCCGGATCCGACACATATTCGTCGTAGTCCTTACTAACTCCGCTAACTCCACCAGCCCCGCTAACCCCGCTCTCCTCGAATCCGACCTTGAACCCCGTCTCGAGATACAGCTTCTTCATTTTCGGCGCCACCGGCCAAGCCTGCATCGTATGCCACTGGTTCTCGCCCGTCTCATACGCCGTTACCGGCGCCACGTTCATCGCTGGCGCGTCGTCCTTCAGGTAGTGCGCTAGGAACGGCGCCAGCACGTGCATCCGCCACCACGCCGCCGTGTCGGTTGGGAAGCGCACCGCACCCAGCGACGAGCCGCTCGCGATCTGCTGCCCGTGATACCACGGCCCCAGCGTGATGAACACCTTGTCATTCGCCTTGTCCAGCGGCTTCACGGCCTTGTACACCGCCATCGCCCCGTAGATGTCCTCCTGGTCCCACAATCCGTGCACTAGCATGAAGGGAACTTTGATGCCTTCTTCCTTGAAGTCCTCGGCCAGCACCTTGTCCACCGCCTGCTCGCTCCAGAACTTGTCGTAGTTGGGGTGGTCGAGAACCTTCTTCCAGAAGCCCACCTGTTCGAGGCCGCGCTCCCTGCCCAGCTCGCCCGCCGACCCTGGCCGCATATATGCGTCGTAGTCGTCCCAGCTCTCCCGGAACCAATGCGCCGTGTTCGCCCGCGTGCCCGCCTGCTCGTAGATGTAAGGCATGTTCTGCTCGCGGAACGCCCCGTTGTGGAACCAGTCGTCGCCCATCCACCCGTCCACCATGGGATTCATCGGCGCGGCCACCTTGAGCGCGGGATGCGGGTGCACCAGCGCCATCAGCGGCAGAAATCCGTCGTAGCTGATGCCAAGGATTCCCACTTTCCCGTTCGTCTCGGGAATGTTCTTCACCAGCCAGTCGACGGTGTCGTAGGTATCCGTCGACTCATCCACGGGGGTGGGATTCTCGGGCCCATGCAGCGGCCGGTTCATCACGTAGTCGCCCTCGGAGCCATACTTGCCGCGAATGTCCTGGATCACCCGGATATAGCCGCCCTGCATGATGACGTCGACCGGGTTGTCATAGCCCCATAACACCGCCTCCATGTGCGGGCTCGCGGCGTAGCTTGTCTGCGCGTCGGCGCTGTAAGGCGTGCGCGTCAGCAGAATCGGCGCGCGCTTCGCATCCTTGGGCACAAGGATGACCGTATAGAGCTTCACGCCATCCCGCATGGGAATCATCGCGGTGCGCCGCTCGAAGTCGAAGCCCTCCGTTGACGGCTTCAGCACCGCCGGCGTCTCACTGGGGTAGGCAGGATACTGGGGTTTGGCGGCGTCAGTTTGCGCCAGCGCGGAGAAGGAAGGCGCCGCAAGGATAGCGGCGCATAGCGCAACACGGCTCGGGAAAGATTTCATTGGGTAGGCCTCTCGAAGATCCAATCAGCGGTGTACATGAGAGTACATCACCGCATCCGCCGGCTCACCGCACCACTGCCGCCAGCAGCACTGTCGCCAGCCCCGCAACCGAGATGATTGTCTCCATCACGGTCCATGTCGCCAGCGTCTTCTTCAGCTCCATCTTGAAGAACGACTGCACCATCCAGAATCCAGGGTCGTTCACGTGCGAGGCGATCAGCGATCCCGTGCCCGTGGCCAGCACCAACAGCTCCGGCCGCACGCCCACCTGGCTGGCCATCGGCGCCAGCACGCCCGCGGCCACGGCCATGGCCACCGTCGCCGAGCCCATGGAGACGCGCACCACCGCGGCCAGCGTCCACGCCAGCACCAGCGGAGGCATGTGCGCACCCAGCGCCAGCCCTACCGTCGCCTGCGCCGCCCCGCTCGCGCGCAGAATGCCGCTCAACCCGCCCGCCGCCGCCAGGATCACCAGCACGTTCGCAATCGGCTCGAACGACTCCGCCGCCAGCTGCCGCAGCAACTCGCGTCCGTGGTGGCGCCCGGTTTGAATCCGCGGTCCCAACATCACTAGGGCAACCAGAACTGCGATCAGCAACGCGATATTTGCGTCGCCCACGAAATGCAGAGCCTGGTTCTGAAGCGTCCCGGGCGCCGCGATCGAATCCGCCCAGCTTCCCAGGCAGATGAGAGCAATGGGCAGCAGCACAGCCGTGGCCGCACGCGCTGCGCCTGCCGGCCGGGGAACCGCCTCCAGCGGCATCTTCTCGCGCGGCAGCGCTTCGGCGTCGATCGGGGCCGGGTCGTTGGCTGCTTCCTGCGTTGCCGCCGGCGCAAAAGCGGTGTCGATCACATACGGTCCGGTCTCTCCCGCTCGCGCGCGCTTGCGCTCCCATCTCCGGATCAGGAACCATCCGAATCCCGGGCCGGCCACGGCCGCCGCGGGAATTCCGGCGGCAAGCCCGAGCAGAATCGTCCGGCCCAGGTCCGCGTGATATTCGGTCGCAGCCAGCATCGCAGCCGGATGCGGCGGAAGGGTGCCGTGCACGATGGAGAGCCCGGCCAGGATCGGCATCCCCGCGAGGATCGGCGGCTTGCCCGTGCGCCGCGCCGCTTCCACCACGATCGGCATCAGCAGCACCAGGCCTACTTCGAAGAAAACCGGCATGCCGATCACGATGCCCAGCAGCAGCATGGCCCAGGGCAGGCCGCGCGGCCCGCAGTTCTTGATCAGGAAATCGCCCAGCGCGCCCGCTCCGCCCGACCGGGCAAGCAAACACCCCAGAATTGCGCCCAGTCCGAGCACGATGGCGATGTGACCCATCATCTGCGCTACGCCCGTTGTGAACGCTTCCGGTACCTTGGCCAGAGGCATCTGGGATGCCACGCCCAGCCCCAGCGCCGCCAGCATCAGCGCCAGCGCCGGATGCAGCCGCACCCTGGCGATCATCACCAGCAGGAAAACCACCGTGCCGGCGGCACACGCCACCAGGTACGCGTCGTGCTCTGTCCCGTATGCAGTCACCGGCGCATTATTCCATAGAGCGCTCTTTCAGGTCTTCGTTCATGGATTCACGCTGAGTCCATCTTCCGTTCTTCAATCCCTCCGGGCCGGAGATCTGCCTCTCACGCTACAATCCCTTCCATCGTTCTCGCTCGCATTGCGAGGTTCCCCATGCGCCGCATCCGCTCCACTTTGATTCCAGTCTTCGCGCTTCTCTCCGGATTCGGAATTGCAGCATCGGTTCCGCGACCGGCCGGCCCGTCCGGACAAGCCGCCGCAGGCCAGGTGTCGCCCCAGCGCCCCACCAGCACTCCCTATACCGGCGATCTCTCCATCTTCGAGTACCCCGGCCGCGACAAGAGGCTCCACATCGACCGCGTCATGGAACTGCTCTCAATCGCTCCGGGAAAATCCGTCGCCGATATCGGCGCCGGTTCCGGCTGGTTCACGGTGCGCGCCGCGGCCCGCGTCGGGCCCGCTGGCCAGGTCTACGCCGAAGACATCAACCCGAAGGCCATCGACTACATCTCGAATCGCGCCGCCAAAGAGAACCTCACCAACATTCATCCCATCCTCGGCGCCGTCGATGACGCCAAGCTTCCCCGCTCCAGCGTCGACGCCGTGCTCATCCTCAAGAGCTATCACGAATTCGCCCACCCAATCCCGCTCATGAAGCGGCTCAAGAGCTCGCTCCATCCCGGCGCCAAAATCGGCATTATCGATCGCAATGGCAATGGCGCCGATCACGGCATCATGCCCGACGTGGTTGAGCGCGAAATGGCCCAGGCTGGATACAAGCGCATCGGCAAATATGACTTCACCAAGGACGATGGACAGGACTACTTCCTGATCTTTATGGCTGATTAAGAACCAAAACGGGCCCTTTCGTCGGCGCGGCGCAGACCGGTTCGCCACCGGCTGCATGTGATTGCTCGCACACTTTCCTTTTGCGCCGCTCTGCTAGGATTGAAGCGATCGCAGTAATTGCCACCGGCGTTCTTTCGCGTTCTTCGTGGAACAGACGCTGCGGCGGCCGAATCCAAGCTGAGAAGGAGAATTCCTTATGCCTCTAGTCTCCATGCGGCAACTCCTCGACGAGGCCGCCAAGGGCGGTTACGGCGTCGGCGCATTCAACGTCAACGACATGGAACAGATCCAGGCCATCATGATGGCGGCGCGCCAGACCAAGTCGCCCGTGATCGTTCAGGCCAGCCGCGGCGCGCGCGCCTTCGCGGAGGATCTCTACCTCTTCAAGCTGATCCAGGCCGCCGCCGAGCTCAATCCCGACATCCCCATCGCCATGCATCAGGATCACGGCAACAGCTTTGACACCTGCAAAAGCGCCATCGCTCTTGGCTACACCTCGGTGATGATGGACGGCTCCCTCAAGGAGGATGGTAAGACCCCCTCCACTTTTGAAGAGAACATCGAAGTCACCCGCAAGGTTGTCGAATATGCGCACGAGCGCGGCGTCACCGTGGAAGGCGAAATCGGCGTCCTCGGCGGCGTCGAAGACGGCCATGGCGCCGGAGGTAGCGGCCTGGAGCACCTCACCGATCCCGACCAGGCCGTCGAATTCGCCGAGCGTACCGGCGTTGATGCGCTCGCGCTCGCAATCGGCACCAGCCACGGAGCTTACAAGTTCTCGAAGAAGCCCGATGGCTCGGTCCTCAAAATGAACCTGCTGATTGAGATTCATAACCGGCTTCCGCATACCCACCTGGTGATGCACGGCAGCTCTTCGGTCCCTCAGGATCTCCAGGACATCGTGAATAAGTACGGCGGCAAGCTGAAGCCAACCTGGGGCGTCCCCGTCGAAGAGATCCAGCTGGGCATCAAGAACGGCGTCCGCAAAATCAACGTCGACACCGACAACCGCCTCGCCATCACCGGCGCCATCCGCAAGGTCTTCGCCGAGACGCCTGAGAAATTCGACCCGCGCGATTATCTCAAGCCTGCCCGCGAGGCTATGGCCAAGGTCGTTGCACTGCGCATGACCCAGTTCGGCCAGGCCGGTCACGCCGGCGACTACAAAGCCATTCCCATCTCTGAGATGGCCGCTGGCTACAAGAGCGGCAAACTCGACCCCCGCCCGTCCCTCGCGGGCGCACGCTAGCTTTTCGGGAATACATCAGCCAACTCATCCTTCCGCGCTCTTTGCGGAAGGATGGGTGCACCGCGAGCCGACGAACCGGCGGCCAGCTGTTGCGGATGCTACCCTCGCAAGATGAGTCACCCATGTGACGTCTCCCGTCGCTCCGTTCTGCGTTCGGCCGTACTGGGTGCGGCTGCCCTCGGTTCCGGCGTCAATCAATTGTTTGCCGGGCCTGCCTCATCCCCGCCCAACATCGTCTTCATCCTCGCTGACGACCTCGGCTACGCCGATCTTGGCTGCTACGGCCGTCCCGATGTGCACACGCCCAACATCGACTCTCTCGCCGCCCACGGCACCCGCTTCACGCAGGCTTACGCCAACTCGGCCGTCTGTTCCGCGACGCGAACGGCACTCATCACCGGCCGCTACCAGGACCGCCTCGATGTCGGCCTCGATGAGCCGCTGGCCGGACGCGACACCGGCCTGCCGCCGTCGCATCCTACGCTACCGTCGCTGCTCCGCGAAGCCGGTTACGGCACCACGCTCGTCGGCAAGTGGCATCTTGGCCTGCCGCCGAAATACGGTCCGCTCAAGAGCGGCTACGACCATTTCTACGGCTTCCGCGGCGGCGCGGTCGATTACTTCACCCACTCCGGTGACCTGTGGGACGAAGAAATCCGCGTCGATCAGCACGGCTACCTCACCGACCTTCTCGGACACCACGCCGTCGGCGTCATCGGGAGCTACGCCAAATCCCGTCAGCCCTTCCTGCTCAGCCTGCACTTCAATGCCCCGCACTGGCCTTGGGAAGCTCCCGGCGACGAGGCGGAGTCCCAGCGGCTGCAGCAAGGCCGGCTCAGCCTCGCCGATTACGACGGCGGCTCCCAGCAGACCTACCGGCGCATGATCGAAGACATGGACGCGCAGATCGGCCGCGTCCTCAGTGCGCTGCGCGCGACCGGCCTCGCTGAAAACACCATCGTCATCTTCACCAGCGACAACGGCGGCGAGCGCTACGCCGATACCTGGCCTTTCACCGGCCGCAAGACCGAACTGCTCGAAGGCGGCCTGCGCATTCCTGCGATCTTCTCGTGGCCCGCGCGCATTCCGCATACCCGCACGATCGAGCAGGTCGCCATCAGCATGGACTGGCTGCCCACGCTGCTTGCTGCGGCCGGTTTATCGCCCGACCCGGCTTACCCGTCCGATGGCATCAACCTGCTGCCTTTTCTCATCCAGGACGCGGCGCCCCTCCCGCGCAAGCTCTTCTGGCGCTATAAGGCCAATGCCCAGCGCGCTGCGCGCGACGGCGACTTCAAGTTCCTCAAGATCCTCGACAACACGTTCCTGTTCAATGTGGCCGACGATCCCATGGAGCGCGCGAATCTCAAGCACCGGCACCAGGAGATCTACGATCGCCTCGTTGCCGAGTGGTTCGACTGGAACGCCACGATGCTTCCCGAAATCGACGCCAGTTACACCTTCAACTTCACCGGAGGCGAACTCGCCGATCATATCGGGACACCGCCCGCGAGCGGCAAGGCCGACAACCCCACGCCGCCGGCTCACCTGCGAAGTGTCCCCGAATAGCTTGCGGTGTTGGAACAGGCAGGCGCCTCGCGAACCCTTCGTCAGGAATGGCGCGCGCAGAGAACTTCGCGTATTGCTTCAAACAGAAAGGGCCGCATTTCTGCAGCCCTGTAAACGCTTTCATCGGGATCCGTTCCGCTTCCAGCCAAATGAGACAAGCGAGCTTGGTTTGATTCCTTGAATCAGTGATGCGAGCCGCCTCCACTGCTCGCACTTGCGCTGCCAGAGCTGGATCCACCCGAGCTCCCACCCCCCGAATGCGCTCCGCCCCCCGACGATCCTCCGCCGTTTCCGCCTCCGTGCACGCCGCCGCCCGTTCCGCCAGTCCCTACGGCATGGGACTGCAGATTGCCGTTGTGGTTGCTGATGGGAGCGTTCACCGTAACCTCTCTCCCACCCTGCATAACGTGCTGGGGCATGGTAAAGTTCCCGGTTTTGTGATCGAAAGCAATCGGAATTCCCGGCGCCGTCCTTTCACCGGTCTTGCCCACGGTCTCTTCCTTAAACGAGTGCCCAAAAACATGCGGCTCATCGGCTCGCGCCAGCGTCGGTATCTCTGCCCCGCGGAACTCTTTGGGTGGTTCCTTCATGACTGTAATCGGATGTTCGGGCGGCAACTTGATCGGCCCCTCCGCGATTCCCGTTTTCAAGTTGATCGGAAACAGCCTGTCTTTGCCGTTCACGGGTGGCTCGCCCTTCACGTCTTTCGGATGGATTGGCACAAACGCCACCATCTTGCCGGACTTGACCCAATGCACCGGAGGATGATGATGCCGCTTGCCCACCACCCACACATAGTGCCGGCGATGCCGGATCCAATAACCCGAATGGCACACGGTCCACCGGTAGGGAAAACGACTGCCGGCAAGCGGACCCTGTTGTCCCGGCGTGTCCATTGTCCATCGGTAGAGCCCCTGGTCGGGCAGACAAGGAAAGAAATCGTAATCCTCCAGCCTGCGTACCCCTCCCGGCGCTCCGGTTGCGGGGTTCGCATGGGGCGCCGGCTGGGCCAGCAACTGCGCGCTTTCGACTGCGGCTGGCGTCGACTGCGGCCGGACCGCATCCGCCATCGGCTCTGCTCCGCTTTCTCCGCCGTTCCGTTGCTCCCATTCCTCGGCTGCCGTCGGTTCCCAGCACATCCCGAAAGGCGGGCAATCGAAGAACTTCCCCTGGCCCTCCATCTCGGCCAGTCCCGGCAGCGGCGTCGTAAGTCCTGCCGCCTGCATGGCTTCCGCCGTCGCCTTGGTTCTCGCCGCCACGCGGGCTGACACCCACTTATCCCAGTCGCCGAATGACTGCGGCGTCGCGATTCCTGTCGTATCCAATCGATGTTCGGTGCGAAAGTAGAGCGTCTGCCCAACATTTGTCTGCTGATTCGCGCCTGGCAGGCGCAGCACCCCGCCCTCCTGCGGTGTAAACGCGGTCGCATCCACATAGCTCGTCACCCGCATATACGTGACGTGCGGATATGTCGTGATCAGGTTATCGTCGGTCGGCGTCTTCAGCAGGAAGACTTCGCCCGCCACATACGGCTTCACGTCCAGCGTCACCGTTCCCGACAGCAGCGCAACCTCGGTGTAGGGGACATTGTCCGTCGTGTGCAGATCGTTGAAGGTCAGCACCGAGTTCTCGTCGAGGTAAATCGTCGAGGCATTCTCGAACTCGATTTCTGCGCGCCCCGCTCCAGTCACCAGATTGTATCCTGACTCGATCGGCGTATCGATCTCCGCCTTCTCCCAACCTGTGGCGCCGCCCTTTTCATTCTGCTTGCTGCGCTCCACGCGGACGTCGCCTTCCAGGTAGCTGATGCGCACGATCTGCGGAAAGCTCAGGGTTGAGCGATGCTGTCCCAACAGGAACAACGCCCCATTTTTCAGGCGGTCCGACGCGTCTTCATCGTCCAAGATGTCCTGAATCTGTACCCGTGCCTGCGCCTCGTCATGCTGCATCATCGAGTTCA
>Ga0335072_10007905_pt1 | contig 15452 bp, 13 predicted proteins | sample Lox_Sample_21_FD_206725 | JGI IMG/M metagenome (GOLD analysis project Ga0335072, IMG submission 206725) | Soil microbial communities from Loxahatchee National Wildlife Refuge, Florida, United States - Lox_Sample_2.1 | ecosystem: Environmental > Terrestrial > Soil > Wetlands | place: USA... | reverse complement strand
GACTTGAACGCCAAAGTAGCCGGCGCTCGGGCTCGGGCCGGAAATCACGTCGAGACGCACCTGGGCCGTTCCCGGGCCGACCATGCCGATGGCCTGCGCGGCGGCGAAGGAGAGATCGATCACGCGGTTGGCGACGAAGGGGCCGCGATCGTTGATGCGCACTTCGGTTTGCTTGCCGTTGGTCAGGTTGGTGACGCGCACGACGGAATTGAACGGGAGCGTGCGGTGCGCCGCCGTGAACTGATGCATGTCGTAGATTTCGCCGTCGGAAGTGCGATGGCCGTCGAAGGGCACGCCGTACCAGGAGGCCACACCGTCCTCGACGTACGCTCCGGGAGTGGCAGGCTGGCGTTCGACGGCCGGGGGCGGGCCGGAGGGTTGCGGCGCAGGGGCGGGCGGTTGAACGGAAACGTTGCGATGGGCGCAGCCGGCGACGGCGAGGAGCGCAGCCCCGGCGGTCAGGATCAGTCCTCGAAGTTCGAAAAGCGAAATCCTGGAACCGAACCTGTTCACGCGACCGCCCAATTCGCTCGTTTCAGCATAATTCGGTATTATAGGAATCCGATTGCAGTCTTCGCAAGGAAACCGATTGCCACTCTCGCCACGTTTGCGCTGGAAAATCGACCAGTTCAAGAAACAGCTTAGCGGTGCATTCGGCGGAAAGAAAGAGAATGCGCGTCCGAAGCTCTGTCCCGCGTGCGGAACGCTGGTGGGCGCGAGCGCGACGCACTGCCATCAGTGCGGCGCGAGCTTGACGTTTTCTCTGGCTGCTGCGAGCCGCTCTCTCAGCAAGCTGATGCCAGAAACTTCTCCCGCTACGTACGGCATCCTGACGCTGAGCTGCCTGATGTACGCGATCAGCCTGATGTGGACCATGCGCGTCAGCGGGTTTCAGATGCCGTCGGGCGGAGGGCTCAGCGCGCTCTTCAGTTTTGGCGGAATCAATTCTCAGGTGCTGGAGCGCATGGGCGCGTCGCTGCCGCTTCCCTACAATCTGGCGGAGCCATGGCGCTTCGTTACGGCCGTGTTTCTGCACGGGGGCCTTCTGCACATCGGCTTCAACATGTGGGTGCTGATGGATATCGGGCCGATGGTGGAAGAACTGTACGGTTCGGCGCGGTACATCTTCATTTACGTGGTGACCGGGATTTTCGGCTATGTGCTGAGCAGTTTGTTCGGGAATTTCAGCATTGGCGGCTCAGGGGCGCTGCTCGGGCTGATTGGAGTGATGCTGGCGCTCACCTGGGGACGCAAGACGGCCAGCATGCAGATGCTGCGCGGGCAGATCATACGATGGCTGATTTATATCGCTGTTTTCGGGCTGTTCTTCCGTGGGATCGACAACTACGCACACGCCGGGGGGTTCGTCGCCGGATTCGTTCTCGGCAAAATTATGGCGGATCGTGCTCCGGTGGCCCCCGAAGAGCGCAAGCGCGCGTACTTCCTGGGATGGGCGAGCGCGCTGGTTGTGATTGCGAGCTTCGCGATGGTTGCGTTTTTGAATCTGCGGGGGCGATGAGATCGCGGAGGACTGAAACCTTCAACCAGTAGGCAAGCCAACGCCATGCAGGGTACGAGTTCTACTGCCCGGCGTGAAGCTGGCGGGAGACTGTGATGCTGTAATGAATTCCGGAAAGAAGGACGAAGGCGGCCACGACGTAGCTCAGCAGATACCGCAGGTCTCCCAGCGCGCGGTCGCTCCAGACGGCCGCGAGAAGAACCACCACAACGAGAAAAATCTCGAAAAACGTGGTGGCTTTGCCCCAGATGCTCGGCGGAAACGGACGATACCCCACCGTAATCAGAATCACGGCGCAGGCGGCGAGCAGCAAGACGTCGCGCCCGAGGACCAGGATCGTGAGCCACCACTGGAGTTTGCCCTTCAGCGCCAGGACAAAATAGGACGAGGACAGCAGCAGCTTGTCGGCGATGGGATCGAGGTAAGCACCAAGGGGCGTTTTCTGATTCAATCCGCGCGCGAGCAGGCCATCGAGGCCGTCGCTGACGCCGGCGAGGGCCAGAATTCCGAGGGCGGTTCTCCAATTGCCGTACTTGATGGCGATCACGAACAGCGGGAGAAAAATCAGGCGCAGGAATGTGAGCTGGTTGGGAACGGTGAAAATGCGCGTCGCTGATTTTTCCGCTAGCACGTGAGAGCCGCTTTCCTACGCGAATTGCGCGAGATACTCCATCAGCGACCGCCCGATCTTCTTTTCGAAGGTTTCCGCCAGCGAGGGAATCGAGCCGCGAGGCTCGTCGAGCGCGACGCGTTCAATGCGCATCATGGGGAAGAACAATGTGGGAAGGCCCATGCGCTCTCCTTCCGGATGCAGCACCTGGCTGATGAAATCGTCGAAGGCGCTGAGGTCGATGCCGCGAATGGTGGCGCCCGCCGTGGAAATTTCGAGCAGTTCTCCCCATAGCTTCTCTTTCGGCGTGTGCAGACTCACCACCACGATCGAATGCGGCTCCATCGAGCCTCCTTTAAATGCGCCTCATTTCTTCAAGCTTCGGGCGTGCGAGGCGGGCACATGCCGTGCCGAAGGAAAAGCCTTTGTCCACGATAGCGCCCAGGGGAACGCCTCATTATACGGGCTGCCTTGGGGGATTAGCTAGGGATCGGAGGAAGTTGCAACGGACACGCCATCCCGCACCACTGCCCAACATTGCAAGCGAAACGCCATGGACTGACCGTTTAGAACGAACTGAGCGCCAGGAAAAGGTTGGGGAAGCCGTTGTTGTCGTTGGCGACCAGGTTGTTCGCCGACGAGATGAACGCGACCGTATGAGCGTCGCCGCTGATGGCGGGCATGAGGCTGTCGCCATTCGCTTGCGGCGGAGATGTTCCGGCGGGCTGCGTCACCAGCGCGATAGTCGGTGCGCAACTGGTGATGGTACTGGCGAAGCCGAGGCACAACTTGCGCACAAAAATGTTTTCTACGCCGTTGGCAGTGTTTGACGCGAGGTTTGAGGAATGGGACGCGAAAGCGACAAACTCCCCCGCGGTTGAAGACGTCGATACCGAACTCGTGCCCAGGCTGATGCTCGGGTATTCGCTGGCGCCGTTGCCGGCGGTGGATCCATCCGGCGTGGAGACAAGCGATACACCCGGGATGCAGCCGCTGACGGCGCTCAGGCACGTGTCGTACATGTAGATTTGTTGGGTGGGCCCGGCGCCCGTGGCCAAATTCGTGGCGGTGGAAGCGAACGCGACGAAGCGGCCTCCGCTCGCGATTTTCGACTCTGAACTGGCTCCGTTCGCGGGCGTGACTCCGTCTGGAGTTGAAATGAGAGTGGTGATGGCCGCACAGGAGGTCACGGTGGGGAGGCAGGTGGTTCGCTCGAAGATTTCCTGCGCTCCGCCCGAGTTCGGGGCCGTAGCGCCGAGATTCGTGGAGGTGGACGTAAACGAGACGTACTCGCCGTCGTTGGCGACACTCGGCAGCGAACTCGGACCATCGCCGGGCGTGGTGCCGTCGGGCGTGGAAATCAGATACGTGGTGGGCGTACAGCCCGAGACGCTGCCGTTACAGGTATCGCGCAGAAAGACCTCTGGTGTTTTCCCGTCCAGGGTGGCGAGCCCGGAGACGAGGTTGGTAGCCAGCGAGACAAAGGCGACGTAGCGGCCGTCGGGACTGATGGAGGGATTATAGCTGTCGCCATTGCCCGGAGTGACGCCATCGGTGGAAAGCGAAACCAACTGGTTGGACTGACAGGTGGCGGTGGAGTTCGTGCAGATCGGCGTCCAGTAGACCTGCCGGTTCCCGGCCGGGAGCGAAACACCCCCAACGAGGTTGCTGGCGGTGGAAGTGAACGCGACATGGCTTCCGCCACTGTCAACGGAAGGCTCGGAACTGGAACCATTCGAGACAGCCTTGTTCGGTCCTATACTGACGTCGGTGGTCCCCGGTGTGCAGGCGGAATCGGTCAGGCAGGTGGTCCGCGAGAAAATGTCGCTTCCGGTATTGGCTTGGTTCTTGAGGAAGTTCGTGGACGTGGAGGCGAATACCACCACCGAACCGTTGGAGCTGATTGAAGGGCCGGCGGTGGTGAGCGTGGGCGTTCCGGTAGCACAGGACCCGCAGACGCCCTGGTTCGCCAGAGAACCGTCATACCCGTAATCGAGAAGCTCGGGCAAGCCTTGCGTTAGGGTCGCATCCACGGCATAGGTGAGGACGTTCGAGGCGCCGCCGCCGGGGGCCGGGTTCACCACTTGCAAGCGGTGAATGCCGGCAGCAACGAAGTCTCCAGCGGTCAAATTGGTGGCAATGCTGGTGGAGCTGCCGAAAACCGTTCCTGAAGTCGGCGGCGCACCATCGATTTCAATCACCGAGTTTGGCACCATGCTGAATCCGCTGATCGACACGGGAGTGGAAGCAGTGGTTCCCGCTGCGAAAGTGTCGGGAGACATGGACGAGATCGTCGGCACCGGATTGTTGACAATGAGCGAAACAGGCGCGGAGCTGCCACCCGGACCAGCGCTAGTTCCGACCGGGTTGACGACCGCAATTTGCACCGTCCCCGCCGCCGCAATATCGTAGGTCTGAATCTGTACCTCAATGCTCGTCGAATTCAGAACAGTGGCGGCGCGATTGTCGCCGTTCACCGTTACCAGCGACGAACCCACGAAGTTGCTGCCCGTGATGAGCAGTTGGAATGCGCTCCCTCCGGCGAGCACTCCGGAGGGGGAAATCGAAGTGATCTGCGGCACAGGAGTTGGAGGAGGAGTGATGGTGAATATCAGCGTAGTGGAGGTCCCGCCCCCAGGCTGGGGAGTGATCACCTGAATGGCGACGGAACCGGGATTCTGAACAAAGCTTGCGGGTACCTGGGCGGTAAGCGCGTTGACGCTCTGGAAAATGCTAATCAGCGGAGTGCCATTCCATTCGACCGTGGAAGCGGGGGTCAACGAATAACCGGTCACAGTGAGGGTAAATTGCTGAGTGCCCGCCTGGACGGTTGCGGGCTCCAGGGCCTGGACCCGCGGCGCGGGATAATTGACGATCTCGTTGCACGAAGGCAGGATCGCCGTGGCCAAAACAACCAGCCCAATACCCAGCCAGAATTTTCCCCGCAAATCACACTCCTGAATGGTCCGCTGGCGCCGACCGCGTCGAGGCAATCGTAAAGACTACTAGAAGATGGCGGGACGGGGCAATCGGATGCCTGGGATTTCGGGGGAACTTGCTGTCGGCGGGACGCGGTAGAGAGCGATCCTCGGGCTCGATGTCACGGTCTTTTAACATGGTTTTTTGCCGACGCATGTTTTACTCTTGCTGCGTGGAAAACGAAACACGCGAGAAAATTCCCCCGAGTGCGCATGCGCGGTGCTATGGCTCAATTCGTTCTACGAACCACCTGCCTCCTGTGCGTGTGGCTGGCCGTATGCTCGACGGCGACTCGGGCGCAATCCTCTGCGACTGAATCCCCACGCGATTCCTCAGAAACAGAACAATTTCAAGCGCAAACCGAGTCGCAGGGAGCAGCAGGCGCGCCGGAGAGCTCCGATGCGGACGATTCGCTGACGTTGTTTCCGCGTTCGGAGACGAGCCGCTACTGGATTTCCGGGCAGGCGAATATCATTTTCCAGTGGCACCCGTCGTTTCCTGCGGAATACAGCGGACCGAACAGCCTTCGCCCGGTGGCGGAGAGCGCAACCTCGAGGGTGCTTACGCTTTACCTCGGCTACGAACTGTCATCGACGACGGAAGTTTATCTGGATATTGAGAGCGCCGGCGGGCATGGCATCAGCCAGTCGCTCGGACTGGCGGGTTATACGGACTTGGACGCCTTGCGCCTTGGCCTGGCGAGCCAGACACCCTACGTCGCCCGGGCGATGATTCGCCAGATCATTCCTCTGACGGACGAGCGGATTCCGGAAGAACGAGACGGGGCGAGTTTCACGCTCGCCAATACCGTTCCGGCGCGGCGAATCGAGATTCGGGCTGGCAAGTTCAACATGGAGGACTTCTTCGACCAGAACACCTACGGGTCAGACAGCCACCTGCAATTCCTGAATTGGACCGTCGACAGCGACGGCGCGTTCGACTACGCGGCCAATACACGCGGCTACACGGACGGCGTTATTGTGGAATACGACGATCGCTGGTTCTCGGCACGATTCGCCACAGCGCTGATGCCGAAGGTGGCCAATGGGCTTGACCTGGATGCGGACCTGGCGCGCGCCCGCGAAGAAGACCTGGAATTCGATTTCACGGGGACACGCTTGCTTCATCGCGCGGGCGTGCTGCGGCTTCTCGGTTACGTGAACCGGGGCGACATGGGCAGTTACGAGCAGGCCATCGAGGGGTACCTCCACGGCCAAACGCCCACACCCGAAATTACCGCGACAAGGCTACAAGGACGCCACAAGTACGGCTTCGACTTGAATTTCGAGCAGGAGGTGGCGCCGGATATCGGTGTGTTCGGACGCCTGGGATGGGAAGACGGGCGCAATGAAACGTTTGCCTACACGGAATGCGATCGCACGCTGGAGCTGGGGGCATTCTCGAAAGGCACGAGATGGGGGCGGCGCAACGATCGCGCGGGCGTGGCCTTCGTCGCGAACGGGATCGTGGCCGCGCATCAGGAGTATCTCGCACTTGGTGGACTGGGATTCCAGCTCGGGGACGGCGGTCTGACGTATGGACCGGAGAAAATCGTCGAGGGCTTCTACACCGCGCACGTGTGGCGCGGATTCTTCACATCGTTTGATTTGCAGCACATCAACAACCCGGCATACAACATGGCTCGGGGACCTGTGCTGGTCCCGGCGCTTCGGCTTCACGTCGACTTTTGAGTCGAGCCGCCCGAACTGCTGCCCACCAGGAAATGCTTTACGCGGGCCCAGAACCCGGGTTTCTCGCCCGCAGGTTTTGGCTGGTGTCCATGAGCATGCTTCTCGGGAGCAGGCGTTTTGGAATTGTCATCGAGGGGCGGCGGATTGACGTGACCCGTGAACTCGAAGTCCGGCTCCACTTCCGCCGTGCGTATCAGCAGGATCATGTCGGCGGCCGGAAGGGGTGGCGGCGCGGGCGAAGAGGCGGAAAATGTGAGCGGCGGCATGACGATCTGGTAGACGGGCGAATCAGGCGGCGCGGGCGTGGTGTTCTTGGGCTGAGCCGCGACCGGATGGGATGCGTTGGGATTCGCAAGGATGCTGTATTCCACTTCGGTAGAGGGTTGATCGTCCGCCGGTTTCTTTGGCTCGGCGGGCGGCTTGGAATCGGCGGTTTCGGGCGGAGCCGTCAGCCCGACAGATGGCCATGGCGTAGCCGGCGGAGCAATCCGCGCCTCTTTCAGCACGCATTCGCATTGCATGTCCGTGCGCGCCACGGGAACAAGGTGCCCCTGCGCGAAGAAAAACTGGCCGGCCTGCGGGACGACGATCTTCTCGCTGGAAAACTGGCTTTCGAGAAGAAGCGCGCCGGTGGCGGCGCGGACGCAGAGAGAATCGTCCGTCTCGAGGCTGAGAGTGATGTCGCGAGGGGCGCCATTGATGTCGAGCGGGGTGGCGACGATGGCAGGGGTGAAGATGCGCAGGTTCGTCGAGGCCGGGAGCTGAACGCGAACGCGACCGAGGTCAAGAGCCACCGTCGTGGCGTCACCCGATTGGAGAAGCGTCAGCTTGGCGGGGCCGCAGATATCGATCTCGCCGCCGGAAACGAGCATCAGGCGGGCCTGTCCTGAATGAACGGTGACGACACCACCGTTGGCGATCGGGGCGCTGGCAGCGCTGGCCGAAGAGAGATTTACCGACGACGCCCCGGAAGAAACAGTCAGGTCGTCACCTTCGATATTGCCGACGGCGATTTGGGGCTGTTGCGCATGCGCCGCCAGGGCGCAAAAAAGGATCAGCACGGTCAGCAGGAAGGAGAGCTGCGAAAAGACCGGAGAAAACGCGCCACGACAGCGCTCGAATTGAGCCGCGGACTCCATCGGGAGCCTATACTATACAGCAGTGGACCACCGCTCGATATTGACACCGGTCGCAGGTTCGCAGGGCGCCAGGCATTCCCCCAGCGCCGAAGTGTTCACTCCGAAGCTTTCCCTCTGGCGCCGGATGCAGATTCCGGTGATCGCCGGATTCGTATACGGCGCCGTGCGGTTAATCGGGCCGACGCTGCGTTTTGAAATCGTCGGTGCGCACAATGCCGTGCAGATCCGCGATCAGGGCGAAAAAGGGATCGGCGTGTTCTGGCACCGGTGCATTTTCCCGGCCGCGTGGTTCTGGAGGAAACGCGGCATCGTGGTGATGAACACGGTGCATTTCGACGGGCAGTGGACGCGGCGCGTAGTCGAACGGCTCGGTTTCGGCACGGTACAGGGGAGTTCGAGCCGGGGGGGAGTAGAGGCGCTGGCCGGCATGGCCAAGAAACTCGAAGAGGGAAAGCACGTTGCCTTCACGATCGACGGGCCGCGGGGACCGCGCTATGTGGCCAAGCCCGGAGCCGTGATTCTGGCGAGGCGTACGGGGGCGCCCATTTCGGCCTTCCACATTGCGGTAAAGGGAGGGCACACGTTTCGCAAGGCGTGGGACCTGTTCCGGCTGCCCTTCCCGTTTACGCGCGCCGTGATGTTCTTCGCGCCGCCTGTTCGCGTTCCCATGGACGCGGACAACGAAACCATGAAGCGGAAGCAAGCCGAGGTGCAAGCGGCGCTCGAACGCGTGCGCGACGCGGCGGAATCGTGGTTTAGCCGATCGAGAGAGGGGCGGGACGAAGTGCGGGACGAGTGGCGGGAAAAGGACGAAGACTGAAAGCGGGAGTTCGCAATTGGCGCTCAGCCTTCGCCGAGCGTGAGCGGGACGCTGATTTTGCGGCCCTGGCGAATCAGGGTCAATGTGACCTTGTCACCGGGGCGAGCGCGATTCAGAAGCAGGTTCAAATCGGACTGGCTGTTCACGTCCTCGCCGTTTACCCCGACGATTACGTCGCCGCCAATTCTGAGTTCGCGCAGGCCGGCCAGCACGGAACGATTCCCGCCGCGAATGCCGGCGTCGGCCGCGGGGCCGCCGGGAGTGACACTTTCCACCAGCACGCCGCGCTGAACCGGCAAACCGAGGGCATCGGCGAGGTCGGGCCACAGCGTGCGGCCCTCAAGACCCAGCGTGGCGCGCCGCACGTGACCGTGCAAAATCAAATCCTCGGCCACGCGTCGGGCCGTATTGATCGGGATGGCGAAGCCAATGCCAACGTTGCTGGCCCCGGCAGGCGAAAGGAGCGCGCTGTTGATGCCGATCACCTCGCCGCGCGAGTTGAGCAGCGGGCCGCCTGAATTTCCGCGATTGATGGCCGCGTCGGTCTGGATGGCCTCGTCGATGAAGGTGTTGTCGCCGGTTTGGACGGTGCGGCCGAGGGAACTGACGACGCCCGTCGTCAGCGTATTCTGAAGGCCGAATGGGTTGCCGATGGCCAGAACGCGCTGGCCGACCTGCAAAGTGCGCGAGTCCCCCAGCGGAAGCGGCACGAGCTTGCGTCCCTTGGCGTCCACTTGGATTAACGCGATATCGTTGACGGTATCCGCACCGATCAGGTGCGCCTTGTAGTTGCTATGATCGGCGAACGTGACCTCGATTACCTGCGCCCCCTGGACAACGTGGTAATTCGTCAGGATGTGGCCGTTGGCGTCGATCAGAAAGCCCGAGCCGGCGCCTTCGATCGGAACTGGGTTGAAGAAGAAGTCGTACTCCACGGTTCGCGTGAGGATGTTGGCGACGGACGGCGAGGCTTGCTTGTAGATGCGGACGTTCTCCGCTTCCGTTGGATCGAGGGCCGCGTTGCCCGCCGCGTCCAAGGGGGGAATGGCGCTGACGGTTGCGGGAATTCGCTGCCCGAAGCGCGACCCGGCCCAGTACGCACCGAGGCCGATGATGACGCCCACGGCGAGCCATCGGAGCGTTCGCGCCATCCTGGATTCGGTTGTCATGGCCACCGACCTTCGCGCGCGCCGCATGGCGCTCGATGCATGGAGAGCCCGTCAAAGGAATTACGCGCGGGCTTCAGGAAATGTTTCCGCGGGCTGTCGAGAGTTGCCGTAGCTTACCGACGAGCGCTTGAACCTGTTGCTGAGTCTCCTGCAACGATCGCGAACAGTCGATCAGGTCGTCCGCCAGCTGGCGCTTTTGGTCCATGGGCATTTGCGCAGCGATGCGGGCGTGGGCTTGCTCTCGTGAAAAGCCGCGGTGTTCGAGTCGCGCAAGCTGCTGTTCCGGCCGGCACCAGCAAACGATGACTCGATCGAGCTCCTTCTGATAGCCGGCTTCCAAAATGAGCGCGGCTTCCACCACCGCGAACTCGGGGCCGCCCGGCCGATCCAGCGCGGCGAACCAGTTGCGAACCACGTCCAGGATGCGCGGGTGAAGGATCGCGTTCAGCCGCTCGCGCCTGGCGGGATCCGCAAATATGATCGCGCCAAGTCTGGCCCGGTCGATGGCGCCATTTGCCTCCACAATCTCGCGGCCGAACTCGCGGACGACTTCGTCGTAGGGAACCTGGCCTGGTTCGAGAAATTCGTGGCCGATGGGGTCCATTTCGAGGATGTCGCAGTCGTAGCCGCGCAACATCGAGGAAACCGTCGATTTACCCGATGCAATCCCGCCGGTAAGGCCGATTTTCAGCATAGAGAGAAATCAGATTCGAGATGCGCGGAGTCAGCTTCGAGATGCTTGCGCAAGAGGCGCGCGCACGCCTCGCCGCATCCTCGCGGCTTTCACTGTGTTGCTCATGAGCATCGCTATGGTGAGCGGACCGACGCCGCCCGGAACCGGCGTAAAGGCGCCCGCCGTGTTCACCACGTCCGGGTGTACGTCGCCCACCAGAACAGAGCCCTTGGTGCGAAACGATTGCAGCTTCTCGGGAAAATTGGCGAATATCCGCTCGGCTTCGGCGGCGTCCTTGATTACGTTTTGTCCGACGTCGATCACCGTGGCGCCGGGCCGGATGTAGCCGGGCGTGACCATGGCCGCGCGCCCCATGGCCGCGACCACGAGGTCCGCGCGGCGGACGGTTTCTTCCAAATCTCGCGTTTTGGAATGGCAAATGGTGACGGTGGCGTTGGCGTGCAGCAACAGGATGGCCATCGGTTTTCCCACGATGTCGCTGCGCCCCATAACGACGGCGTTCGCTCCTTCGAGCGGAATATCGCTGCGGCGGAGAATTTCCATCACGCCCGCGGGAGTACAGGCAACGAGATTCGGCCGCCCCGCAACGAGCTTGCCGACGTTGACGGGATGAAAGCCGTCCACATCCTTGGCGGGATCGACGGCGTCGAGGATTTTCTTGGCGTCGACCTGCCGCGGCAGAGGCATCTGCACGAGAATGCCGTCAACTTCGTCGCGGCCGTTCAGCTCGGCCACCGCGCCGAGCAATTCGTTCGTCGAGATGGACGCAGGCGGGGTGACCAGGAAGCTTGCCAGGCCGAGCTTGGCGCAAGCGCCGATCTTGCTGTTGACGTACAGCTTCGATGCGGGATTATCGCCGACCAGGACGGCGGCAAGGCCGGGGCGTATTCCGGCGCCGGCCAGCGAGGCGATTTCGCCGGCGAGCTCGGCATAGATTTGATCGCGGATCGCGTTGCCATTCAGAATACGGGCGGCCAAACGAAACTCCTGTGCCACGTTTTTCGCTCTTGCGTCCTGTCATCATAGCACGCGAGGATGCGAAGCCCTCGCCGCGCCGAGCTACACTCGCGGCAAGTGCGAATTTGAGAGCCGCGGACCTGAGTCGAACCACGCGCACCCTGTCACATCGCGGTTCGCAAATGCGCGGAAAAGCTTGACAGGCGCGCGTGACATCTGCCTTATATAATATCGTTTGTTTCCGAGACTCGCGCTGGAAGGAGATCACGCACGTGCCCCGTTGTCCCGAATGCGACGCGGAAATCGATTTGGACGAAGATGAAGTGGAAGAGGGCGAAATCCTCAGTTGCCCGGAGTGCGATTCCGAACTGGAAGTGACGCAAACTCACCCGGTTCATCTCATTCTTCTCTCCGAAGACGAAGAGGAAGACGACGATGAAGAGGAGTCGGACGGCGAGAAATCGAAAGTGGAGGACGAGGAAGAAGAGGAGGACGACGAGTGACGTCTTCCCCCCGCTTCTCCGGAGCACGTTCGCCGGTTGTTTCCCGTGGGAACGGTCGGCCGCGCTCTTTTCGTCCGCTGCTTGTCCTGGCCATCACGGCCCTTTGGTTCTCGACTTGCCCCGGTCTCCACGCGCAGGACCAGAATGGCCAGCCGGAACTGCGTACGGTTCACGGCACCGTGATCGATAGGAATGAAAACGCAGTCGGTTCGGGGGTCGTGTACCTCGAGAACATGAAAACGCAAACCGTGAAGACCTACATCACCAGGGCGGACGGCCTCTACCGCTTCAGCGGGCTCGATCCCAACGTGGACTATCAACTTCACGCCGAGCATGACGGCCTGACGTCGTCTTCCCATACGATTTCCAGCTACGATTCACGCCGCGATATCGATCTGCCCCTCAAGCTTTCTCACCAGAAGAACGAGCGCTAACCGCCAGGCGGTTTCGGCGCCATCACGCGAACGGCCGCCGGCGCGACCTCGAACTCCGCGGGAGATTCGCCGAGAATTTCGCCGTCGCCGTGCGCTTTCATGGCGCGGCCCGTTTCGACGCGCACGCGCTTGCAGCGGAACCGCTCGATTTCCTGAAACCGAATGTCCCCGGTGGTGAGAAGAATCGGTATCGCTTCGAGGAACCGGGCCCACGAAATCTCCCGGACAAGCAGGAGATCGAGCCACCCGTCATCGATCTTCGCCTCGCGAGCGATGCGGATTCCCGCACCATACTCCGGGGCGTTGGCCGCCACGGCGAGGAGCGCTCGCCCATTCCAGCCGGCGCCGTCGATCTCCGCGTGCAGATCGAATGCAGCGCCCTTCCGAAACGTCCACACCGCGCCGGCAAGATAGCGCGATACGCCCGGCCACGCGCGAAACCGCGTGTTCGCAAGGTGCGCGGCCTCGGCGTCGAGCCCGATGCCCGCGGCGCAAACGCAACGCGCGATCTGGCCGTCGGCCAGTTGCACGCGAATCAAATCGATCGGTCGCGGATGTGAACGGAGGAACACGTGTGCAGCGCTGACGGGATCGCGTGGAATTCCGAGCGCGCGGGCCACGTCGTTGCCGTTACCCGCGGGAAGAAAGCCCGCAACGGCTTCCGTGTCGCCAATCCCTTCGATGAGATAGTGGAACGTCCCGTCGCCGCCAAGCGCGAGCACGTAGGGATAACCGGCTGATCCGGCCTGGACAGCCGCTTCGCGCACGCCGCGCGCGTCGTGCGATTCGAAGAACTCCGCCGTGCGCCCCTGAGATCGAAAATAATCGGCAACGGCCGGCTGCAGTCGCGCCGCTCGGCCGCCGCCCGCGGCGGGATTGACGATGACGAATAGATCGCGTTTCATCCGCGAACTTTTTTCACGCGCGGATTCTACTGCAACAGGCCGCGGCGCAGGGAGTCGTCTCGGCGTCCTTCTCGTTCCCCCGTTTTCTTGACCGCTACGGCGGCTTTTGTTAGGCTGCGCCCAGTTCCGTTCCTCCCTTAGCTCCTGGGTGTCGTCCGCTATGGGCGAGCGGGTATATCCCCCTTCGGTGGGGGAGAGCCATGGAAACAACATCCGCTCTCTTTGAACTCGCGACAGTGTCGTTGGCCTGCCGCGACCGGGATACTTTTCTCAAAAATTTCAGCGCGCGAATCGGCGCCGCGCTCGGCGCCAAGGCCGTGCTGGTGTGGACTGCCGACTCCGGCGCGGAAGAGCCCGGGTTCGTCTGCCGTCTCTGCTGGGCCGAGCCGGGCGAGCGGTTCACACCCGTCCAAGAGCCTGTCCACGACGGGCTGCTTTCGGAGGCGAGCGCTTCCGCGAGTGCGCGCCGGCTTTCCGCGCGAGAGCTCTCCAGTGCCGACTATTCTCACCTGGAAGAAGCGAGCCGCCGGCAGGTGCAATCCGCGCTGTACGCGGCGATCCCTGGCACGAGCGGTCCGGAAGGCATCGTGGAAGTCCTGAACAAGCGCTCCGGCCAGTTCACCTCCGATGACGCCCTGTTCCTGGAGGAAGCGGCCCGCGTAGCCGGCCAGGCCTTGACGAACTTCGCCGGAATCGAGAGCGAGCGGCAGTCGAATCTCGCGGCGCTCGAACGGCTCACCGCATTGTACGACCTGGGCCGCACCTTCACCTCGACGCTCGAATTGAGCGAACTGCTTCCCGTGGTGGCCGGCAAGATCCGCGACATTCTCGGCGCTGGCGCGTGCAATCTCTGGCTGACGGAAGGCGGCGAACTACGCCTTGCGCAACAAGCGGGTGAAGACCCTACCGTCGAAGAGGGCGCGCGCGCTCCGCTGGAGGAAGGCCTGTTCGGCGAAGTGATGCGGCAGGCGACTCCGAAATTGATTGAAGTCCCCTCCGAAGATCCCCACCTCGAGGAGCGAAGGCGCACGGGCGGAAATTTTGAGATCGAAGCGTGGATGGCGGCTCCGCTGCGAAAGGACGATGAGATTCTGGGCGTGGTGGAAATCGTCAACCGCTCCGACGGCGCTGCGTTCACCGAAGAGGATCTTTTCTTCCTTTCGAGCATCAGCGAACAGGCGGCTGTGGCCCTGCACAACGCCAATCTCCTCGAATCGGAACGCAAGGTCCACACGCTCGACGCGCTGCTGAAGATCTCGCAGGAAATCACGTCGACGCTCGACCTGGATCACGTGCTCACGACGGTGGTGCATCAGGCGGGGTCGATCGTTCCGTTCGACCGTTGCGTGATCGGATTCTTCGACCGGAGCCGCTTCGTTCTGGGCGCGGTCTCGGGCGAAACGGAAGTTCCGAAGACCGGCGAGATGAAGGATTTGCGAGAGCGGCTCGAATGGGTGGCAAGCCGGGACGAAAACGTGTGGGCCGATCGCTACGAAGACGGCTGGCGTACGGAGCCCGAAAGCACCCGCGCGCAGTTTGCGCCCTTTCTCGAAGAGCATGGATACAACGGCCTCTATGCTTTGCCACTGCGCGACGACCAGGGCACGCTCGGAGTGATGGCGCTGCTGAGCGGCGACGCCGATTTCCTGACGGCGGCCAACAAGGAAACTCTGGAAATTCTCGCGAATCAGACCACGGTGGCGATTCGAAACGCTCAACTCTACCAGCAAGTTCCGCTGGCCACGCTGCTGCAACCTCTGGCGCAGCGAAAGCAGAAGCTCCTGGCCGCCGTACCGCAAGGGCGATGGCGGCAGTATGCGGAACGAACGGCGCTCGTTGCGGCGATTCTCGTTCTGGTTCCCTGGCCGCTGCGCGTCGGGACAGACATGACCGTGGTGCCGGCACAGAGGCGGGTCGTCAGCTCGATTCCGGGCGGAATCGTGGATCGCGTGTTCGTCCGCGAGGGCGAAACGGTTCGAGCCGGGCAGACGCTGGCGCAACTCGACGACAGCGAGGACCGCGTCAAACTGGT
>Ga0335072_10007904_pt1 | contig 15452 bp, 13 predicted proteins | sample Lox_Sample_21_FD_206725 | JGI IMG/M metagenome (GOLD analysis project Ga0335072, IMG submission 206725) | Soil microbial communities from Loxahatchee National Wildlife Refuge, Florida, United States - Lox_Sample_2.1 | ecosystem: Environmental > Terrestrial > Soil > Wetlands | place: USA... | reverse complement strand
CCCCCCTTCTCTCTCTCTCGGCAAGGCCGCTCTCGCTGTATCCATTTCTACACAATCTCCATCGATTGCTTGGTTGTCCCTGTCCTTTGTCAAGCATTTTGCAATGGCCATGGCTGTCAAAGAAGTTCTGGATTTTCCATTGTCTTGTAGCAAGTCAGACTCGCCTTTCTCGTCGAACAAAGCATACCACACAGTTTAGGCACGACCAGCGAAGGTGGATAATGAAAGGTAACAAAGACAACTCTCTTTGCCAGCCTGTTGAAGTGCCTTTAAATCTGCTCTTCACCTCTTGGCCAGCTCTGGCTTTCGACCCGAACTTACCTGAACCAGGGCGATGTTTCCTTCAACCGAAACAGAGGTGTCCCGGAAGGTCTGGCGGCCTCTGAAGAATCAATCCCCTCCCGTTGAGGCAGTGAAGACTTTTGCATGCAAGGTCTCGGCATCGTTCCGTCGCCAAACGGTGTCGGCCAGGGAAAAGTATCGCCAGATGCTCCATCAGCTAGAAGGAAAATTTCTAAACTCATCACAGGGAGAGGCTGGCCTCATATTTGCGGTCCCAAACATACCGCCCCACATAACACCGGCAGAGCTGGCTTCTGCCTTCAACGACACGCTCACACGCTTGTGCAACGAATCCCGAGAGATACAGTTCTCATCCACCTCTCTCTCCCCTTCCAATACGGACCTGTTAGACTTGGAACACGAAAAGCATCCACACGCACCAGTTCTTACGCAAACAGCATCAACCCGGGACCTCCTCCTGCCAGACCTCTCCGACTCTTCCACAGCAGTAGAGACTGAGTCGACGCCACAAGCTTTGATCGATGATCTGCTCTGTAAGCACGGCCTGGATGAGCTTCAAGCCCCCTTGCTTCCAACTACAAGCCAAAGTCTCACGGTCAAGTCAGGACAGCCTTTCGAGCCAAAAAATCCTTTTCTGGACATTGTTCGATCCCCTTCCTTCGATGGTCTCAGCCCGTACCCTCGTTTTACAAGACCACAAGCCGCAATCAACGGAGCAATCATGGGACCCAGGGCATGCCCCTTGGCTGCAGGTAACGAGAAAACTCTTCTTCGGAAACAAGCCGGCAACAACCTCAGACAAGTCAGCACTGACAACCTTGTGAGAGCTAGCCAATCTATGCCATCACCTGTCACGCACGACCCACTTCAAGGACTGAAGACATTCGCCAACCCCCAATGGCACCCACAGTGTCTCCAACCTCTCCGCCTTAATCTACACAGAGCTGTACTTCCAGTACCGGTCTCACAGCCCATGCCAACCAAGACGTATATTTCGTCAATGGTGGTATCTTCTCCGTACGTCGCCTACCAACCGGGTCGAGCTCCCCTACTACCAGTACTACCTATAACAAGCAGTACACTGATGGAGGAGATGACGAACAAGCTGGACGAGGCTTTGGCGAGTGTTAACGCGCCTGAAGGTGAAGGCATGCCATACCGAGCGGCATTGGAAGCTCATACGCTAGATCCGTTCCTTGCAATGCTTCAACCCATCATTCCCCTGCAAGCCTCTTCACGGCCCGGCCGGAACGTTTCCGAGACGATACCCGCCAAACCAGTCTCGTTCGAGAAGCGCCTCCTCGATGCCAGCCGCTTAGCAATTCTCGCTGCCGCAAGCGAGGCTGAAACATCGGAACTCAGATGGTTTCACAGCCGGGACTAGAGGGAGTGTGCTCGGGGAGATGACGCCGGCAAAAAGGGTACGAACTATCTTAACAAAAGACTCAGCCTGTTAAGCCATGTCTTTTAATGTGGACAGCCCCCATGATTGATGTTTGATGACATGAGGTCCTTGTACAGGACAAACTATGGGACCGATTGTCCACTGCTTGATGAATATGACAAACATGAATAAAAGTTCACTTCCCCCACATAATTCGCAATTCGATCAAATAGTGTCTCTCGATGTTCGCAAACAAATGTGATCGCTAAGCGGAACAAAGGCGCGGAACTCCCGACGCTGTTTTCCGTAAAATGCGTCACATGTCTTGAAATGTAAAAGAAATTGGATCGGCTGATTTCCCCCACACTTGCGATCCCCTTGCGATTCCCCCTTGCAAGCTGCCCGCAGCTCGTCACAAAAATTCATCCCCACGCTTCATGCCATCACAGCCCTCCTCTTAAGCCCTCTCAATCTCAAGATGCAAGCTTCATGTCGCGCAACAGGCTCCTGGAGCACCCCGTGCGACCTGTGGCAAGCCTCTTTCCGCCGTCGGATGTGAGCTTTCCCAGCAAGCGTTGGCCAGTAACTTGAGGTAACGACCTGCAGAGTGGGGGTTCGAGAACTCTATCAGTGCTCCTGAGACGCGTGACTCGTCGTACAGCTCGCAGCGAACCAGCCGCACGCATTTCCGATCAAGTGAATTCTAGGCCTCACGGTCTTGACACTCAACATGTACCGGCATTCGGCACAGATTAATGTGGCGAGGTCATCACTTCCCTCTCCAGCTAGGGATGAGTCCAGTGATTCAGAATCGGAAATACTGGCTGAGCTGGATGAGAAGCGAAGACAGATTGACGATGAGGTCGCAAGCTTCAGAGCTCAGAAAGAGAAGGAATTTAAGAATTTTGAGCGCGAACTGCGGTCTAAGAGGAAACCCGCTGGGTCCAAGCGGAAAAACAATCAAAGTGCACAAGGCACGTCTACAGTCTCGGCGGTGTCCAGTCTCTTCGCTGGCAACCAGGTTCGCCCGAACGGCCTTGATAAAGGGAAAAAGATATCCGATGGCGTCTCCAATTCGAGGTCAAGACCGAGTGCGCTCCCAAGCAAGCCAACAGTGGTCGTTGACAAGCTCACAATAAATGGCACAACTACTCCTCCCATAGTTGGAACGCCACCTCTTACAAGGTCTCTATCTCGCTCGCCTGCAGACCTATCTATCACGCCTCCGCGGAAGAGCGCAGGCAGATCGCCCAATGCGAGAGATGAAGAAAAGAGCGATTTTTCTGGACTTTTCACCCCGACCTACCTCCCGCTTCTTGAAGCACGTCGAAGCAGTCCTCTTCCTGCAGCTCGTGTCGTCCCACCAAAAACAAAGCGATCCTTGACGGCCCCTGCTATATCTAGCAGAAGCCTGCCCAGCGCATTGCGAACCTCAAGCGGCAGCGCAATAAGAAAGAGAAAGCATGTCACGTTTCAGCTTGGAGACACAATGATAGTCGAGCCTAGCTCTTCGTATGAGGAACTTCCGAGCCCCGATAAGCAAGTCTCGAGTGAGCGACTATACGAGATGATGAATGTTACGACCGAAGATGTGGCACCCGTTCCCGTCGGTCCAAAATTTGGCCGCGGGCTCGTCGCGGCAATTGATGGCGGTAGCGGTGTTGGGTTTTTTGAGCTTGATGAAGAATTGGACGATCTAGACGACCGGGAGGTGGACTATCATGAAGTAAGTGCGTCCGTACGGGGAAAAGATGCTTCTGTGATACTGATGAAGCCACAGGATGAAGACGAAATGAAGGATCATCACGAGGATGGGGCTGAAGATGAGCTCAAGTCAGGATCTTTTCACGCGGGCTCGTTGCCAATCGACATCGTCAGACCAGGCAACTTCAGAGATAGCTCTATGGTTCAATGATATTGCTCACTTACTGCACTCGACCTGGCGATCACTTTTACATGGGATTAAACGTTTCAGATCTGTCTCTTGGGAAATTACATGATATTCTCCCTCAAATTGCGCGGGGATATGCACATGTCTATGTCATCTCTCAGCCGATTCGGCTAAAGATAAAGACGAACAACGGACGCGGAATAGTGGTGCATCAGAGGGAGATTTCGCATAACTCACGGTTAATACTTTGGCTGAGAAAAGTGTCTAAAATTTGTGATTGCTCAAGGGGAAAATCAGGATACTGAGAACCCGAATAAAGATCACAGTCATTCTCACAAGTACTGTATATTGTGACACCACTGACTCCGTAATCCACTGTCAAGGAGCCGTGGCACGCATCTATTAGAACAAAGCCCATCCCGTAACCAGTAACCACAACGGATGTTGGATATCCGGGCGGAAGCTTGGTGTCTCGAGTCAGCGGCAGTACTTAAATGCAGAAGCGCCCTCGCTTGCCCGAGTCAGAAGCAGACTCCATCTAAGTCAGCCACAGCCGGCCGATTAGCCCGGCCTAGACTAGAGTACTACTACGGCTATCATTTTCCTAGCGAGCTTCAACGTGCTTGTCCAAGTGCAACTTCGACAAAACTCAGGACCATGCCAACTAATGCAGGTCTTGTACATCAGCATCTAAGCCCTGAGCACCCCAACTTTTGGCAAATCTGGGGCAGTCCCGGAGAAGTGCAGCCATGTGGGCCGAGACGAGATCTGGACTCTGCTTTCGTCAACCGCTGGTTGATACATAATGAATACTTATCCGCAGCCGCTATCTTTACGGCCTTACCTTGAGACTGCTTCCCTTGTGTCGAAATCCTCTCGCATTTCCCAGGAATCAATATGGCGGAAACAGAGAACGAAAAATCCACTACACAGCATAGCGACGCCGAGATCGGTCATGCCCAGCATGCCCAGCACGCCCCGGCTCCGGCCATTCACCTACATCACGATGCAGTCGCTCCTGAAGCCATTGGTGGTCTTTACAATGAGATGCCTGCAAAATACTATAGGAGTCCTGCCTTCATCGGCACTCTAGTGGTTAGTTTGAGGCTGCCAACGAAAGCGGACAACTAGATGCTGACCAGTCCTCACAGGCCACTTGTCTTGCTCAGATTTCTGGATACCTAGGATGGGTCCTTCCGGCTAATACGCTTCTTCTGATCAATGAGTCTCTGGGTGGCAGCCCAAACATCATCTGGGTGGCCGTCGCCTGGACTCTAGGATTCGCCATTGGTCTAGCTCTCGTCGGTCGTCTCAGGTCCGCATGAACACACTCCCTTCACTCTTCATCTGCGCTGACTCCCAGGTCCTTCTAGTGATATTTTCGGTCGGAGATGGTTCTTTTTTGGTTCCTCTGCTCTGGCAGTATTGGGGAACATTATAGGCGCCAGTGCTCAAAGTGTTAATATGGTATGACTCAAAAATCTGATCGCCTTATGTTCGCCTGTTAACTTCAATTACAGCTCATCGGAACCAACACCATCAATGGAATAGCAGCCGCCGGACAACTTTCTTTCTCTGTCGTCATTGGCGAGCTCGTCCCCAACAAGCTGCGTGGTCCATTCAACGCTCTTGTTCTCTCAACCTCGGTACCCTTTGCCGTGTTCGGCCCACCTGTTGCACGAGCGTTCTACGAGAACACAGGTCTCCAATGGCGCTGGTCCTATATACTCGGCGTTATTGTGAACGTCGTTGCTTGCGTCCTGTATTTCTTCTTTTACCATCCACCCACATATGTGATGCTACACGTTGGCGGGAAATCAAAAATGAGCCAGCTGAAAAGCTTGGATTGGTTCGGCATCTTCCTTTTCGTTGGAGGACTTGCGTTATTTCTCATAGTAAGTACTAGTAACATCGAATTCTGTTCTGCTGAACCCCGTACTAAATGCCCATCGCGAACAGGGTCTCAACTGGGGTGGAAGTGTCTATCCATGGAAGAGCGCTCAAGTGTTGTGCACGCTTGTAATCGGCCTTGCAACACTTGTTGGCTTCGGATTCTGGGAAGCATACTGCGGCCTCGACTTCCCGCTTATTCCCATGCGTCTCTTCAGGAACATCAAATACGTCGCCATTGTTGCTTGTGCCTCGATTGGAGCTGTAAGCCCCACGCTCTCAATCTCAGCTGCTAAGTTTACTGACATCTCTCGATAGATGGTATACTACAGCATGACCGTCATCTGGCCAACCCTAGTAGGCTCTTTATACACCACTGATGTAAAGGAGATTGGATGGATGTCGGTGAGTCAAATAATGTTGTCTGATATTAGAGATGCAGAAGACTAACGTTTTTGTTAGTGCGCCGTCGGTGGTGGACTTCTCTGCGGCCAAATCTTGGGTGGTTTCGGCGTGCGCTATCTTCCTCGGATGAAGATCCAAATGACCGTTGCCGCCACAATAATGGTCACATTCGTTGCAAGTCTGGCGAGTACAACGGAATATTCCAGAACCCGCACAGTGGTCTTTCTGCTTATCGCTGCCGCTGCCGCCGGCTACGTCGAGAATCTTACCTTGTCCTCCATGGCTTTGGTCTGGGAAGCCGAAGACATTGGTCTCGTTGCTGGCGTCATGGGTTCTATCCGTACCGCTCTCGGCGCTGTGGCAGTCTCGCTATACTCATCCGTCCTGACAAACGAACTGACAAAGTTCCTGCCCGAGTACGTGGCACCTGCGGCTACAGGTGCAGGTCTTCCGGCCAAGTCGCTCCCAGCGCTGTTTGAGGGCATCACGACCGGAGTCTTCACCAACGTACCAGGCATCAATGAAAAGATCCTGGTCGTGGTCGGCCATGCGGTCAAACATGCGTATGCGATGAGCTTCCGGACAGTATTCCTGTGCACACTACCGTTCGGCTGCCTCATTCTTACAGCTGCTGTCATCTCACCCAACGTTGAGGAGTATCTCACGGATGATGTCGCGAGAAGGTTGCATGGGACGGGTGTTGCTGAGAGGCGGGCAGATGGCAGTGAGAAGGTGGAGCATATTCACGTTGAGGGCCCACATTGAGATGGCCTCATCAGGACGAGCCAAAACCGTTAGAGCAACTCTTTGCCATATTTCAACCATTCAAAATATGTATGCAGAACGCTTCATATACGTAACCCGCCGTCTGAGTAGTGAAGTGACACAAGGAGGATAGGTACAACTCCATAATTAGGCAGCAGTCACAGTTCGCTGGGGGCCCCTAAAAAGGTGGACATACCCCGCACCCAACTCCATTCTCGACCAAAATTGTTCTCTTCTTTTCCTTTGAAGGAGGAATCCGACTACCCAATCTAGCATTCCGTAGTGATGTGTCCGCCTGATGTGGACCAGACCTGCAGGTCACAGCAACGCTGGCAGATACTGGCACCGCGGTTGCGCCAAGGTCAGAAACTAGCGGCTAGGAGCGAATACTTCACCAGCAATCCGGAAGACTTCCTCTTCAATCAAGATCACACATGGGACGCCTGGTCGAAGCTTGCCAAGCCTGTGGACTTTGACCTCTTTCGGCAAACCGTTTCATTTACGAAACGTGGCAGCGGTGCGAAGACCAGCACATCCTCTCTTTCAAGCCTCGAATGCATGCCCGCTGAGCTCCTCCAAATGATCTTTGATGACGAAACACTGGAGAAGCAAGACATTGCCGCCCTTGGCCTATGCTCTCAAACCCTCTGGCAACACATGCTTGAGCGCGTGGAGAGCACATACCGCAAGAACGCCGCACCATGGGCGGATTCGGAGATAGCCTGTACTGGAACCTACCTTGTGGACCTGCCAGAATCGTTCGACAAGGACAATATGGCCCTGGACTCGGTCACCCGCAAAGGTGGACCGGCCAGCATGAGAATGGCGAGGCGATTCAATTGGGCAGCTTGGGCCGAGTACAAGCAACCAAAAGAGAGCCAGCAGGACGAATGGCGCTCAGCACTACGTGCTCATCGCATCGCCGCTGCCATTCCTGGATCTTGCTGGGTGAAGCTGGAAGAAGATGTGTCATGCAGCAAACTCTTCCCTAATCTTACTTCCAAAGGGCGAGGCTGGGTACTTCGCAACCATACTACGAAGGAGTATGTCTGTATCTGCGCAAGCTCAAAGTTCAAAGAAGAATATGTCGTCCACGCCTCGAGTGCGCGATGGTTGCGGCTTGACGATGTACTGATTATGAGAATATGTTGGACAACACGATTTAGCTACGAGGAGAGGGAGGACATCAAGAAGGGTTTATCCCTGTACAGGGGCAAATGGGCTGGTCATCGGTTCGACATCGTGATGCAGGAAGATTCACTAGCCAAGACGGATGGTTGGAAGGACATCACTGCGGAGATTGTGTCGGAAGCACAGAAGCTTCGCCGCTCTATCCTTTCTAGTCGTGGTCAAAAGGGTTTAAGGAAGTGAGAGCGGCGCTCGACTTGCATGTTGGCCCTGATTTGCTTTGGGCCCTTCTAGGTCTGAAATGGGTCGATTTGTTTTTCACCACGACAACGAGCTCGGTCATTGTAAGATGTGAAGTAGTAGCTCTGGCATGACCGTTCCGCGTGGCAATCTTGGACCCAAATATTTAGCGAGCACGCCATGTTGAACGATTCATGATGTTGGATGAATGACGTAGATGACACAATACTACTTCTTTCCTCGGGATTTACTGAACTGATGGGCTGCAAACCATAATCAACCACGAAGTCCATTTTTGGAGAAACAAGGTCTTAGATACCTTGGAGAGATAGATTCCCAAGCTCGCGGTAGAAAGTCATTCGTCACTGAAAAGGGATACTACTAGTATTTAGGTCTTGGCCCAGTTCACCTTAACCTGTTGATTCAATTGCAGTATTTGGAGGCGCCGCTGTTCCTTTTGTCCTCCGAAGTCCTAGCCAATAACCGGGACACAAACATTATCCAAAGCCAACAAGGATCCAAGTCAATAGAAGAGCGTATAGTCACCAAAGAGAAAGAACAAGAACAAAGCATGCCCCCTGTATTCAAAAAGAAGCTTGGAACCTTACCATATAAGGATGACACAAGTAGTTCTCAGCAGTGAGTATAGAAATGGTCTAGGTGGACCATTTGTGGCGGGTTCGTAATTACCGTTGACACCTTGGCCAGAGCAAACGGCGAATCAAAGCCAAGTATGCGTGTTAAGTTGGCGACTTGGCTTGCATGTGTGCGCCATTGTCATATACGGCATTGCCTGTGCCGTTGATGATGTGGTTGATAGAGCTGCCTGTTGCTATACCAAGCCATTCGGTGACCATGTGATGCATCTGTATGCCCGGGCCTGGAGGCGTCTCGATCGCATTGTCTAGCTGCACATCGTTGATGAAATTGCAGTATATGCCGAGGCCTTGAGCGATGTGTGTCGTGACTTGACTGTTCACTTTGTAGGACGGATAGCCCTTCTCATTGTTTTGCTGCCATACCCCCTGGTTGGGTACGTCATAAGGAATTTCGGACTGGTAGAAGTAGACACTACCACCGTTGCCATTCCAGAGAGTTTGAAACCCCTCGAAGTGCTCCACGAAGAGACCATAGGCGGTTACATTTTGACCGTTGACCGTGAGGCCGTTCTGTGCGGCATTAGCAGCCCAGCCGACGCTGCCAGGATTGCCGTGGTCTGCGCGCCAGAGCCAGACGTTGTCAAGGATGACGTTGTTGGAATTGATGGTGAAGCAGTTCTGTGTTAAGGCTGCAGCTGCGCCACCCACGCGACATGAAAGATCGTACAGCGCGGTCGGGTTGGAAGAGTGGTTCACGTTGCTGGTACTGGGCCCTACTACTAGCAGTGATGGCGACTGCTGAGGACCTGCATCGAAAAGGATCCCGCTAACCGATACTCCGTCAACATCGGCGATAGTCATGGCGGGTGTGCCCTTGCTCGGTGTTAGCGTCGCCATGCCAAGGCCCAGGATGACCGTATCAGGGTAGTTCACTTCCAGGCTGCTATCGAGATGATACGTGCCTGGCGTTAGAATCAAGTGGTAACCTTGCTGCAGCGCAGCGTTGAGCGAGGTGGCCGTGTCTGTGGTTGCTTTCGCAATGTAGAACTGGCTGATCGGTAGAGTCTTGACTGGGTCCGGCGTACCAGACCAGCTGTTGCCTTGGCTGGCTTGCTTGAGGGCTGGGACTTGGACGGCGTAGTTGCCGCTGCTGTTAATGACTAGATACGGTTTCTCACGTATGACAGGCGTCTTGTCCACGACCGTTAGAGGCACATTAGGCCACGATCCTCCCGCCGGCGCTTGGTCGTTCAGATGGTACTCGCCTATATCGCCAACGAAGACCATATTCCAGACGCCGCCCACCCATTTTGTCATGTTGGTATTCCGGGTCAGAAATTGTTGCTGGCTCCCGGACCTGACCTGGACGTCAACCAAAGAGTCGGCGATGAAGCCACCGCTAGACCAATTGTTGGGGCCTGGGGTCATGAAGTCATACAACCAAAGCTCGCCTTTGACGTGGAAGCGGCGCAAGTATGTGGCCTGAGAGACGGCCCAGTCGTTGATGTTCGCATTAGTCGGACTGACTGCGAGATTCTCGGCGCCACGCCAGAAGTTGTTCAAAGCGTTGCCTTGGGTTGAGGAGGCCGTCGATTGCACGCCGCCGGTGATGATCACGTCATCGGGCGAATACCCCAATCCATGCACAGTGGTGTAATAGCTCACCTCCACGTTTAGACTGTATGCACCTGGCTTGAATAGATACGCATGTCGGCCCGGACCGAACTGGTTAGCATTGCCATCCTGCTGGAGGAAGATATTGTGCGTTTGCGACTGAATGTTGCTCATGGACATGGAAGGATCGAATATGAGGACGTTAGGTCCGAAGTCAACTGGATTAGGATTCATCGGTGTTGGACGGGGTCCCGTAGGCCAAGAGTGTGCCGCCGAAGGGGCCCCTGGTTGACTCCTGAGCATTTTGGACGTCTCCTGCTTCGTACTGCCGGCCATGGAGTGCTAGATATAGCGTCGGACTCTGAACAGTCAATGTCTCTGACGCACTTTTCTTTGTCGGGCCGACACAAGATTTGAGTCCTTGGTTGCTCACCGTGGAAAAGGACAATGACCAGTCAATATGACGGCGCCTGCTTGAAGGGAGAAATAAATCTCAATCTTTGTTGACCAAGTTCGTGGGGTCAACCTAATTGATTATTTGCCAGGAGACTTACTCTAACTTCCCTTTTACCCTTTCCAGTGACCGGGGAATCTGGGCTCTCTTATGCTCAAGGCACTCTTTTGGCTATGGACCAATGGCTAAAGGGTAAAGGACTTCCCCTCCTTCAGCCGCGGCTGAGGCTGACAGCACCTCTTTGTGTTGCCGGACAAGGCTGGGATTTGAAAATACTGGTAGGTCTTGGGACATGACGGAGCACACCATCAGAGCAAGAGTGCGAGTCTAGATGTCACCTAGACTCAATCAACAGCCCACAGATGCAAGTCTCCGTTCAGCATGAACTGATGGAATCGAAGGCACATCGCTCTTGGCACTCTGGTTAGATGAAGTCAGCAGGACTGAGAAGTGCCCTCGAATAGGAATCAGGACTGCCATGATTGAACGGAGACCACGAGTCACGAGATAAGATTGCTATTCGAGGAACTAAGTTAGGCAGAACTCAGCTGACTGGTACCATGTCACAGGAACTAGGCAGCCTCTTTTCGGTCACCTGGTGGGAGGCTTTTCAGTGGAACCTGAAAATGAAGGCAACCACTGCCATATTGACCATTACTCTTCCTTTATCTAGAGACCGGCGAAATTTCTCATAGAGCGAATCACTCAGCGACAAGCGTGCGTTGGACCGTCTGATCAGTACGTGAATCTGCGCCAAGGCCCTGTAGTTAAATGCGGCAGCAGGGTGCCCGCTTCAGCCCTAAGCTTGAGCAAATCTCCTAAAGGCTATTCTACACCAGGGATATCCCTACCTACCTTACAGTGTGCGTTATGGCCGAGGTATGGCCGGACGTATGGCAAGATCGGCTGCTGCTTAGACATGTATCGTAGCATGCTGTACTAGCTACTAAATTTTGTCAAGCCGGAAGCTGGTATCCCACATTAGTGCCTGAAATTCACATCTATTGTCTAATCGACGGAAGTTGCCAGTTGTGATTGACAGCAGGCCAATCATCAATCAAACCAGAGCTCAGTGATTGATCCAAGCTGTGACAACTACCAAAGCACTGCATTACAAGCCTTGGTATTCCAAGAGAACGCCTTGATGGTGTTTAGCTAGGGCATATGCATGCTTAGCCTTGCCTAGGTATTTCAACTCGACGCGCTGTTTCGTGCGGATTCTTTAGGATCGTCAAGTTTGCCCATTGGAGGCCGTTGGTGGCTTTCCCATCCATTATGCACTTGAACCAATTTCGGTCGAGTCCTTAAAAATACTAGTATTGCTTGACGATCCGCCACGCATTTACGCAGCATCTTTGCGAGATGTTTCGGCGTAGTCAGTCTTGATATCGCCGGGCGACAGTGACGCTTCTCCAGACGTAACTTTCTTATACTCTTTCGGTGCTTCAACAGAATTCTCTTTCGGGGGGGGAGTCAGTTTTGCTATTGTCGCAGGACTCTCATCAGGGTCTGGTGCTTGAGCAGCCGGTGCGACAGGCACAGCAACCGCTGCCAGAGTGTCTGTAATGGGGGCGACCGGTGCTTGCTGAGACAAGATTGTCGGCTGAGAAGGCAACGGTCTCGCTCTCAGGCCCGCCTGTGTACCGTCGAGACTTCCCCCAGCCATATAAATGTCTGGATTATTCATCGTGTTGGTCCTAACCGCTCGATCGTACAACCTTGTCAGCCTGGCAACCTCACTTCGCACTGTAACTTCGCCGTCCGTGTTGATCTCATCATAACCAAGGACGCCTCTGCTGATGCCCAACCACATGACCTCCGAATTCTCAATCTCATCCACCACCCTCTCCATGTCGTCGCGGAACATCCGAGAGCGCATGGGTTGTCCTCGGCTTTTCAGGTAGGCGACGAGTCCAGCGATGACGGTGTTCATGACTCCAAAAATGGTGATGAGCACGTGAGAGCTCTCGCTGGCGCCGAGGGCTGTCAGGGTAGCACCGAGCACAACCTGGGTCAGGAGCAGAGTATTGGACAGACAAGCTGTGACCAGATACGTGATATTTTGGGAGTGTAGCTCCCGAGTCGCGCGTTTGTACAACGTCGTGGGTCTTAATGACCATTTCGAGTCAGGCGGTAGGTTCGAGGGTGGGACGCCAACAAGCTCGCAGAATTGACTATGGACATCATTGCTGTCTTCGTAGCTTTGGCTGTGCAGGAGCGGAGTTCGCTCGTCCGACATTTGGAATTCTAAGCCGGAACGGAGGCTGGGATGGGATTGTATTGTCAGAGGAGGTTTCAAGAGCGGCTGATTGAAAGCGAGGCAATATCTAACGCCTCCCTCTTAACATGAATGAAGAGATTCAAGCTGAACTCGACAAGCTGAGAGGTTCAGAGCTGTCAGAAAACACAGCGGAGATTGCAACGATAAGCGCCCCTCGGCGCGCCACGATCGGCATTTAGGTCATCCTACGGCGAAGCGGTGCATCACGTGGCGTTTTTGGCTCGTATGCAGAATACCGAACGCCGCCTTCGCCCACGAACGAGCCGATTTATGTCTTGAGCAAGCTTTACGTACATGGGGAAGATAAGCATTAGTTGAGTGTATCTGGTCGACATCTCAGAACGGGAGATCATGAAATTTGTGCCTAATCCTTAAGTAGTTAGTAACCGGAACATTGCACCCATGAACGCTGTCGTTTAACGCAGGTTACCTGGAAGCTTAACCGAAATATGACGAAATCCCGCCTAGCGGTTGATGACCATTCAACTCTTCAATCAGGCTTCATCTTTCGGAATCGCGGGTGTTTGAGGTTGAGATACGCTGATTTGCTTGTGGAGGAATAGTTCAAATCAGAACGGAAATGAAGTCGCATTCGATAAAAAGCTGGCGAACTACCCTTCAATCGGCTCCTTACTTTTCATTTCCGTGGCTACCTTCTTGCTACTGGCACTGGATTGGAGCGGCGGAGCATACGCTCGGTCCAATGCACACGTCGCAGCACTGCTAGGAGTTGGATTTGGATGTCTGGCACTATTCTGTCTCTATGGTATGCTATGGGTGACCTCAATCCCTTTGACCACTCATTAGGACTGACGCTTCTTGCAGAATGGAAAGAACGTAACGACGGTCTAGTCCCGCACGCCTTCTTCAAGGGCTCGCCCAACTTCGCACTATCTATCTCCGCCTTCGCCGTTGAAGGATGGCTGTTCTACGGCGCTGTCAACAGCGTCACGCCTCAGATCGTTCTCAATCTTGGTTTTAAGAACATCGCCTGGAAATCTCCATCTGGCAACTCGCATTCAACCTAGCCACACCCTTCTTCTTTATACCCCCGACGTACGTTCTGCATATGAGACGTACTAAAGAGATCTGTTCCTAACGTAGCCCTTTAGACTGTACGCAACGGGACCCAAATACCTCAAATCTCCGCTGATCTTCATGTTCCTCATCGTCACGATCTGCTACTACACCATAACCTCAGCATCAACCACGCCCAGATTGGCTTCAACATCCTCTCTGGCATCGGCCAATCCGGGCCCCTTACCTTCCTCGTCGCCCTCGTCTAGTTCACGGCCCCCCACGCCTTTTTTCCACCGCGACCGGCCTCGCCTTCTTCGCTCGTGCAATCGGCGCCGCATTCAGCTCCGTCATCCTCAGCGCCATCATAAACGGCAAGCCCGCGTCGGCCTACGCGCCCAAGATCACCCAGGCGACCACACAAGCTAGTCTGCCTATAAGCTCCGTGCTCGCTCTGCTTGAGGCTATGGCGAAGGACGCGGAGCTTGCAGATATACCGGGAATCAACACGGTTGTGGAGGGCAAGGTAGTGTTAGCGAGTAAGTGGGCGTATGCGCATGCTTATCGCCTGGCGTGGGCCAGTATTTTGCCCTTTGTTGTTCTGGCACTAATTGCTGTGGTGCGTTTGAAGGGCGTGAAGGAGCTGATGGCGGAAAAGGTGAAGGTGACAGTAGAACATGTGGGATCAAACGAAAAGGTCTCTCTCTCTAAGCAGACGTTGTAGGGGTCAGGCGTAATTAGTTTGAACAGTTTGAGGTATTGGACAGGTGCTGCTTGCTACCCTTCTGACTAAAACACTCACAGGACCTCTGTAGATATTGACACGCTTTCATCTATCGGAATCTGCTATGGACTGTCCAAAGCTGATTCAAAGCTGGCTAGTTGTGCTTAAGCTCACATGACTAGAAAGTACTTCGGATGTGACGGACACGTAACCTGAGATGATCCTACGAAAGCTTCGCCTCTCAGTGTGAAATCTGACCGCATGTAGAGTTCTTCCAAACAGGATCAAGCCCCCTATCGTACCAACACCGCGGTACAAACATCACAAGAGTATCGTCTCAGGGCTCCGCTTGCGCTTCCCTGTTATTCAAGACACCTATCAGCAGTATTCGGGCATTGGTCATGACGATCGCTTCCAGCATCTGGACGTACCTGGCGTTTGAGGAGCTGGACCAACCTCAGCTTTGATATTCTTTCCAGCCTTTATCCCTCCAATACCTGCACCACGATCGGTAGCTTCCTTAGGTTCGACATCGCTCATCTCGTCATCAGTGTCACCACCACCACCAAGAACCTGTTGAAGGTGTTTCTGTGCCTTGATGAGCGTCTCCTGTTCTTTGATAAGGCGGCTTCGTTGCAGCTCGCTTTGTGGGTCATCGGACATCAATCTAACGATCCTGGCTCTGGCATCAACTGCATCTGGTCAGCTAGCAAAAAGCAGGGGGAGCAGGGAAACGCCATACTGCTGTCTTCTCCTG
>Ga0335072_10007903_pt1 | contig 15452 bp, 16 predicted proteins | sample Lox_Sample_21_FD_206725 | JGI IMG/M metagenome (GOLD analysis project Ga0335072, IMG submission 206725) | Soil microbial communities from Loxahatchee National Wildlife Refuge, Florida, United States - Lox_Sample_2.1 | ecosystem: Environmental > Terrestrial > Soil > Wetlands | place: USA... | reverse complement strand
ATTCTCTAGCGGCGGCTGTTTGAGCCGGGGGCAGCGGGGCAGGGTCATCAGCCATCCCACAGTTACCAACCCGAGCGAGGTGCTGACTGTGCTGACGCTAACCGACAGGGCCGCCGATACAATCCGTGCGCTGACGGCCCAGCCTGGCGTTCCGGCTGACGCCGGACTCCGCATGTCCATGCAGGGCAGCGAGGAGGGAAAGCTGGCGCTGTCCCTGGAAGGCCGCCAGCCTGACGACGCCGTCATCGAGGACGCTGGCGCCCGCGTCTATGTGCAGCAGGACGCGGCGAGCATCGTCGAAGACCGGGAGCTCGATGCGCAGCTCGACGAGCAGGGGCGTGCGTCCTTCGTCCTCACCGACCGCTTCTAGGGTCTGTGGCGGCGGCAAGTCCGCTGCGGATCATTACCAGCCGATCAGCACGCAACGTCGAGAGACCGGCCATTCCTGGCGGGCCAGAATCGGTCACCCGCTATCGCCCTGGTCGGCTGATACCCTGCCAATGTGGCCCAAACGAGCGGCGGTGCACGAACCGTTCGGCCGCTCGCTCGCGCCGACCTGAATGCCGCAGTCGCTACCCTGACCAGGGCGTTTGACGACGATCCGGTGATGCGGTGGATCTTCCCTGACGATCGGATGCGTCAGCGCCGGCTTCCGCTGTTCTTCGCATCGGCGCTTCGCAGCACGGGCCTGCATTCCGACGGCACCGAGGTGGCGATCGCGGGCGGGCAAGTGCAGGGCTGCGCGATCTGGATGGCACCAGGGACGTGGCGGCCTCCGCTGTGGCGGCAGCTCGCAGCGGCGCCGTCCGTCCTGTACCGGCTCCGGTCCCGGCTGGCTGTTGCGAGCGTGACCTTCGGCGCGCTGCAGCGAGCTCATCCGCAGCGGCCGCACTGGTATCTGTCCGGCATCGGGACCGATCCGCCCGCGCAGGGCAGCGGCGTCGGCAGCGAGCTGATGCGATCACGGCTGGTGCGGTGCGATGCTGCCGGAGAGCCGGCCTACCTAGAGTCAAGCAAGGAAAGCAATGTCCCGTTCTACCAGCGCCATGGCTTCCGGGTCACTGGCGAGCTGACCGTTCCGGGCGGCGGGCCGACGTTCTGGCTGATGTGGCGCGAGCCGCAGCTCGCGTCGGCTCAGGCAGGATAGGCGCAGCGTCAGAGAAAATCCGGAGGAGCAGCGCCGATGCAGGTCATCACTAGTGCCGGCCAGTTCAGCGAGCCGGCTGCGGGGGAGCAGGTGGCCTGGGTCGAGCACCTGCGGGTCGCTGACCTCAGCGTCGGCACCTACTCGATCCCGAGCAGCGGCTTCGACGGCCAGGAGCCGCATACCGAAGACGAGATCTACCTGGTGACCGCTGGCCGGGCCACGCTGGAGTCCGGCGGCGCGCGCGTGCCGGTCGGTCCGGGCTCTGTTATTTACGTCCCAGCCGGGGAAGTACACAGATTCACCGAGATAACCGAGGATCTTGCCGTCGTGGTCATCTTCGCGCCGGCCGAATACTCGCGGTCTCGCTGACGAACGGCGGGGTTCAGGGCTCTGGCTGCCGTCTGCTGGACGTTATTTTGCCCGTATTAAGAAGTTAGCGCTACAGTGGGTAAAGGGATGAAAGCAAATCCGGGACTGGCTCAGGCCGGCCTGGGGCAGGAGGCGGTCGGGATGAGCGGCAGGACAGTCCCGGATGCCGAGAGGCTCCTGACTCCCGCCGAAGTGGCGGCAATGTTCCGGGTCGACCCTAAGACTGTGACGCGCTGGGCCCGGGACGGCCGCCTGACATCAGTCCGGACGCTCGGCGGCCACCGCCGGTACCGGGAGAGCGAAGTGCTGGCGCTGCTGCGGGCGGCGCACAGCGAGGCTGGCGAGTAGCGCCGGCGCACGCTACCGCCGCGGTCGCAGGACGCTCCTGACCGCGGGCCGGCTCTACCGGTCAGCTATCCGGCGAGAGCTTTCACAACCTGGCTAGAGCTTGGAGAGCACTGTCTCCGCGAGTGCATAGAGTTGCCCTGTGGCAGATCCGGCGAGTTACCGGCCGGCACCCGGCTCAATCCCGGAGTCGCCTGGCGTCTACCGGTTCCGTGACGGCCGGGGCCGGGTCGTCTACGTCGGCAAGGCCAAGAGCCTGCGCTCGCGGCTCAACTCCTACTTTGCCGACTTCGCCAGCCTGCACCCGCGCACTCAGTCGATGCTCCAGGCCGCCGCGCAGGTGGACTGGACCGTCGTGGGCACCGAGGTCGAGGCGCTGCAACTCGAGTACTCCTGGATCAAGGAGTTCGACCCCCGGTTCAACGTCCGCTACCGCGACGACAAGAGCTACCCGTACCTGGCCGTCACCATGGACGAGGAGTTCCCGCGGGTACAGGTCATGCGGGGGGCCAAGCGTCGTGGCGTCCGGTACTTCGGGCCCTACTCGCACGCCTGGGCCATCAGGGACACGGTTGACACCCTGCTCCGCGTGTTCCCGGTCCGGACCTGCTCAGCCGGAGTTTTCAAGCGCGCTGGCCAGATCGGCCGCCCGTGCTTGCTTGGCTACATCGACAAGTGCTCGGCTCCGTGCGTCGGCCGAATCGACGCGGCGGACCACCGGGCGCTGGCTGAGGAGTTCTGCGATTTCATGGCCGGCCAGACCGGCAAGTTCACCCGGCGGCTGGAAGCACAGATGCGCGCGGCATCGGCTGCCGAGGAATACGAGCGGGCCGCCAGGCTGCGCGACGATATCCAGGCGCTGCAGCGGGCCCTGGAGAAGCAGGCGGTCGTGCTGCCCGACGGCACTGACTGCGACGTGATCGCGCTGGCAGAGGATCAGCTCGAGGCTGCCGTGCAGGTGTTCTACGTCCGCGGCGGCCGGGTGCGCGGGCAGCGTGGCTGGGTCCTGGACAAGGTGGAGGACGTCAGCACCGCGGAGCTCGTCGAGCACTTCCTCGGCCAGGTCTATGGCTCGGACCCGGTCGCTTCGGACCGGCCGGCAGCGGGAGCCTCGAGCCGGGCCGGCCGGGGCCGCTCGGCCGCCGATGAGCCCTCGGCGATCCCGCGCGAGGTGCTGGTGCCCGCGCTGCCGCCTGATCAGGCCACGGTGGAGGAATGGCTGACCGAGAGGCGCGGCGGCCGGGTCAGCCTGCGGGTGCCGCAACGCGGCGACAAGAAGGCACTGCTGGACACGGTGGCCCGGAATGCGGGTGAGTCGCTCGCACTGCACAAGACGCGCCGGGCCAGCGACCTCACCACCCGCAGCGTCGCGCTGAGCGAGATCCAGGAGTCGCTCGGGCTGGACGACGCGCCGCTGCGAATCGAGAGCTATGACGTCTCCAACCTGCAGGGAACGCACGTCGTGGCGTCAATGGTCGTCTTCGAAGACGGCCTGGCGCGGAAGTCCGAGTACCGCCGGTTCGCGATCAAGGGACTGGATGGCACGGATGACGTCGCTGCCATCCATGAGGTGATCACGCGGCGGTTCCGGCGTTACCTCGACGAGAAGGCCGGCCAGTCCGCCACTGACGGTGCTACCACGGAGCCGGGTGGCGAGGGAACGGTGCCGGCCGGGCCAGCCGGTGATGGGCTGGCGCGGCATAAGTTCTCCTACCCGCCGAACCTGCTGGTGATTGACGGCGGTCCGGCCCAGGTAGCGGCAGCGGTGCGCGCGCTCGATGAGCTCGGCATCGTCGACGTCGCAGCCTGCGGCCTGGCCAAGCGGCTGGAAGAAGTCTGGCTGCCCGGCGAAGACGGGCCGGTGATCCTGCCGCGCAGCAGTGAGGGCCTGTACCTGCTGCAGCGTGTCCGCGACGAGGCCCACCGGTTCGCGATTACCTATCACCGGGCCAAACGTCGGGCCGCCCTGACCGTCAGTGAACTCGATGACATTCCGGGGCTGGGCCCGGCGCGGCGCGCTACGCTGCTGCGCCAGTTCGGTTCGGTGCGCAAGCTGTCCGCGGCGACCGTGCAGGAGATTGCGGCCGTGCAAGGGCTCGGCCAGCGGACGGCCGAGGCGGTGTACGCGGCGCTGCACGGGAACGGCAGCGCAGCCGGCAAGGACAGTGCAGCCGGCAAGGACAGTGCGGGCGGGAACGGCAGTGCGGGCGGGCATGCGCCCGGCGCGCACACCGACAGTGCTGATGGGGGCGGGGCGGGATGGACGCGGACGGGATGACGCAGCAGGAGATCGTGATCATTACCGGACTGTCAGGCGCCGGCCGGAGCACGGCCGCAAAGTCGCTGGAGGACCTGGACTGGTTCGTCGCCGACAACCTGCCCGCCGACATGCTGCCGACGATGGCAGATCTGGCCAGGCGGGCCGGGGAAGCTGTGCCGCGGCTTGCAGCTGTCGTCGACATCCGCAGCCGCGCGTTCTCGACCGACCTGAAGTCGGCGATCAGCGACCTAAACGCGCGCGGCGTCCGCCCCTACGTGGTCTTCCTGGAGGCCGCAGACGAGACGCTGGTGCGCCGGTTTGACAGCGTCGCGCGGCCGCACCCGCTGCAGGGTAGCGGCCGGGTGGTAGACGGCATCGCGGCCGAGCGCGAGCTGCTGCAGGGCATGCGCGCTGAGGCTGACCTGATCCTGGACACCAGCGCGCTGAACGTGCACGAACTGCGCGCCAGGATGCGCGACGCCTTCGCCACCGAAGCAGAGGCGGCGTTGCGCGTCAGCGTCGTCTCGTTCGGATTCAAGTACGGCCTGCCAATGGACGCGGACATGGTCGCCGACTGCCGGTTCCTGCCGAATCCGCACTGGATACCGGAACTGGCCCCGCAGACCGGCCGCGACGCGCCGGTCATTGATTACGTGCTCAGCCAGCCGGGCGCGGCCGACTTCCTGGACGCCTTCGTGCGCGCGGTCGAGATCGCGCTGGCTGGCTACGACAAGAGCGGTCGTCACTTCGTGTTGCTGGCGGTCGGCTGCACTGGCGGCAAGCACCGCAGCGTGGTGATAGCGGACGAGATGGCGGCCAGGCTGTCGCAGAAGTGGCCGGGCATTCAGGTTGCTCACCGCGACCTGGGCCGCGAGTAGGACGGCCGCGTGTCAGCATGACCGAATCCGCCACTACGCCCGGCCGGCCGCAGAACCGCAAGGTGGTCGCACTCGGCGGCGGGCATGGCCTGTATGCGTCGTTGTCAGGCCTGCGGCGGGTCACGAGGGACCTGACTGCGGTCGTCACCGTTGCCGACGATGGCGGGTCGAGCGGCAGGCTGCGCCGGGAGTTCGGCGTGCTGCCGCCAGGTGATCTGCGAATGGCGCTGGCGGCGCTCTGCGGTGACGATGCCTGGGGTACCACCTGGAGCCGGGTGATTCAGCATCGGTTCGCGGGCGGCGGCGACCTGCAAGGTGAAGAGGGACTCACCGGTCATGCCGTCGGCAACGTACTGATCGTGGCGCTGTGGGAGCTGCTCGGCGACACCGTCCAGGGTCTGGAGTGGGTGGCCAGACTGCTCGGCGCGCACGGCCGGGTGCTGCCGATGTCGGCGGTCCCGCTTGATCTGGTCGCGGAAGTTGAGGGGGCAGATCCGGACAGGCCGGACGAGCTGAGCATAGTTCGGGGTCAGGTGGCCTGCGCGGAGACGACAGGACGAGTACGGTCGGTATCACTGATACCCGCTGACCCGCCCGCGTGCCCGGAGGCCGTGCAGGCGATCGGGGCGGCGGACTGGGTGGTGCTCGGACCGGGCTCGTGGTTCACCAGCGTGCTGCCGCACCTGCTGGTGCCGGAACTGGCCGCGGCGCTGGTAGGTACTCGAGCGCGGAGGCTGGTAGCGCTGAATCTGGCGCCGCAACCCGGTGAGACGGAGGGCTTCTCGCCGCACACCCACCTGGAGGTCCTGGCGGACCACGCGCCTGATCTGGCGATCGACGTCGTGCTCGCCGACCGCGCCGCGGCCGGGCGAGCGACGCCTGAGCTGGAGAAGGCCGCTGGACTGCTCGGCGCCCGTCTCGTGCTGGCCGATCTGGCCGTCGACGACGGTTCGCCGCGGCACGATCCGAGGCGCCTGGCGGGCGCATTCGCGCAGATATTTGAGGGGGAGTGACCAATGGCGCTGACCGGCCTGGTCAAGGATGAGCTCAGCAGGGTACCGGTGCTGAAGCCATGCTGCCGAAAGGCCGAGGTGTCGACCATCCTGCGGTTCGCGGGTGGCCTGCACCTGGCGGCCGGCCGAATCGTCGTGGAGGCCGAGCTGGACACCGGAGCGGCAGCGCGCCGTCTGCGCAAGGACATTGCCGAGGTGTTCGGGCACGCTTCCGACCTGGTCGTGCTGGCCCCCGGCGGGCTGCGCAAGGGCAACAGGTACGTCGTCCGCGTGCACACTGACGGCGAGAGCCTGGCCCGGCAGTCCGGCCTGGTTGACAACCGCGGCCGCCCGGTTCGCGGCCTGCCCCGCCAGGTGGTCTCTGGCACGACCTGCGACTGTGAGGCCGCCTGGCGCGGTGCGTTCCTCGCGCACGGCAGCCTGACCGAGCCCGGCCGCTCCATGTCCCTCGAGCTGACCTGCCCGGGTCCCGAGGCTGCGCTAGCGATGGTCGGTGCCGCCCGCCGGCTGAAGATTCACGCCAAGGCCCGCGACGTCAGGGGCGTGGACCGGGTCGTGGTCCGCGACGGTGACGCGATCAGCGCGCTGCTGACCCGGCTCGGCGCGCACGACAGCGTGCTGGCGTGGGAGGAACGCCGGATCCGCCGCGAGGTCCGGGCCACCGCCAACCGGCTCGCCAACTTCGACGACGCTAACCTGCGGCGCAGTGCCCGCGCCGCCGTCGCGGCCGGCGCCCGCGTCGAGCGGGCGCTGGAGATCCTCGGCGACGAAGCGCCCGAACACCTGATCGTGGCCGGCGAACTGCGGATCAAGCACCGCCAGGCGAGCCTGGAGGAGCTCGGCCAGCTGGCCGAGCCGGCCCTGACCAAGGACGCGATTGCCGGCCGGATCAGGCGGCTGCTCGCGCTCGCGGACCGCCGTGCGATGGAACTAGGAGTGCCGAATACAGAAGCGACATTGACCGCGGACATGCTGGTGCCCTGACCACCGCCGTTCCCATCCTTATCAGGGCGACAGGTCGGCTGCCGATCCATGGCCGGCGGCGGGGGACGACTCGGCGCCTGGCTCCCCGTCTGCGCCCGGCGCGGTGTCGGTCATCGGTGCAGGGTAGGTCATCGGTGCAGGGTCGGTCATCGGTGCAGGGTCGGTCATCGGTGCAGGGTCAGTCATCGGTGCAGGGACGCCAGCTACCGGGCCGTCCGGTGCCTGGCTGGCCGGCGACTGCCCGGCGGGCGCTGGCCCGGATGCCTCGGCCGGGACCGCAGCAGCTCGCTGGCTGCGCAACGGGACCCTGATGGCGGCGTAGGCGGCGATGAGCCAGAACAGCAGCCCGATGCTGCCGACGGCACTCGGGTAGCCGTGCAGGATGATGCTGAGGTTCGAGACGATCGTGCTGAGGCTGACCTGCGAGTCAAGCAGAGTGAAGACGATCGCCAGGAAGGTGCCGAGGGCGCAGCCTGCCACGGCGATGACCGCGCCGGCGATAAGCGTGGGCCGGTGGCCAGGCCGGTACCTGGCCACGGCTGAGCCCGCTCCGAGGCCGATGAGCAGGCCGATCAGCGATAGCTGGCGATGGATGATCAGGGCGACCAGGCCCCAGAGCACGGCTCCGGCCACTGCCGAGGCAAGGGCGAGGCCGAGCGCGAGAACGGTGCTCGCCCTCCCGGCGGGCCGGGCGGCCATCCGGCTGACGCCCTGGATCATGGTGGAATCTCCTCCGCGCCGGCGCCAGCCGGCAAGGCAACGGGAGCCAGCATAGGGCAGCCCGGGGGCGCCCAGGGCCGCTCAGTCGTCGTAGATGACGGCCGTTCCGGTAGGGTTGCCACCGCTAGCTGCGGACGAGAGACCAGGGAGTGTACTGCAGTGAGTGTCCGGGTGGGAATTAATGGATTTGGGCGGATCGGGCGTAATTTCTGGCGTGCCGTGCACGCGGGCGCCGGGGGTGACGTCGAGATCGTGGCGGCGAACGACCTCGGTGACCTCGCCACCGTGGCTCACCTGCTCAAATACGACACGGTCCTGGGCACGCTCGACGTCGACGTGACCGCGGACGGCGACGTTCTGCGGGTCGGCAGTCACTCGATCAAGATGCTGACTGAGCGGGATCCGGCTGCGCTGCCGTGGGGCGAGCTCGGCGTAGACGTGGTGATCGAGTCGACCGGCCGGTTCACCACCGCCGCGGACGCCGGGAAGCACCTGGCTGGCGGCGCCCGGAAGGTGATCATCTCAGCGCCGGCCAAGGGCGAGGACATCACGATCGTGATGGGCGTCAACGACGACTCCTACGACCCGGCGCGACACAACATCATCTCCAACGCGTCCTGTACGACGAACTGCGTCGCGCCGATGGCCAAGGTCCTTCATGACAGCTTCGGCATCCGCAAGGGGCTGATGACGACCATCCACGCGTACACCAATGACCAGGTGATACTCGACTTCCCGCACAAGGACCTGCGGCGGGCCAGGGCGGCCGCGCAGAACATCATCCCGACGACCACCGGCGCGGCCAAGGCCACGGCGCTGGTGCTGCCCGAGCTCAAGGGCAAGCTGGACGGGATGTCCATGCGGGTCCCGGTGATGGACGGCTCGGTGACCGACCTGGTCGTCCAGCTGGACCGGGAGGTCAGCGTCGACGAGGTCAATGCTGCCTACCGCGCCGCCGCCGACGGGCCGCTCAAGGGCTACCTGCACTACACCGCCGACCCGATCGTGTCCTCCGACATCGTCGGCACCCCGTACTCGTGCACCTTCGACTCGCAGCTGACGATGGTCTTCGGTGACCAGGTCAAGGTCATCGGCTGGTACGACAACGAGTGGGGCTACTCCAACCGGCTGGCCGACCTCGCCGCGCTGGTCGGGACGAGCCTGCCCGTCCAGTCCTGAGTCTGCGGATGAAGGGGATCGAAGGGCTGGATGTCACCGGGCAGGTCGTCCTGCTCCGGGCAGACCTTAACGTGCCGCTGGACGGGAGCACGATCACCGACGACGGCCGCATCCGGGCGAGCCTGCCGACCATCAAGAAGCTGCGCGAGCGCGGCGCCAGGGTGCTGATCGTCGCGCACCTGGGGCGGCCGAAGGGCGACAGCTACGCCGACCGGGCAGCAGCCGGCCCATCGCTGGCTCCGGTTGCGGCCAGGCTGGCGGAGCTGCTTGGCGTGCCCGTTCCGCTGGCCACGGACGTGGCGGGGGAGTCGGCGACGGCGATCGCGGCCGGCCTGGCCGACGGTGACGTTGCCCTCCTGGAGAACATCCGGTTCGAGCCCGCCGAGACCAGCAAGGATCCGGCCGAGCGCGCGGAGCTCGCCAGGCGGCTTGCCGGGCTGGCTAGCCGGTACGTGGCGGACGGATTCGGCGCCCTGCACCGCAAGCACGCGAGCGTGTACGACGTGCCAGGACTGCTCCCGCACGCGGCCGGGGATCTCGTCCTGGCTGAGGTAGCCGTGCTGGAGCGGCTGACCGCCGACCCGGCCCGCCCCTACGTCGTCGTCCTGGGCGGCTCCAAGCCCTCGGACAAGCTGGCGGTCATCTCCAACCTGCTAGGCAAGGCGGACCGGATCCTGATCGGCGGCGGCATGTCCTACACGTTCCTGGCAGCCAAGGGCTACGAGGTTGGCAAGTCGCTCCTCGAGGCCGACAAGATCGACGATGTCCGGCAGATCATGGCCGACGCACAGGCGCGCAGGGTCGAGCTGGTCCTGCCGGTGGACCTGGTCGGGGCAGCCAGCTTCGCTCCCGATGCCGAGCACGCGGTGTACCCGGTAACCGACTTCCCGGCCGACCGCGAGGGCGTCGACATCGGACCGGCCACCAGGGAGCTGTTCGCCGCGAAGCTAGCGGACGCCGCCACGGTCTTCTGGAACGGGCCGGTCGGAGTGTTCGAGTTTCCGGCGTTCTCTGCCGGTACCAGGGCCGTTGCCGAGGCGATCAGCAAGCTGCCCGGACTGACCGTCGTTGGCGGCGGCGACTCGGCTGCGGCAGTGCGCCGGCTCGGGCTGCGCGAGGACGGCTTCAGCCACATCTCCACCGGCGGCGGGGCCAGCCTTGAGTACCTGGAGGGAACGAGCCTGCCCGGGCTTGCCGCGCTGGCAGACGATCCGGTTGCGGCGGGCGACGCCCGGTGACGGCAGCGGCCGGCCGGAAGCCGCTGGTCCTCGGCAACTGGAAGATGAACTGTAACCATCTCGAGGCGATCGCGCTCACCCAGAAGCTCGGATTCTCGCTGGTCGACAGCGACTTCACCGCCGCCGACATCGGGATCCTGCCGCCGTTTACCGCGCTGCGCAGCGTCCAGACGCTGATCGACGGCGATAAGCTCCGCCTGCTCTACGGGGCGCAGGACGTCTCCCCGCGCGAGGACGGGGCGTATACCGGCGACATCTCGGCCCGGATGCTGGCCAAGCTTGGCTGCCAGTTCGTGCTGGCCGGCCATTCGGAGCGCCGCCAGTACCATCACGAGGACGACGCCCTGATCAACGCCAAGGTCCGGGCCATTCTGCCGCGCGGCATGATACCGGTGCTCTGCGTCGGCGAGCCGCTGGAGGTCCGCGAGGCCGGGCAGCAGCTGGAGCACACGCTTGGCCAGCTAGACGGCGGCCTGGCCGGCCTGACAGCCGAGCAGGTGGCCGGGATGGTCGTCGCCTACGAGCCGGTATGGGCCATCGGAACCGGGGAAGTGGCCACTCCGCAGGACGCTCAGGAGGTCTGCGGCGCGATCCGGAGCCGCATTTCCACCATTCACGGGGACGCGACTGGGACGAGTACGCGTATCCTGTATGGCGGGTCAGTGAAGCCTGACAACATGCCCGCGATCATGGCCGAGCAGGACGTGGACGGGGCGCTAGTCGGCGGCGCGAGCCTGGAAGCCGGTGAGTTCGTGAGAATCTGCAGGTATCGTGACCCACGGGGGGCAAGCTCCCCGTGAACCCCAGGGCTGTGCCTCCCACCCGCAGGAGGCAGGTCCCGGTGCACCTCCCGCGCGGTAGTACGCGGCGTCGCCGAGCATAGAGAGACGAGATAGCGCAGTGACTGTCGCATTGTCAGTGATCTTGATCATCACCAGCCTGCTGATGATCCTGCTGGTGCTGCTGCACAAGGGCAAGGGCGGCGGACTGTCTGACCTGTTCGGCGGCGGCATCTCGTCCTCCCTCGGCTCATCGTCGGTGGTTGAGCGGAATCTGGACCGGATCACCATCTTCACTGGGATCATCTGGTTCGTGTGCATCGTCGGTCTCGGGATCCTGGACAAGCACTGAGGACCCGCAGGCGACCGCGCCCGGCGATCCGAGACGAGCACTGGACCGCAGCGGGCACTGATCTTGGCAGGGCACGAACTGCATAGGGCATGAGGGCCGGTGCGGCGGCAAGTGCGGCCACGCGCGCCGCACGTTTTTGGAGCAAGGGGTGAGCAGTGAGTAGTGGCAACGCCATACGCGGCAGCCGAGTTGGGGCCGGCCCAATGGGTGAGGCCGAGCGCGGCGAGGCAGCGCCGCGAGTGCGTGTGTCTTTCTGGTGCTGCAACCAGCACGAGACCATTCCGAGCTTTGCCAGCGATGCGGCCATCCCGGAGTTCTGGGACTGCCCGCGCTGCGGCCTGCCAGCGGGCCAGGATGAGGCCAACCCGCCCGCACCGCCGCACGCCGAGCCCTACAAAACTCACCTTGCCTACGTCAAGGAGCGCCGCAACGACAAGGACGGCGCTGCGATCCTCGAAGAGGCGCTCGACCGGCTGCGCAAGGGTGCCTGACCCGCATCTCAGCAGCCTGGGCCCCATGGTTGAGCCCGTCGATTGGGCGAGAGTGTTCCATCGTGGCCCGATGAAGGGCCACAGTCGGTAACTGACGCCCAATGTCGGCTGGACCGGCCGGCCTACCTCACAGTTCAGGCGCGCTGAGGAGGAGAGCGCAATGAGCCTTGCCTACGACCGGACCGGGTCCGGCCCGCCGCTGGTCCTTCTCCATGGCGTCGGCCACCGGCGCCAGGCATGGAACGCCGTCGTGGACTTGCTCGCGCCGTACCGGGATCTGATCTTCGTCGACCTGCCCGGCCACGGCGAGTCGCCGCCGCTAGTGACAGCCGGGGGGCCGCCCGTCCCGGTGCTGCTCGACGCCGTTCTCGGACTCCTCGATGAGCTCGGGCTCGAGCGGCCGCATGTGGCCGGCAACTCACTCGGAGGCCGCCTCGCGCTCGAGGCGGGCGCGGCAGGCCGGGCGGCCTCAGTGACCGCGCTGTCGCCGGCGGGCTTCTTCCGCAACCGCGGCGACATGCTGTACGCGCGCTCGATGTTCAGGGTCATGCAAGCGGCCGGGCGGGTTCTTCAGCCGGTAGCTCCGGTGCTGCTGCGGAGCACGGCTGGCCGTGGCCTGGTCTATGGCGCGGTGGTGAGCCACCCGTCCCGGCTGACGCCGGAGCAGGCCAGCGGCGATATGGCGGCATTCCTGGCCGCCGGAGACGCACTGGGCGCCGTCCTCGCCGGGGCCGACCAGTTCACCGCCCAGATTCCGGCTGACGTGCCGGTCACCATCGCCTGGGGAGCTCACGACCGGCTCCTGCCCCGGCGGCAGGCGCTCGTCGCGAAGGCTCAGCTGCCAACCGCGCAGTTCGTCCTGCTGCGCGGTTGCGGGCACGTGCCGATGACCGATGATCCCGAGCTTGTCGCCGACGTCCTGCTGCACGGCAGCAGTGCCCCCTAGAGTGGCGCGCTCTTGTCCTCGATCTCCCACAGGTGGTCGAGTACGTGCCAGCCAGTCCGCCGGGCTGCGTACCGCGGCGGCCAGCCGTTCGCAGGTGTGACGAGCTTGTCCGGGTGCCTGAGCGCATCGGCGAGCAGGGCGCGGAGCCGGGCCGGCGCGTCCGCTGCAGCCCGGTCGTCCTTGGAGAGCGACACGCCCGCCTTCCGCGCGTAGGTCACCTCCCCATCTTCGACGTGAGCAACGATCTGCGTGGTGTCACGGCCGCCGCCACGCGGGCCCTCACGCAGCTGGGCCGGGGCGGTCGCGGCGGTCTGGTCAAAAGCGCTCCATGCCGCTTCCAGCAGGCTCGCAAGGCGCGACCCGTCGGCCGCTGGCAGCGGGCGGCGGTCCGATTCGGCGATCTCGCCGAGGGCGCCGAAGTCAGCGTTCTTCGCGAGGCCCGGGTGCCTCTCGATGACGATCAGGGTTCCGCCGGGCGCTGTCAGCCCGGCACGCCGCAGGATCTGAGCGTAGCGCGGCAGATAAGCGGCCACCGCGGCGACGGCCTCCTCCTCTGTCTTCCCGCTGCGCGCCCAGCCGGGCCAGTCCAGCGCGGACGCGAACACACGCTTGCCGCCCGCTTCGGTGAAGACCTCGATCTCACTGCCGGCTGTGGTCATGTGGCTGATGCCGGGTCAGTGCGCGAAGCTGCTGCGCTGGCCGGGTGGCATCAGCGGCACGGGGCTGCACTCGGCCGCCGAGAGTGCCTCGACCTGGGATCTCAGGTCACTGAGCAGCAAGTTGGCCAGGTCGCGGCTGAAGCCGTTCCTGACCACGATGCGCAGCACGGCAGTGTCCTGGAGGTTCTCGGGGAAGGTGTACGCCGGGACGAGCCAGCCGCGCTGGCGCAGTCGCTCCGACACATCGAAGACGGTATAGCCGGCCGCGTCGGGATCAGTCAGCCTAAAGGCAAGCACAGGCAGGTCTGAGCCATTCGATAGCAGGTCGAACGGGCCAATCGCGGCAATCTCGGCGGCCAGATAGCGCGCCACGTCCTGACAGGCGAGCTGGACCTGCCGGTAGCCCTCGAAGCCAAGCCGAACGAAGTTGTAGTACTGCGCCGCCACCTGGGAGCCGGGCCGGGAGAAGTTGAGCGCGAAGGTCGGCATCTGCCCGCCGAGATAGTTCACGCGGAAGATCAGGTCATCCGGCAGCGCGGCCGAGTCGCGCCAGATGATCCAGCCGACGCCGGGATACACCAGGCCGTACTTGTGGCCGGAGGTATTAATCGAGGCGACCCGTGGCACCCGGAAGTCCCATTCCAGGTCTGGTGCCAGGAACGGGGCCACGAAGCCACCGGAGGCCGCATCCACGTGCACTGGCACGTCAAGGCCGTGCTGCCGGTGCAGCGCGTCCAGGGCAGCGGCAATCTCCGCTACCGGCTCGTAGCTGCCGTCCATGGTGGAGCCGAGGACGGCCACGACGCCGATCGTGTTCTCGTCGCAGCGCGCGGCGGCCTCCGGGCCGGTCAGGTGGAGCCGGCCAGGCTCCATCGGCACGAGTCTCGGCTCGACTTGCCAGTACCGGCAGAACTTCTCCCAGCAGACCTGGACGTTGGCACCCATGACCAGGTTCGGCTTCTCGGCTGGCGCGCTTACCCCAGCGGCGGCCCGGCGGGCGCGCCAGCGCCAGAGCAGGGCGAGCCCGCCCAGCATCGCGGCCTCGCTGGACCCGGTTGTCGAGCACCCGGTGGCTGAGTCGGTTTCGCTGTCGCCCGCGCTGGCATCTCCCGCTGCGGCAGCAGGGCTGGCGGCAGGCGCATGCCACAAGTGAGCGAGGATGTTCACGCAGCGCCGCTCCAGCTCCGCTGTCTGCGGGTACTCATCCTTGTCGATCATGTTCTTGCTGAAGCAGTCAGCCATCAGCTGCTCGGCCTGCGGCTCCATCCACGTCGTGACGAACGTGGCGAGGTTGAGCCGGGCATTGCCGTCCAGGATCAGCTCATCCCTGATGACCTGCAGAGCAGCGTCCGGGTCCATGGAGTGGGCCGGGAGCCGGTGCTTGGGTACCGCATGGTCGATCCGGCAGTACAGCGGGTTGATGTCCAGCAACGCGGGCCCGCGGGCCTCGTCGACCTTGGCGTGCAATGCCATGACGCGCTCCTCGCTATCGGTGGTCACGGGTGTAGCGGCAGAACAGGAAGCTGTCGTCGGCCAGCACGTGCCGGAGGGTCAGCCCTGATGTCAGTCCGTCAGTCGCGGTCGCGGACGCGTGCACGATGCGGCCAGCTGTCCCCCCGGCCAGCACCGGGCTGGTCGTCAGGCACAGCTCATCGAGCAGGCCAGTGCCGGCGAGCTGACCGAGCAGCGTAGGGCCGCCTTCGGTCAGGATGCGGGCATACCCGAGCCTGCTTAGCTCCGCGATCGCGGTGACGATGTCGACCTGATGCTGGCCAGCCTCGATGATCCGGGCATGACGGCTGATCGCCGCCTTGCGGTCGGCCGGAGCGGATGCGGTCGTGATCACGATCGTCTGTGCGCCGGGGGCTGCGCCGGTGAGCAACTGGTCGTCCGGGTCGAGCCGCAGCCTGGCGGTCACGATGGCGATGGCCGGCACCGGCGCACCTGGCGGCCGGAGCTCCGCCCACAGCTCGTTGGCGTGCGCTGGGCGGTAGTGTTCAGTGCTGGCGGTGCCAGCGCCCACCAGGACCAGGTCTGCCAGGCTTCGCAGCACGGTGAACAGCATCCGGTCGGCCGGTCCGGACAGTCCGCC
>Ga0335072_10007902_pt1 | contig 15455 bp, 12 predicted proteins | sample Lox_Sample_21_FD_206725 | JGI IMG/M metagenome (GOLD analysis project Ga0335072, IMG submission 206725) | Soil microbial communities from Loxahatchee National Wildlife Refuge, Florida, United States - Lox_Sample_2.1 | ecosystem: Environmental > Terrestrial > Soil > Wetlands | place: USA... | reverse complement strand
AAATTGATTCATCGCCTCATCCACTCGTCCCTTTTGGATAAGAACATCGCCGAGGTTCGTATGCGCTTCGGCATAATCTGGATCAATCTTTAGAGCCGCTTGATATTCGGCCATGGCTTTGTCGATCTGTCCGATTTGTAAAAAAACATTGCCCATACTATTGTAGGCTTCGGCAAAATTGGGGTTTACTTCCAGGATTTTTTGATATTGCGCCATCGCCTGATCCATTTGTTCTCTTTGCGCCAAAACATTGCCGAAGCTGTAAAGAGCCAGGACATAATGAGGATCGGTTTCCAGGGCTTTTTGAAATTCGTTCACGGCTTCATCGATCCGCCCTTTTTGCACCAAGGCATTGCCGAGATTGGTGCGCGCCTCGGGATAGCCGGGCTTGATCGCCAGAGCTTTTTGAAATTCGGCAATCGCGTCATCCAACCGCCCCTTTCGGAAAAGAGCATTGCCAAGATTATTATGGCCTTGGGCGTCGCCGGGATTGATCGCCAAGAGTTTTTTGAATTGACCGATGGCCTCATCCACATGTCCATCTAAAAGAGCCGTACCGAGATCATTGTAACCCGCCAAGCAAGCCGGATTCTTGGAGAGGGTGTCGGTCCAGATTGTCACCTCACTCTCATAAGCCCAACACCGTTGCCAACTCCATATTCCAAGCACAAGAAGTATCCCGGTGACCAGGCCCCCTTGCGCCCATCGTTCTCTGGAAAAAATATGGTTTAAAAGCCCGGCCAATCCCGCTCCCGCCAAAGCCAATGGCCCCATGCCCGCAAGATACTGAAGATGATCGGCCACCAAACAGTGCGCGGTGGAACCCATGGTGACAAATCCCAATACCGGAACCAATGCGATGAGGAAATAGGCAAAGACGAAAAAAAAGGGCCGGAACCATGATTCGCGTTTGACCCACAAAATCAATAGGATGGCTATTACTGTCAGCGACGGAAAATAGGAAATCCATTGTCGGGCATCGATTTCCCAACTGGGATAACTGTTGATCAAGGGATGCGGCCAGAGCACCTTGCCCGCATAAAACCAGACCACCTCGCCCGCGGCGGCGATCCGTTCCGGCCAGCTTCGCACCCATCCCGTATCGTTATCTCCATGCAATTCTCCCCGCGTCCACATTGAAACTAAACCGGCGGCAATGGATAGGACAAAAACGGGCGCAACTCTTAATAAATTGCGCCACTGCCACCGGCCTTCGATCCACCAGGCACATAAGCAGAGGACGCCCGGCAATATGACGGTGGATGATTTGCTGGCCAGGGCCAACACGGCAAAAAACAAAGCCCACGCATAGCTCCGGCCATTTTGAGATCGTCTCCCATTCTCTTTGGCTCTCAGCCATTTTATATAAAAAAGCACCGAGAGCAGATAGAATAGACACGCTTGTGTGTTTTTGAGTTCACTGACCCACGCCACCGTTTCCACCTGGAGTGGATGCAATGCCCAGAGCGTCGCGCACAACCACGCTCCCGGCACTTTCAAATTTTGCCAGACTTGCCAAAGCACGATTGCGCATGCCGCGTGCAGCACAACATTTGCCAGATGATAAGGCAGCGGTGCCAAACCCCATAGCGCATGTTCCACCCAAAATGTGGTGAAAACCAGGGGACAAATATCAGCGGCGCGCGTGCTCCAGATTTCTTTCAGCCCAAGTGGTCCGACAATACAGGGATTGGCCGTCAAATTGAGATCGTCATCCCAAATAAATCCCGCTTCCCATACCGGCGAATAGGTTAGAATAACGGCCAGAATCAGGATCAGTCCCAAAATCCAATCGTGGCGAAACCATGGCGGAAGCGAAGAAAAGAACGCGGTTCCCGCCATTTGCCGCGCGGAATCGCTCTGGTCCACCACATTCTTTTTCCGGAATCGCCGCGCCATGAAATCTTCCGTTAAGATATTATGCCAGGCCTGGTCATTTATTGCTTTCCATCCGCTGCGCCTGAGCCAGATCATTTTGGACCTCGCGGTTGCCGGGATTTAACCGCAAGGCCTCTTGAAATTGGACGATGGCTTCGTCCCATCTTCCCTTTTGGACAAGAATCTTGCCAAGCCCGCGGTGAGCCGGGGCAAAATTGGGATCGACTTCCAAGGCTTTTTGAAATTGGCCGGCGGCTTCGTCCGCCTGTCCGTTTTGGAGAAGAGCAGCGCCGAGATTAGCGTGAGCTCCGGCATATTCCGGCCTGATCGCCAGCGCGGTCTGATATTCGGCGATAGCTTTTTCTATCTGCCCCCTTTGTAAGAAAATATTGCCCAAACTGTCGTGAACATCGGCAAAATGAGGATTTAATTCCAAAGCTTTTTGAAATTGGATGAACGCCTCGTCCACCCGGCCCATTTGGGCAAGAACATTGCCAAGGTCGTAATGAACCAAGACAAAATTGGGTTGAATTTCCAAAGCTTTTTGAAACTGACCGGCCGCCTCGTCCATTTGCCCTCTTTGGAGAAGAGCATTGCCGAAGTTGGCATGAGCTTCCGCATAGTTCGGATCGATCGCCACCGCCTGCTCGTATTGAGTTATTGCCGCGTCCACTTGTCCTTTTTGCAGAAGAGAATTTCCAAGATTATAATGAGCTTCGGCATAGTTTGGGTTGAGTTTAAGCGTCTCTTCGTACTGGGTTATGGCGGCATCCACCTCGCCTTTCTCCGAAAGAACCGCGCCGAGATTATAGTGCGCCACCCAGCAATTCCTATTCTTGGAGAGGGTATCGGTCCAAAGCGCCTCCTTGCTTTGATAAGCCCAGGCTTGCCGCCAGCTCAAAATTCCGAGAACCGATAATAGTCCGAGTCCGGTGTAAAATATCGCTTCCTGCCATAAACGGCCTGGAATGATCCAAGCGAAGAAGCGAACCAAGCCCGCGCCCGCCAGGGCCAGCGGCCCCATGCTGGCCAGATATTGAAAATGATCGGCAACGAAGGAATAGCGCTGAAAATAGATGTTCACCAATCCGAGCACCGGAAGCAACGCCATCAAAAAATAGACCCAGGCAAAAAACCAGGGCCGCGCCCAGGAACGGCGCCCGAACCAGAAAATAAATAAGACGGCGATCGCAACCGCCAAAGGCAAATAGGAAAACCATTGTCCGGCATCAATTTGCCAGCGTGGATAAATCGCCATCACGGGATAGGGCCAAAGCAGCTTGCCCAGATAAAACCAAATCTCATACCCCATCGTCACCAGACGCTCCGGCCAGGTTCGCGTCCATTGCGGGTCATTGCCTCCACCCAATTTTTGCGTCCATAAAGTCAGTGCCGATGGGAAGATGGCCATCAAAGCAACCGGACTTACTTTCACGAGGTTACGCCATTGCCACCGGCCCTCGACCCACCAGGCACATAAGCAGAAAACCCCCGGCAAAATGACGGTGGATGATTTGCTGGCCATGGCTAACGCGGCAAAAAGCAGCGCCCAGACATAATTCCATCTGTCGGTTTGCCCGTGATGATCTTCCGTCTCTATATATCTTGTGAAAAAGCGGACGGATAAGAGGAAAAACAAACCCGATTCGGTGTTTTTCATTTCAGTAATCCATGCCACCGATTCAACCTGCACCGGATGCAACGCCCAGAGCGCGGCGCCCAGCCAGGCGCCGGGTATTTTCAGATCCGTCAAAACCCGCCAGAGCAAGACCGCGCAAATGCCGTGCAGGAGGACATTCACGAGGTGATAAGGCAACGGGGCCACTCCCCAAAGAGCGTGTTCCAGCCAAAACGTCGTAAAGGCCAGAGGGCAGATATCGGCGGCGCGCGTGCTCCAGATTTCTTTCAAGCCGAGCGGCCCGACAATACACGGGTTGGCGGTTATATTGATATCGTCGTCCCAAAGGTACCCTGCTTGCCACACCGGCGTATAAATCAAAATGACGGCCAGCATGAGGATTAGCCCAAAAAGCCAATCATGGCGCGAGCGGAACAGCGCGGGCAAAACTCCGGTTTTACCCGCGACTTGCGCCAAAATATCGCGATTCACTCCCTTTTTTTTCGCGAATCGTTTCGCCATGGTTCTTTTACCTCAAAATCGCGCCTGAGACCTATCTCTCATTTCGCGATTTCATCTTCCGCGCCTCGGCCAGGCTCTTTTGCGCCTGGCCATTGTTGGGATCCAATTGCAGCGCATCTTGAAATTGCGCGACCGCCTCGTCCGCTTTCTTTTTTTGCAGGAAAATAGCGCCTAAGTTGTAATGAGCTTCAAAATAATCGGGGTTAAGTTCCAAGGCCTTTTGCAAGGGCCCCATGGCCTCATCCAGCCGACCCTGCCGGGCAAAAGTAACGCCCAGATTATTGTAGGCTTCGGCATAAGAGGGATTGATCTCCACGGCTTTTTGGAATTGAAGCAACGCACCGTTCATTTGTCCCCTTTGCAAAAGAACGCTGCCGAGATTGTTGCGGGCTTCGGCGTAGTTGGGATTAATTTCCAGCGCCTTTTGATAATCGAAAATCGCCGCATCCACTTGTCCCTTTCTGGAAAGGATAAGACCGAGATTATTATAGGGCAGCCAAGCATCCGGATAATGCCCCAGCGTATAACTCCAAAGCGCTTCCTGACTAACAAATTTCTCCGCGTAATTCCGGCTTTCCATAATCATGGCCCCAAAAATCACCACCAGAGCGCCGATGCCGCCATAACGCACAGGCGGTGACAGATGCCGCTCCACCTGCTCCAATCCGGCCAGGGCAAGCCCAATCAAACCGAGAATCGGAATATAGAGAAAATGATCCATGACCCAAGTGAAGGTCATAAAACTCGCCGGCGCCACGCCCGAAAAAGGCACCAGCATCAGCAGAAAGAAGCCAAAGCCAAAGAGAGCGCCTCGTCCCCAGCTTTGCCGCGCGGTCCAAAACCAGAAAAGAGAGCCTCCCATCACTGGCCAGGGTATAAATTCCATCAAGGCGGGCGGATACACCGGCCACTGGGGATAAATCGGCAAAAGGCCCACAGGCCAGATCGCCTTCCCAAAATAAAAAGCCAGGGTCAGCCCCATTAACGCGATTCGCGAAAAGATGCCATCGAGCGGAATCGGATCCGGTCCTTGATGATGAAGATATTTGTACCAGGAGGTCATGGAGAGCGTCACCACGCCCAACAAAAGCGAAACGGCAAAGAATGGAGCGCTCGCGCGCACATCGTCCCATCCTACGCGCCTCCGTTTCCACCAAACATAAAGCAAGAGCGCCGCCGGCCACATCACCATCGACGGCTTCGTCAGCATCGCCAGCAAAAATAATCCCAGCGAGAAAAAATAATGGGTTCGTCGCCCGCTTTGCTCGTATTGGAGGTAAAAAATCATCGAAAACAAAAAGAAAGGCATCGAAAGCGTATTTTTCAGTTCCGCGATCCACGCCACCGACTCGACCAGCGCCGGATGAATGGCGAAGATCAACCCGCCAAGCCAGGCAAACTTTAGTTCCAGGCCATGGAAAAGCCGCCAGACCAACAACGCGCTGACGATATGCAAAATCAGATTTGTCACGTGGTAACCAAAAGTGTCATTGCCCCAGAGATGCCACTGCGCCCATTGGACGCTTGCCTTCACCGGATAATAATCGAGCTGCGTACCCGGGCTGAACCAGATGCTCCAGAGACCGCCGGCGCTTTGGGTAACCGAATTCTTCGTGATGTCGGTATCGTCATCCCAAAGCCAGTCTCCATGCAGAACCGGCCAGAAAATCGCCACCGTGGCGACAATGATGACCAGCGCTTGGAGCGCCGGCGTCCAGGTGGCTTTTCCAAAATCGGAAAAATAATCTTTCTTTCCGCGAATTGATCCAGGCTGAATTGCTTCCGCCAATCTTTTCCTTTTTTTCGGACCTTTCACCATAGGGACTTCGTGCCCCTGGAGGCTATCTGAAAAGCAGACGCAGGTCACACTGGAAGGAATCCTGCGGACGGTAGAAAAACTTCGCCGCAACGAGAATCGGCCGTGCCCGGCGCCTCCGTCACGTCAAACCGGCGAACGCGAGCTTTTCCGGCCACGGCAGGGCACGGAAATGGCACAACGTTTGGCGCCGTTGTTCGAGAGGCACATGGCGCAGTTGGCGGAGAAAACCGAGAGCGCAACGTTGCGCAACGCCATAACGGGCGCGCAGCTTCGGCGTGGGAAAGCGGCGATGGCTGGCGTCGAAAAGCTGCCGGCGCAGCCACGCGCCCACCCGCCGCGGAATGCGGCCGCCGCAGAGGATTTGCGCGAATTTGCTCAGGACAAGATAGGTGTCGATGCGGGCCTGGGTTTCAAGATTGCAGGCGTAAGCCTCGGTGCCGATCAGACGCTCGCCTTCCTGAAAAAGAAGCGCGGCCTGAACGCCATGGGCAATTTCCTCGACAAAGGTGATGAGAGCGGAAATATTGCGCTCATTGAGAGCCAGGCGCGGGTCGTTGACTTCAAGTTCGGCGATGACGGGGCGCGAATAAAAAATGGCGAGGTGAAGCGAATCACCAGCCTGACGCAGAAATGTGCGGCCACCTCCGGCCAGATGGCTGGCCTCCTCGCCGGCCAGGCGGTTGAGCACGGCGCACCGATTCTCGCCAATAATGCAACTTTCGAGATTAATGGAAACGGGTGAATAGGTCCGTTCGAGCAAAAGCTGGATTTCGCGCAGGAGAGTCATGGAGCGCGGATAAAAACGGGAGGCGCGTGTAAATGGAGCAGGGTATCGGCAAGCTCATTAAGGGCGAGCCGGACCCGGCGAAATTCGCCGCCGAGTTGCTCGAAAACGGCTTGCAGACCGGTTTTCTTCGCCTGCGGATAACGGGCGACCGCTAGGTAGGAAGATTGACCGACCGATTCGTAAAAACCGAGGCCGGGCGCGCCACGGCGCTGGGCGTGGGAATAAACACGCTCGGCGAAGAGTCCGCTCAAAAAGAGAGCATAGTTGCCCAGATGGGCGCGCAGCAGAAAGACTTGTTCCGGCGCACATGTGTTAAGCTGGACGATGAGATCGGACACATAGGTGAAACTACGCGCGGCCGGCCCGGTATCACCGGGACGCTTGAGTTGGTTGATATGCGAAAAGGAGAGCAAGACCGCGGCGACGTAATCGGTCAAGGCGCGCTCGTCGAGCGCGACGCGGCGCAAAACCCGCCGGGTGAGAATGTAGAAATAGAATGCGGTGGAGACGCGCAAACAACCGCCGTGATCGACCAGGGAATCGTAAAGGAGATCGTGATCGAGAATGGCGTCGCGTTCGTTTTCGTCGCTGAGCAGGGAAACGAGCGAGACGGCATCGCGCGGCGACTTGGCCAGCGTGTTGACGACAAAAGAAAAGTCGTCCGCGGTAAATTGCGCGCGACAGTTCGCTTGAATCACATTTTGCATCTAGCATAAGGGATGCCAGCTTTATTTCCGGGCGACGAAGCCCTCCGACAGATAAAGACTAGCCTATTTTGCGCGCTTGCATGAGAGGATTTTCGTGATTAGAAAGGGGGCCATGTCTGACACCTTATCCGCCGCGTCCACAAAAACGTGTCCTTACGAACGTTTCGTGAAACCATTTCTGACACCCTATTACTTCACGGTAGCAGGAGTGCTGGGCGGCATCACCGCCGTGTTCGCCGTGGTGACAGTGCTGCTGATCCTCGTGGTGACGAATTTTAACATCCTGGACTGGATCGAATAGCCGGAATCGTTGCGCTCTTTTTAGCCTGAACGTGCATTCCGCAAGATTATTGCCGAAAGAATCCCTCTTTCCCGAAACAGGCAGCCCCGCTATCAGTCAACGATGGAACTGGCGCCGAATATTCAAGTCCGGCCTGGATGGTGGCCATCCTTGTGGGTGGTGGCATTTTTGTCGCTCCTGGCGCAGTTGTGGATTTGCCAGTTTTTCACGTTCGGAGAAAATGTGCCGATTTCCATCGACGTCAATCCGTCGAATCTTTGGAAGTACGCCTATCATTTTCCGCCGATCGGTTCTTTTTTGGTGCTGAATTGGCTTGGCCAGGCTTATCTGCCGCTGCCTCTCAATCCGTTCAGCCTGGCGGCCAATCTGCCGCCTTGGTGGTTTTTCACCGCTTACACTCCGGTGATCGGAACGTGTTCGCTCTTAGCCATGACCATTTTTTTGCGCGAACTCGAACTGCCCCGGCCGGCGGCGCTCTTGGGCGGCGTGGTTTACGCGTGGCAGGGAGATCTTTTGCCGTTTGTTTATCCGGGACATTATGCCTACATCACAACCTGGCCATTTTTCTCACTGGCAGCGTGGGGAGCCTTGCGGTCGCACCGGTTGCGACACTGGGCCTATGCGCTGATCAGTGGGGTGAGTTGCGGATTGATGGTGGGGATGCAGCCGGACCGTGGTGGGATTATCAGTCTTTTGATCGCGGCATTGTATCTCGCCCCGGCGTTGCCTCCGGGAAGCGACTGGCGTGCGCCGGCGCGACGTCTCGCATTGTGCGCGAGCGTGGCGCTCCTGGTTTCGCTGGCGCCGCTCCTGGCCCTCTTCCAAAGCAACATCGTGGGCGTGAAGCTAGGGGGCGAAACCGACCGGGAGAAAACCTATGATCTGGTGACACAATACAGTCTCGGACCGGACGAGACACTGACCTATCTGGTGCCAGGCTTTTTCGGATGGTTCGTAGGCAGTAATGACACGCCCTACTGGGGTTGGATCGGCGAATCACAAAACTGGCCGAACGACAACCAGGGCGATAAAAACTCTAATCTCGCGATCAGCACCACGGGAACGGTGGCGACAGTTTTGGCGCTGATCGGCGCGATATTGCTGTTGCCTGCTCCGCTGGGCGGGCTGCTCGGAGCGCCCGGCCTCTCTCCGCGGCAAAAACTCTATGGACAGGTTTTGCTGGCATTGGGAATCATCACGCTCGTGCTCTCCTGGGGCTGGCATACGCCGTTTTACCGCCCGCTTTTCGCGCTGCCCTTGATGGACAAATGGCGCAATCCGCTGAAATGGCTCGAAATGACGAATTTTGCTCTCGCGACCCTCAGCGCGTTCGGCGCGCGGCACGTCATGCTTTCGCTGGACGCCGGCGCACAACGCCTGCGGCATGGCCTCTTTTGGTTTCTGATCGCCATTTTCTCCGCGCTGGCGATTTCCTTGCTGGCCAGTTATCCGTTCACGCTCATTTTGCAGAACGCGCTGCTATCGGAACAGTACACCAGCGTGGAAGTGGCCCACATCGCGGCGACGATTCATAGTTCTCTCTTTTTCGCGCTGATCCTGGTCGCGCTTTTTTGTGTTGTGGTCTATCTGCTTTGGCATCCGGAACCGCTCCATCGCTCGAAAATTCCCAATCCGTGGCTCGACCGCATCCGGGTGGCGTCACTGCGGCAGGAAAATGTGCCGCTGACGCTGGCTTTGTTGCTGATCGTCCTGATCATCGTGCAACTGGCCTGGGTGGCGGGCAAGTTCGTCCAGCCCCTACGCCTCAGCGTGCTGACCTCCACCAATCCGATGCTGGAAGAATTGCGCAGCGAAGGCGACCGGGTACGGGTCAGCGTAGCGGTGCAGGATCCGATTCTCAATGTCATGCTGCAAAACCAGTTTGCGGCCAACCATATCTCCTGTTTGGAAATCTCGGCGGCCTCGCGTATGCCCGACGATCTGGAGGCCTTTCTTCAAGCGTTCGGCCAGGACCGGGCGCGGCTCTGGTTTCTGACCGGCGTGAAAAACGTGGCGGTGCCACAGGATTTTGTGCCGCAATTACAACACGACCCACAGGTAATGCAAAATAAGGTCCGCGCCGACGGCTATACGCTGGCGCCGACCCCATCGCCCGACTTGCCATCTCATGCGCTGGTGATCTTGCGCGATTATATGGCCAAGGCGACCTTTGTTCCCGGCGTGACATTTTTCCCATCGACGGAGGACGTCCTGAAACACCTCACCGATCCGAAGTGGAATCCACGCGACACCGTGCTGCTAAGTTCCGGCGAAAGCAAGCTGGCCTCCCTGCCTCCAGCGGTGACCGAACCATTGCTGACCGCCCGGATTGACTTGAGACTTTACACCGCCAACGAGATCGATGCCGGAGTGTGGGCGCCGCAGCCGGGATTTTTGCTGATTAACGATCAATACGATCCCGACTGGCGAGTGGAAGTCAACGGAGCGCCGGCGGAATTACTTAAGGCGGATGGCCTCTTGCGCGCGGTGCAAGTTCCGGCGGGCCAATCCAGTGTAACCATGCGTTACGCGTCCCGTTATCATCTTGGCGAGATCCTCCAGCAAATGACGCACATCGATATCGGAGACTTTTCGGCGCCGGCGGAAGGGATCAATGATTTTTGCGACGCCATCATGCTCGGCGCGTGGATCGTGGCGGGCGTGACTCTCTGGCGGCGCCGGAAGCCGGGCGTGATTCCCTCCCCTTAAAAGAGGCTGGCCGGAAAACCGGCGCAGATCATTCCACCACCTTGGCGCCTTCGTTGTCGGCCTTGAGCACAAGAACCTTGGCCGGCAAGCCCTGCTTTTTCGCCGTATCGAGCATTGCCGTGCCAATGGCATCAGCTTGGCCGAGCGTGATCGCCATCAGCGCAGAACCCGCACCGCTCAAGAAACTCCCCAGCGCGCCCGCTTCGGTCGCCGCGGCCAGGATCGCCGCAAAGCCGGGCACCAAAGTCTCGCGAAAAGGCTGGTGGAGATGATCGACGAACAGGCCGCGCAGCGAGGCGTAGTCCCGGTTGCAAAACGCCGCCGCGATGCGGGCCGTCCGCTGTGAATTTTCGACCGCATGCCGGAAGGGAACTTCCTTCGGCAAAAGCGCCCGCGCGGTTTCGGTGGAAAGACGCAGATCGGGCGCCAGCGTCACAAAGGAAAGCTCCGGCCCGACCGCAACGCGGGTATAGCCGAAGCCATCGGCGGCTTGGGCGGTGGCGCGTGAACAAATGGCGAAGCCACCGAAAAACGAGGGCACCGCATTGTCGGGATGGCCTTCGAGTTCGATCAATAGTTTCAAAATTTGGTCGCGCGGGATGGAAACCGTTTCCCGAACCAGTTCGGCCAAGCCGAGAAGAATGCCGAGCCGCACGGTGACACTGCTGCCGAGGCCGCGTGAAATCGGGATGTCGCCTTCAATTTTTGCCGCGAAAGGAAAGGATGCGAGTTTTTCCCCCGCGGCCCGCTCGAAAAACGCCTCCGCGGTCTCCGCGATCATGCCGTGGAGCGGCCGGGCCTGAGCCAGGCGCGAAACGGTCACTGTGTTGTAGAGTTGGAGGCCCAAACCAAGACAATCAAAACCGGGGCCGAGATTGGAGGTGCTGGCGGGTACGCGGATTTGAACTTGGGAACGGGACATGCCGTTTTCTACCCCATCACCGCACACGCGAACAGCCCAGAACAGCACCCCTGATTCTTACGAAACACCTTGCCAAGCCCCGCATCATCGGAGATATTGACCTTCCCCGCCATCTCAGAGCGAGATGCAAGCTCACTTCCGGCAGATTGCGGGCGAAACCTCATCGCGGGGTGGAGCAGCCCGGTAGCTCGTCAGGCTCATAACCTGAAGGCCGCAGGTTCAAATCCTGCCCCCGCAACCCTTTTATTCTCTTATAAGAGGCTTTTTATCAGCTAGTTACGAGATAAGTGAGCTGATTTTTGAAATTTCTTTAAAACTCATTCGGACGGTTCTAATCATGCCCGAAATTGTCCGCAATTTGTCCGCCCGAGAATTTTTTCGTGCGGGCTTGAAATGGTGAAATCCAGAAATTTCAGCGATCATCGCGTTCAATTTGCGATTTTTGGTGTTGTTCTTGAATGACGCACTCCTCTGCAAAACAGTTTGAGAAAATGCCTGTCAGAGTTTTCTTAAATGGACAAGCAGTATGAAGTTGGGTTGTCTTTCATTTCCACATGCAACTTGATCGCTTCTTGTGGGGATGCGCGGCAAGCCTTGTTTTGGTTGTCCAGCCTATCCATTCCGCAGAGCTGGCGGTTTATCCGCTTTCCGGCAATAAGGCGAACTACATACCGACGGACGTTGCTGACGCCGTACGGGTGCTAAAAACCAGTCTGACCAAAGAGGACCTTCAGGAAATCAAGGAGCCCTCGCCATCAGGCGAATTTTTCATCATGGGCACGGGTCTGCGAAATAGTTGGGGTCTGTGGCAGGATTCGCGTCTGGCCAAATGGTTTGTGGCCCATGGCGTGAATGCTCCCGAAGACATGTCGGGAGTCATCTTCGATGCGCTCCGCGCCGACCTCAAGGGCGAACCGTTTGATGTGGAAAAAGCCCTCAAGGAAACCCACGACGGTGAAATGGAGGAAGTGGAAAAAGCCAAAAAGGAAAAGATCAGGGCCATGGAGGCCGTCGAGAAAATAAAGACGATGATGCTCGGTCTCAAGGTTGCTAACCAAACCGTGCCAGCACTGAAGGTCCCGCAGCTCAAGGTTGATGACGGCACACGTGTCCGCTACATCGCACCATTCGCGGGTGGGTTTCTTATTGGCGGCAAATATTCGGATGGGGACAAGGACGACGATTGCCATTCTCCCATTTTTTTCTCGATTTAGCGAAGCGGACTTTCCATCCGGTAAAGATTGATGGCATGATCCACACAAATGGAGTGGTTGTCTTGGGCGACAAGGCGTATTTCGCAGGCCCTACAACGGGAGGCAACAAGATAGTGAGGACCGACGGACGCTCCACTCAGCCAATACCCGATCCGCCAGGTGAAGGGCGATTGCGCCTCGGTATGGATGGAGATCATCTGCTCGCCATTCGGACCGACACGGTTTACCGATTCGACGCCGGAAAGTGGACCGTGTTGGTGAAGACACCGACACCAATTCCTTGGTCGCTGGTTCCACCCGTGCGTTTTGGTAATCGTATCTATGTGCGTGATGAAGGACGCATGGAGGACGACAAGCGGCTCTGGTGGATTGATCTTGCCGCCGGAGGCAAGTTAGTCGCATTTGACCAGGATTGCGGCGTGGTGGGGCCCGCCGGCCCGCGTTGGGAAAATGTGTGGAGCTATGCTGTCGAGCCCAGTGGGTGTCTCTGGGTTGCTGCAGGATTTTCGCTTATTCGCTGGGACCCGGTCGGCGGCTATCGTATCGCCCTAATGAACGGCTCGCCCAGCTTCAAGGGCCAGCTGATTGCTGGGAGCGATCCCGCGCAAACCAATACATCTTGGACCCTCGTGGCCGACACCTTCAATCCCCCGCCGCTCGCCGTCTGCGGAATTTGGATTCAAGATGACCGGTCAATTCTACTTGCGGGGCCACAAGGCTTTTTCCATCTGACCGGCGATACGCTAACAGTGCTGGCAACCTTCAATAAAGCGGCGCCAAAGAAATCCAACGAGTATTATTCAGACGATTACAAGTGGCCGTGGGACTTCACCCACCTGGTCCCAGTCGGTAAAGACAGATGGATTCTCGGCGACCACTGGCATGGTCTCTTTCTTTTGCAGCGGGATTCAGATGGAAATTATCACTGCTCATGGCTCGATGAAAAATCGGGCCCAGCCCTGACTTTGGATCAACTCCACGTTCCTTGATGCCTGAGGAGAATGCTGAAGGGAGTGACTGGCGTCTGGCCGTGGATGCGCATGGTAACCCGCTCCGAGTCCTTATTACAGCAGGTACCACGACAGATTGTCCGCAAGCTGGCCGCCTGATCGCAGGCATCGCGGCCGAACATCTTGTGGCGAACCGGGGCTACGATACCAATTCCTAGAGCAGATTAAGCGGTTCGAAACTTTTCTGGGCGCGTTCCCAAAAGTAGGCCAACGACGGCGTTATCGATTTCGGAATCGTCTTACGGAATGCGAACTTTTCGATCTCGTCTTCGCGAAGGTGCAGTCGAGTCCCCGATTTGAGCAGGACTCGAAATAAAAATGTCACGTTCGCCTTTTCTGGACGGTCGTAATAATCAACAAGCGATGCCACTTCGATTCGCAAGCCCAGCTCTTCCTTGATCTCGCGATGCAGGGCCGAGATCAGAGTTTCATTCGCTGCAACCTTTCCACCAGGGAATGTCCACGCCTTGCGACCAGCTTTTTGTTTTATCAGCAGAACTTTGCCGAAGGGATCTTCAATCCAAGCCATGACAGAGAGGTCCTTCTTCCCGAAGGGGCGCACGGAAGGTGAAGTCGGATTTTTCTTAATCCTCAGCTTTGGTTTTGACGGCATGACAAAATGGGCAACCCAACTCCCTTTTAAAAAGAGGGACAGCGAAACAGGATAATAACTCCAACGAGACTCGCCATCCGGTAATCGGGGACGGTTTGCAGTCTACGACTTCAGATGGCCGGAGACGAGCTTGGTCATCTCAAACATCGATACGGCCTTCTTACCGTTGAAAACGGGTTTCAGCTTATCGTCAGCATTGATTTGCGTCCTGACTTTGGCGTCCTGAAGTTTGTTCTTCTTGATGTAGTCCCAAAGCTTTTTGGTAAGGTCGGTGCGAGGCAGCGGCTTGGCTCCCACAACCGCAGCCAGAATTTCATCAGGCTGGACTGGTTTGAGAAATGCAGCATTAGGCTTTCGGGCCGACTTCTTCTTTGCGGTATTTTTAACGGTTCTTGAGGTGGATTTCTTCGCTGCCATGGTGGGTGACTCTGGCAAAAGGCTCTCCCGACTGCAAGCTCGGGACTCTCTGGCATTAACTACCCCTCTTTGGCCGTTATGAAATAATCTAGCGATCCGCTCTGATGAAGAAGCGGCAATAACATTCAACGGCAACGTATAGGACGAAAAAGAGTCCTGTAATCCAGAAAGTCACGGGACGATCCGTCAGACAGGCCAAAAGGATTCCCACCCAGACTGCGATAACGCCCAGAAGAATCGATACGATCATGCCGGACCAAAAGGATCGGCAGAGGCGGAGGGCAATCCCCGCCGGGGCGATGACGAGGGTGAAGGTGAGCAGGACGCCGACCACCTGGCTGGCGAGTGAGACTGCGATTGCGAGGATGACCATGAAGGCGACGGCGAGGGCGGAGAGAGAGAGACCGCGCGCTTCGGCGAGGCCAGGCTGGACGCTGGCGAAGAGGAGGCGGCGCGCGAAGAAGGCGAGGCTGGCGAAGCAAAGGACGGAGAGGAGGGCCATTTCAACGACCTGGCCGAGAGAGACGCCGAGGATATCGCCGAAGAGGATGACCTGGGCTTCACCGGCGTAGCCGCGGTAGAGACTGAGGAAGAGCGTGCCGAGGCCGAGTGAAACAGAGAGGACCATGCCGATGGCCATATCGCTGCGATTGAGTTTGTCTCCGGAGAGGCCCATGAAGGCACCCGCGCCGATGGTGAAAAGGAGCATGCCCTGGAGCGGGTAAAGGCCGAGCAGGGCGGCGGCGGCGGCGCCAGCGAAGCCGATGTGGGACAGGGCATGGGCGGCAAAGGCGACATTGCGAATAATGACAAAATAACCGACGACGGCACCGAGGAGGGCAGCGAGCGATCCGGCCATGAGGGCATGGCGAACGAAGTCATAGCCGAGGTAGGTGGAGAGCGTTTCAATCATGATCATGGTGGAAGCATTCTGCTTC
>Ga0335072_10007901_pt1 | contig 15456 bp, 14 predicted proteins | sample Lox_Sample_21_FD_206725 | JGI IMG/M metagenome (GOLD analysis project Ga0335072, IMG submission 206725) | Soil microbial communities from Loxahatchee National Wildlife Refuge, Florida, United States - Lox_Sample_2.1 | ecosystem: Environmental > Terrestrial > Soil > Wetlands | place: USA... | reverse complement strand
TTGACCGGCGGGCTGGCCTGGCCGCGGGCGGGATCGCCGACCGACACGTAGCGGCCGCCCATCAGATAGAAGGCGACCTGGTCGCCGGCCTGGCCCGCGGCGCCGCTCGCGGACCAGAACCCGACCTGGACGCCCTCGTCGTTGAGCCCGGTGAGCTGGGTCTGCGCCGAGCCGGGCACGTCGATGTCCTGGTACCGGGCCGGACCGTACGGGGGGCGCAGGATGTAGCCGCGGTTCGGGTGCCCGGCCGCGCCGGAGCCGAAGTAGCCCGCGATGTGGCCGTTGTTGTTGATGCCGAGGAGCTGGTTGAACGCCGCGTCGCCCGCGTCGTCGAACGTGCTGAACGAGTACCTGGCCGCGGCTCGGGCGGACGCGGCCGGGCGGGCCGAAGCGGCCGCGGCCCGCGACGGCTCTGGCGAGCCGGCGGCGGCCGCGGAGTCTCGGCTGACCTGCGGCGACCTTAAACCGAGCGCGATCCCCGCGGCCAGGGCGCCCGCGGCGATCAGGGCGGCGGCCGCCAGCCACAGTCGCATGACCGGCCTCATGCTGCGTTCCTCCGGGGTTGGGGTCCGGGTCCAGCCCGCCGGGCGGAGGCGGGTTTCCTACTTTGCCATCCTTTGCGGCGGCACCGGCCGTTGCGGCCTGTGGCAGTCTGGCGGGGTGAGGGCAACGCAACGGCCAGCGGCGCAGACGGCCGGCGGCGGCACGCAGGCCAGGGTCCGCGACGAGACCGTGCGGCGGCTGGAGCGGTCGATGGGCCCGCTCTCCACCGCCGCGATGGCCTCGATGGACAGCAGGCTGCCGTGGTTCCGGGCGATGTCGGCCGAGAACCGGTCCTGGCTCGGGCTGGTCGCCCAGGCCGCGCTGGCCACGTTCGTCGACTGGATCAAGCACCCCGAGCGCGGCCGCCCGGCGGTGGCCGGGCAGGTGTTCGGCACCGCGCCCAGGGAGCTGGCCCGGGCGGTCAGCCTGCAGCAGACCGTCGAGATGGCGCGCGTGATCATCGACGTGGTCGAGGCGCAGGTCGACGACCTGGCCGCGCCCGGCGGCGAGGCCGAGCTGCGCGAGGCCGTGCTCCGCTACACCCGGGAGATCGCGTTCGGTGCCGCGCAGGTCTACGCGCGCACGGCCGAGGCGCGGGGGGCCTGGGACGCCCGCCTCGAGGCGCTGGTGGTGGACTCGCTGGTCCGCGGCGAGGTGGACGAGGGCCTGCAGTCCTGGGCGTCGGCGCTGAACTGGTCGGCCGGGCCGGTCGTGGTGATCGCCGGCAACGCCGACGACAGCGACCCGGAGGGCCTGATCGACGAGTTGCGCGTGATCGCCCGCCGGGCCCGGCTCGACCTGCTGGCCGGGGTGCACGGGCACCGGCTGGTCGTGGTGCTCGGCGGCACGTCGGACCCGGTCAAGGCGGCCGCCCAGCTGGCCGGGCGGTTCGGCGCCGGGCCGGTCATCGTCGGCCCGGTCGCCGGCGACCTGCAGTCGGCCACGCGGTCGGCGAGCGCGGCCCTGGCCGGCCTGCGCGCGGCCGCCGCCTGGCCGGACGCGCCCCGGCCGGTCGAGGCCGACGACCTGCTGCCCGAGCGGGCGCTCGACGGCGACGAGCAGGCCCGGGCCCAGCTGCTCGCCGAGGTGTACGAGCCCCTGCTGAGCGGCGGGTCCGCGCTGCTCGACACCGTCATGACCTACCTGGAGCAGGGGCATTCCCTGGAGGCGACCGCCCGGCTGCTGTTCGTGCACCCGAACACCGTGCGCTACCGGCTGCGCCGCGTCAGTGAGCTCTCCGGCCTGGTCCCCGGCAACGGGCGGGGCGGCTTCGCGCTCTGGGTGGCCGTGGTGCTCGGCCGGCTGAGCAACAGCTACTCGGCCTCCGGCGCGCACAAGGGAACGTAGCTTGTAGGCTTCAGACAACATCGGCCGACGGAACTTCGTACCGTTCGTCATTCGTATGGTGAACTTCTACAGTGCAGGGTAGAGGGATGCTTCTCATCGCGGCGCCTGGCCAGGGCGCTCAGGCGCCGGGGTTCCTGGCGGAGTGGCTGGAGCTGCCGGGAATCTCGCAGCGCCTCGGATCCTGGTCGGAGCTGGCTGGCTGCGACCTGATCCGGTGCGGGACCACCGCCGACGCCGACGAGATCAGGGACACCGCGATCGCGCAGCCGCTGCTGGTCGCGACCGCGATCGCGGTCGCGACCGAGTTGCTCGGCGAGCCGGGGCGGGCGGACGGGCTGGCCGGGGCGGCGGCCGGCTCCGGGGTGGGTGCCGCGGCCGGGCACAGCGTCGGCGAGCTGGCGGCCGGCGCGATCGCCGGGGTGATCCCGCCGGAGGACGCGATCCGGCTGGTGCGGGTCAGGGCGGAGGCCATGGCGCGCGCCGCCGCGGCCGAGCCGACCGGCATGACCGCGGTGCTCGGCGGCGACGAGGAGGCGGTCCTGGCCTCGATCGAGGACCACGGGCTGACCCCGGCCAACGTCAACGGGGCCGGCCAGATCGTGGCCGCCGGGACCATGGACCAGCTGGCCGCGTTCGCGGCCGACCCGCCCCCGAAGGCCAGGCTGCGCCCGCTGTCGGTGGCCGGCGCCTTCCATACCAGGCACATGGCCCCGGCCGTGGACGCGCTGCGCGAGGCGGCCGCGGGGGTGACCGCGAGCGACCCGGTCCTGGCCCTGCTGTCCGACCGGGACGGCTCCGTGGTGGGCAGCGGCGCCGACTGGCTGGAGCGGATCGTCACCCAGGTGAGCGCGCCGGTCCGCTGGGACATGTGCATGCACACCATGTCCGGCCTCGGCGTCTCGGCGCTGATCGAGCTTCCGCCGGCCGGAACCCTGACCGGCCTGGCCAAGCGGGCCCTGCCGGGGGTGCGCACCCTGGCCCTGAAGAGCCCGGCCGACCTGGACCAGGCCGGCGAACTGCTGGCGGCCGAGCAGCCGCTGGTCCGAGCGCGGCCCAACGGAAGCGACTGAAGGAGCGGTCTGGATGCGACTCACCGAAGGCTCAGCGGGCGCGCGGGTCCTGGCGTTCGGCGGCTACCAGCCCGCCAAGGTGGTGACCAACGATGACCTCGCGGCCACGGTGGACACCAACGACGAATGGATCCGCAGCCGGGTGGGCATCGCCAGCCGCCGGATCGCCGGGCCGGACGAGACCGTGGCCGACATGGCCGTCGCGGCCGGGGGCAAGGCCCTGGCCGCCAGCGGCCTGTCCCCGGAAGACATCGACCTGGTGATCGTGGCCACCTGCACGCCGGAGGTGCAGATCCCGAACACCGCGGCCCAGGTGGCCCGCAGGCTCGGCATCTCGGCCCCCGGCGCCTACGACATGAACGCGGCCTGCGCGGGCTTCTGCTACGCGCTGGCCAACGCCGCCGACGCGGTGCGGGCCGGCTCGGCGGGCAACGTGCTGGTCATCGGCTCGGAGAAGCTGTCCCAGTGGATCGACTGGACCGACCGGAGCACCTGCATCATCTTCGCCGACGGCGCGGGCGCCGCGGTCGTCGGCCCGGCCGACGACCCGGCCGAGGCCGGGATCGGCCCGGTGGTCTGGGGCAGCGCCGGCGACATGGCGGACAAGATCTACATAAAGGACCGGAACTCGTTCATCTTCCAGGAGGGGCAGGCGGTGTTCCGCTGGGCCACCACCGCCCTGCACCCGGTCGGGAAACAGGCCTGCGAGCGGGCCGGCGTGGACCCGACCGAACTCGCGGCGTTCGTCCCGCACCAGGCCAACCTGCGGATCGTCGAGGCGATCGCGCGCCGGCTCGGCGCGCCGCAGGCCATCGTCGCCGACGACATCGTGACCGCGGGCAACACCTCGTCGGCATCCATCCCGCTGGCGCTGTCCCGGATGCTGGAGCGCGGCGAGCTCCCCTCGGGCGCGCCCGTGCTGCTGCTCGGCTTCGGCGCTGGCATCTGCTATGCCGGCCAGGTGATCACGGTACCCTGACCGGACCTCGGCCCCCGGGGTCCGGATCGACGTAGCACAGAGAACGACAGAGACAAGGAGACCGCAACCCATGGCCATGACCGACCAGGAGATCCTGACGGGCCTCGGCGAGATCATCGATGAGGTGGCCGGCGTACCCGCCGACCAGGTGACCCCAGACAAGACGTTCGTCGACGACCTGGACATCGACTCGCTGTCGATGGTCGAGATCGCCGTGGCGGCTCAGGACAAGTTCGGCGTCGAGATCCCCGACGACCAGCTGAAGGACCTCAAGACCGTTCAGGATGTGATCGATTACGTCCGTCGGACGAGCGTTTCAGCCTGAACGGACCGGTACCGGCGCGGCGCCTGGCCATCCGGCTTAGGAGGGCCCGGCGCCGCGCACCCTACTAGAGGAGCGCGATCACAGTGGGCACAGACCGGACGAACGTCGTCGTCACCGGGCTTGGCGCGATCACGCCGGTCGGAACCGACGTCCCCACGACGTGGGACTCGATGCTGGCCGGGCGCAGCGGGGTGGTCAAGCTGACCGAGGAGCGGTTCGCCGACCTGCCCGCCAGGATCGCGGCCTGGGCGGCCGCCGACCCGGCCACGCTGATCGACCGGGTCCAGGCGCGCCGCATGGACCGGTGCGAGCAGTTCGCGATGGTCGCCGCGCGCGAGGCCTGGCAGGACGCGGGCGCCCCGGCCGTCGACTCCGACCGGCTCGGCGTGGTGGTATCCAGCGGCATCGGCGGCGTCGCCTCCACCCTGAGCGCCTACGACACGCTGCGCGAGAAGGGCTGGCAGCGGCTCTCGCCGTTCACGGTGCCGATGCTGATGCCGAACGGCTCGGCCGGCTGGCTCAGCATCGAGTTCGGGGCCCGGGCCGGGGTGCACACCACGGTGAGCGCATGCGCGTCGGGCGCCGAGGCCATCGGCTACGCGATGGAGATGATCAGGTCCGGCCGCGCCGACGTCGTGCTGGCGGGCGGCACCGAGGCCGCGATCATCCCGCTGAACATCGCGGCGTTCGCGGCGATGCGCGCCCTGTGCATCAGCCGCAACGACGACCCGCAGCGGGCGTCGCGGCCGTTCGACAAGGGCCGGGACGGGTTCGTGCTCGGTGAGGGCGCGGGCATGGTCGTGCTGGAGTCGGCCGAGCACGCGGCGCGCCGCGGCGCGCGGGTGCACGCGGTCGCGGCCGGCGTCGGGTACTCGGGCGACGCCCACCACATCGCCCAGCCCGAGCCGAGCGGCAGCGGGATCGCGATCGCCATCGAGCGCGTGCTGGCCGACGCGGGCCTGAACCCGGACCAGGTGACGCACGTCAACGCGCACGCCACCTCGACGCCAGCGGGCGACGTGGTCGAGTGCCAGGCCGTCGCCTCGGCGCTCGGTCCGGCCGCCAGCGGCGTGGTGGTCTCGGCCACCAAGTCGATGATCGGGCACCTGCTCGGCGGCGCGGGCGCGGTCGAGTCGGTGGCCGCGATCCTGGCCCTGCGGGAGCGGGTCGCGCCGCCCACCATCAATCTCGAGGACCCCGACGACAATGCCGGGCTTCAGATCGCGACCGAGCCCACCAAGCTGCAGCCGAGGGGCACGGCGCCGATGGCGGTGCTGAACAACTCCTTCGGCTTCGGCGGTCACAACGTGGCGCTCGCCTTCACCGCCCCCTGACCCCGGTAACATCCCCCTCGCAGGCCGAGCCACGGAGGGAATCAGCGTGCCCGAGGACTTCAACAGCAAGATCATCGCCGAGTTCCGCGCCAACGGCGGCAAGGTGGGCGGCCCGTTCGAGGGCGCTCCCCTGCTGCTGCTGCACACGACCGGCGCCCGGTCCGGCCAGGAGCGGGTCAACCCGATGATGTACCGGAAGCTGGGGGACGACTACGTGGTCTTCGCCTCCAAGGGCGGAGCGCCGGTCCACCCGGACTGGTTCCATAACCTGGTCGCCCACCCGCGGGTGCGCGCCGAGGTCGGCACCAGGACCGTGGAGCTCAGGGCCAGGATTGCCGAGCCGAACGAGCGCGAGCCGATCTGGACGGCCTGGAAGCAGGCCAACCCCGGCTTCGCCGACTACGAGGCGAAGACCACGCGCCAGATCCCCGTGATCATTCTCGAGCCGGTCCGGTAGCCGGCCGGGCCGGGCAGACCGCCGTCCCCTCGCGCGCCGCGATGTGCTCCGGGAGGCTGGTGCCCGCGGGCAGCCCGGGATCGGCGACCGGCGCGCCCCAGACCGCGTCGATCGGCAGCTCGCCCGCCCACAGGCCGAGCCGCGCATCGGGGCTGTCGCCGTCGTCGGGCGGCCCGGTACGGATCTTGACCGAGGCCTCGTCGAGCGTCAGCGCCAGCAGCCGGGTGGCGGCCAGCTCCTTGCGGCTGGGCTGGCGGGCGTAGTCCCACTGGCCCGGCGCCAGGTGCTCGGACAGGCAGCGCAGCCCGTGCAGCTTGTGCTCCGGGTCGGTCACGGCGCGCGGCGTGCCGTAGACCATGGCGCTCCGGTAGTTGATCGCGTGCTCGAACACCGACCGGGCCAGCACCAGGCCGTCCACCACGGTCACGGTGACGCACGCGAGCGGCTCATCCCCGGCCAGGCTCTGGCTGGCCACCGAGCCGTGCAGGTACAGGTGATCCTCGTCGTAGCCGTAGCCGGTCGGCACCACCATCGGCGCCCCGTCCACCAGCACGCCGAAGTGCGCCACCAGGCCGGCGCGCAGGACCGCGAACAGCTCGGCGCGGTCGGCGCGGCCCTGCTCCCGCAGCCGCCGGTGCCTGGTTCGCTCGGTGGCCGAGAGCGGCGGCCCGGCCCGGTCGCCCGTGCCGCGGGTTCCGCCGGTCATTCCGCCGGCCCGCGGCCGTCGCGGCCGGTGCCGAGCCCGGACGCCGCGCGGCCGTAGGCGTCGAGCACCAGGTCCCAGAACCCGTCCGCGTCGATCGCCACGCCCACGCGGGCGTTGACGTCGGCGGCCTGGGCGTCGAAGTCGGTGACGGTCATCCCGGCCGTCCACCGGCCGGCCAGCTCCACCTCGACCCGGGCCGGCCGGCCGGTGATCAGCTCGGGCGCCGCGACCAGGGCCACCGCGCAGACGTCGTGCACGGCCGGGCCGTCGCCGTCCGGCCCGGCCGGCTCGGCGCTGCCGCCGCGGTAGCCGGACAGGGTCGGCAGCAACAGGTCGTCGGCGAGCCGCCCGAGGCCGCGCATCCGGTCTCTGACCGCGGCCGTCGCCCTGGCCTGCAGCGTCACGTCCAGGCCGATCATGGTCACGGTCCACCCGGCCCCGAACACGACCGCCGCCGCCTCGGGGTCGGCCGCGATGTTGAACTCGGCGGCCGGGGTCACGTTCCCGCGTCCGGCCGAGCCGCCCATGATCACGAAGTCGCCGACCTGGTCCACCAGCTCCGGGTAGCGCCGCACGGCGAGGGCGATGTTGGTCAGCGGGCCGGTCGCGATCAGCGTGACCTGGCCCGGCTCGGCGCCGATGGTCGCGGCGAGGAAGTCCGCCGCGTGCCCGTCGGCCGGCCCGGAGGACGCCGCGGGCAGGCGCGCGGCCCCGAGCCCGCAATCCCCGTGTACGTGCCGGGCGTGGATCGGCGGCCGGACCAGCGGCGCCGGGCAGCCGGCCACCACCGGTACGTCCGGCATGCCCAGGAAGTCACGGATCCGCAGCGCGTTGTCGGTCGTCTGATCCAGGCCGACGTTGCCGGCCACGGTCGTGATCCCGCGCAGGTCGAGCCCCGGGTGACCGTGCGCCAGGACCAGCGCGAGCGCGTCGTCGATCCCCGGATCGCAGTCAATGATGATCTTCTTAGCCGCCGCCACCTACGCACCGTACCGAAGCTGGCGGGCGCGGCTGCGCGCACCCACGCCGCGCCGCGAACCGGGCCGGGCCGCGGGCGGGTCATTCAGGCGGGGCAACGAAGCGGGCGAGCCATAAGACGCCACCCCCGGCCGGGACGCCAGCCGGGCGGGCCGGCGCGCCCCGGACATTGGTGGCCGCCCGGCCCCGGATTGTCGCGATCCAGGGCCGGGCGGCAGCTTCAGGAGGCCTGCTGGCCGGCCAGCCAGCGTCAGGATGCCTGCTGGCCGGCCAGCGACGGGCCGAGGGCGCCGCGGGCCGCGCGGGCCGCGCGGGCCGCGGGCGCCCAGCGCGGGGGAAGCTGGGCGGGCTCGGCGTGCCGGACGGGCTCGGCGTGCCGGACGGGCTCGGCCTGCGGGACGGGCTGAGCCTGCGGGACGGGCTGAGCCTGCGGCTCGGCCTTGGCCTGCTGGGGCACGTTGTCCGCCGCGGTCGCCGAGTCCCGGCCCCGGGCGTGAGCCCCGAGGCGGGCGCGCAGCCGTTCCCGGCCGCGGTGCAGGCGGGACATGACCGTTCCGATCGGTGTCCCCATCATCTCCGCGATCTCCTTGTACGGGTAGCCCTCGATGTCGGCCAGGTAGATCGCGGTGCTGAACCCGTCCGGCAGCTCCCAGAGGGCGCGCAGGACCTCGGACTCGGCCAGGCGTTCCATCGCCTCCTCTTCCGCGGAGCGAGCGCGCTGGGTGAGCAGGGCGTCGGGGACGTGCATCTCGCCCAGCTCGCCCAGCAGGGACTGGGCCGGCTCGCGCTTCGCCTTGCGGCGGGTGTTGATGAACGTGTTCGCCAGGATCCGGTACAGCCAGGCGCTCAGGTTGGTGCCGGGCTGGAACTGGTGGAAAGCGGAGTACGCGCGCGCGAAAGTCTCCTGGAGCAGGTCCTCGGCGTCGCACGGGTTCCGCGTCATGCGCAGGGCCGCGGGGTACAGCTTGCGCATATAAGGAAGGACGTCTTGCTCGAAGGTCGAGCGCTCTTCGGTGGCATGCTTGGCCAGCGTCATGCTAGGCCTCCTTGGTGGTTGCCCCCCTGGCGTGGACAGACCATGGCTGGCATGACGGGTCAATGTTCAACGATTGCTGCGCCGGTCACCCCGCTGGTCGCGGCCGTGCGCATACACGGCCCAACTTGGGGGGGGATTAGCTGGGGCAAGGCGGGGGAAAAGCGACCAAGCAGCCAAGCCGGACGTCAGCCAGCGGTATTCACCTTATGGGTGATCGCTAAGCTTCTCATTTCCTGGCTCCTCGCGAAGATGTGCAGCAGTTTGTGCCTGCTAATCGGTCGTATGAGTCCATGAGTTAAACAACGACCAAGAGGCCTGTCAAGCTGGTTCGACGATAAGGCTACCTGATGAAGTGCGAACGTTTGCAGCAAGTTGACGCAGGTCACAGTCCTGCTTGCACGGGTTGGTGACGATCGTTCGGGTCGCGCGGATCGCACTCATCGCGTTAGTTGTCCCGAATTTTCCGGGTGATTAAGCGCCCGGAAAACGAGGCCGGGATAGTAGTACGGCGCGTCATCCGGTGGGCCAGATAACGAGAAACTCCGCGCCTCCGGATCGAAACAAGTAGCGCGCAAAAAATATTCTGCGCGGGGTGGCGAAAACCGCTGTGCTCCCCCGCATGGATTTCGCAAGCGCCCGGCCGGACGTGGTGACCCGGGCGATCCGGACCGGGCGTCAGCCGGTGGCGTGCAGCCAGCGGACCGGGGCGCCATCGGCCGCGTGCCGGAACGGCTCGAGCTCGTCGTCCCACGGCTGACCGAGCAGCAGCGCCAGCTCGGCCTCCAGGGAACCGCCGAGCGCCGGATGCCGGGGGCCGTGCTGGTCGCGCAGGCCCTCCATGCCCCGGCCCGGCGCGCCGTCGTGCGGCCGGCCGTGCGCCGAGGCGGCGGCGAGCATCATGGCCGCGCGCAGCCGGCCCTCGGGCACCACGATGTCGCCGTTCGCCGACGTGACCGCGGAGAACGTGCCGAGCGAGGGCGTGTGGCTGTACCGGACCGGGTCACAGCCCGGACTCGCCTCCTCGGTCACCTCGAACCGCAGCCGGTTCCAGGCGGCCAGGGCCGAGGTGATGGTGGCGGAGGTCCCCGGGTGGCTATGCCAGGCCAGCTCGGCGCGCACGGTGCCGGGCGACGCGGGCTGATCGACCCATGGCAGCCTGACGGGCACGCCAATAACCCCGGCTACCGCCCACTCGACATGCGGGCATAGCGCCGGGGGCGCGGAGTGAACCTGCAGCACGCCACGAACGGACACCAGAACCTCCCTGCCAGCGGACGAGATGCGTCTTCCCCAACGACCTCATCCGGCAGGCAATCCGGTCCGGCAGCGAGCTGCCCTCCTATTGTGCCGCACGGTCGCCGCGCGCACCAGCATCCGCGGTCAGGGCGGGCATGTTCGCGGCACGCATGATGTGATAGATGCGTGATCCCGGCAGAAGGGGCAGAGCATCTCAGCTCGGGCCGCGACGCCACGGAAGGGATGCTCTTCGCCGCCGAGATGTACGGCGTCCAGTTCGACCACCTCGCGGCCGTCCTCGGTGCCAGCGAGGCCCGCGCCCGCGCCACCGCGGCCAGGTGGCGGGCGCGGGGTCATGCGGAGACGGCCCGGCTCGGGCCCGGCGGGCCGTGGACCTGGCTGACCAGGGCCGGGCTGACCGCCTGCGGGCTGCCATACGCCGCGGTCCCGCCCGCGTTGAGCCGGCTCGCGCACATCAGGGCCGTGGCGGCGGTGCGGCTGGCGTTAGAGTCGGCGCCCGGCTACTCGGCCGGCGGTGGCTACTGGCGCAGCGAGCGGCGGCTGCGGGCGCGGCTCGGCGGCCGGATCGGGCTCCGCGAGCACATTCCGGACGGCGAGGTGCACTGGCCCGACGACGCCCCGGTGCCGTGGGCCGGCGAATGCTGGGCCATCGAGGCCGAGCTGACCCCCAAGACCGCGGGCCGGACCACGGCCATCATGCGCGAGCTGCTCACCCGGACCGGCGACTACGGCGGCCCGGCGGCCGAGGCCCGGGCGCCGGGCCCGCCGCGGCACGTTCGGGTGATCTACCTGTGCTCGCCGGCCGCCCGGTCCACGGTGACCAGGGCCCGGGAGGCGCTGGGTGAGGCCGGGGCCCGAATCGAGATCCGCCATTTGCCTCCGGGGGCCGCCATGCCGTCGCCGGTCAGGGCCACGCGATGATCCGGCGCGCCGGGCTGCGGCTGCTCCGGATCGCCGTCGCGACGGCGCTGGTCGTCGCCGCGGCGCCGGTCTCCCTGGTCGCCGCGATCGGCGCCGGGCTCGCCTGGCTCGGAGGCTGGCCGCCGGCCCGGCTGTACCGGGCCGCCCTGTGGTGCCTGCCGATGCTGGTGGTCTGGCTCGCGGCCACGGCCGTCGCCACCCGCTCGGCCGCGCAGGTGGCGGCGGGGCCCTATCTGGCCTGGCTGGCCATGTGGCACCGGGGGGCGGCCGGCGACTGGCCGGGGGCGGCGGCGGTGATCGCGCCGGCCGCGATCCCGGTTGGGCTGGCCGCCGGCGGCCTGGCCTGGGCCTACCGGATCCGCTCGCTGCGAACCGGCAGCGGCGGCCTCGGCCCGGACTCGGCGGTCGCGTTCGACCGGCGGCAGTGGCGGCACCAGGCCCGCAGCGCCCGGGCCCGGATCGCCGCGCCGGGCGCGGTACCGCTGACGGTGCGCGGCGGCCGGGTCGTGGTCGGCGCCGTGATCAGGACGGTCGGCCATCCGCACCGGCAGATCGCCAGCATCCCGTACGCCCGGATGCGCTCGCACCAGGTCGTGGTGGGCAGCACCGGGACCGGCAAGACCACGCTCCTGTTACGGCTGTGGGCCGGGTTCATGGCCACCGCGCTGCGCCGGCACGCGGCCGGGCAGGGCCGGGCCCCGCTGCTGGTGGTGCTGGACTGCAAGGGCGGAGCCGACGCGCGGAGGATCGCCGACCGGGCTCAGCGGGTGCTGCGGCTCGCCGGGGCCCGGTCCACCGCGATCTGGCCGGACCAGGCCGCGCTGTCGTTGTGGGCGCTGCCGCCCGCGCAGCTCACCACCACGCTGGTCGACCTGATCGAGCACGGCACGGGCGGCGCCGCCTACTACGCCGACGTGCTGGAGGCCGTGGTGGAGCTGGCCGTCGCCGCGCCGGGCGGCCCGCCGGCCGGGGCCGCGGACTTCCTGGCCCGGCTCGATCCGGGCTGGCTGGCCACGGCGTACTCCTCTGGCGGGCATGAGGCCGAGCTCGGCCTGCTCCGCTCGGCGGCGCGGCAGGTCGGCGACATCGCGCTGCGGTACCGCACGCTGTTGCGCAGGCTGGGCCACGGCCTCGACGGCGGGGGCGGGTTCGGTGACGCCGACGCCTGGTACTGCATTCTCGAGGGCACCGCAGAGATCAGCGTGGCCGAGGCGCAGGCCCGCGCCCTGGTCGACCTGCTGGCCAGCTTCGCGGTGCGCGATGGCGGCCGGGAGATCCTGCTCGCGGTGGACGAGTTCAGCGCCGTTTCCCGGCGGCTTCCGATCTGGGTGCTGTACGAACGCGCCCGGTCGCTGGGGCTGGCCGTTCAGGTGTCCGCGCAGTCGTGGGCCGGACTGGCCGCCGATGAGGACGAGCGCCACCGGATCACGTCGTCGGCCGACGGCGGCATCTGGCTGCTGCGCACCCCGCACCCGGAGCCGGTCGCCGCCCTGGCCGGGACGCGCCCCTTGACCGACACCGCCCGGCGGCTGATCGGCATCCCGGTGTGGCGCCATCGCGGCAGCTCGCGGATGCGGCCGGCCCCGGTGACCGACCCGGAGCTCATCCGGGGCCTGGACGTTGGCCAGGCCGCCTACCTCTACCGCGGCGGCGTTACCTACATCCAGGTCAAGCGCCTGGTGGCGGCGCCCGCCGCGCTGCCGGCCCCCGGCCGGCCGCGCCCGGCGGAGCAGACCTCGACGGCCGCGACGGCGCGGCTTTCCGCCGGGACCGCGGCCGGGGTCCCCGGGCCGGCCCGGTCCGGGCCGCGGCTGCCCGACGTGAGCGCGCTGCTCGACGAGGCCTTCGGGACGGAGCCCGCGCCGTGACCGCCGAACCGCCTCCCGGTCGCCGCCGGGCCCGGGCCAGGGCGAACGACCCGTTCGACGTCCTCGGCCTCGAGCGCCGGGCCGATCTGGCCGACGCGGACGTGCACGCGGCCTGGCGCCGGATCGCCAGCGCCACCCACCCCGACCGCGAGGACGGCGGCGACCCGGCGCGGTTCGCCGAGGCAGCCGCCGCCTACACGGCGCTGCGCACCCGGTTCGGCCGCGGCGAGGCCCTGGCCGACCTGGCCGGGCCATCGCGGGCCCAGGGTGGGGCGAGACGGGGCGTTATGACCCAATGGGGTGGCCGACGCCTGGCCGCGGCCGCGCGCCTGCCGTCACGGGTGCGGCGCGGGCGCCCGGCTCGGCTCGCCCTCCGGCTGCTGGCCGCCGTGGCCGCGGGCGCCGCCGCGGTGGTTGCCGCCGGCCCGCATCCGGCCGCCCCGGCTCTGGTTACCGGCGTCGCGACCTGGCTCGTGCTCACGGCGCGCCGCGACCTCGCGCCGCCGGGGGCCTGAAGCTACGGCAGCGGCACGATTCCCTGGGCGCCGCGCGGGAACTTCGCGAGGGTCTCCCCGGGAATGTTCAGGTGCGCGGAGACGAGCTTGGGCGGCAGGTGGCTGAGCCAGTTGGCCAGCGAGACCTCTTCGTAGTGGTCGCTGCGGAACGTTTCGATGAAGACCAGATCATCGTCGCCGGTGTTCTCGACGTAGTGGCCGCAGTTGCGCCGGACCAGGCCGACGTCACCGGCGCGGAAGTCGGTGGTGTTGGCGTGCGGGCCGGTGTTGAACACCGTCATCCGCGCGGAACCTTGCATGTAGTACTGCCACTCGTCGGCGTTCGGGTGCCAGTGCAGCTCCCGCATCGAGCCCGGCTTGACCACGACCAGGGCGGCCGCCACCGTCTTAGACGCCGGGAAGTTCGTGCTGTCCGCGATCCGGATGCTGCCGCCGCTGTTCTCATACGCCGGCTTCAGCTCCGACATACGGAAGATCACCGGCTCCGTACCGCCCCATTCGACGCCGGCCGCGACCTGGTCCGCCTCGAGGTCACCGGGTTCCTCGCCGGGGAAGATCCAGAGGTTGTGCAGCGGAACGTCGTCGAAGGTTTCCCGGGCCACCCGGAAGTTCTTGGCCAGCACGTCGGGCGGCGTGTGCGCGAGCCAGTCCGTGAGCAGCAGCGTGTTGCTCTCGGACTGCTGGCCGTCGTCGAAAGCGAGCACGAATTCCGCGCCGTCGGGGCCGAGTCCCTGCAGGGAGTGCGGCAGGCCGGCCGGGAAGAACCAGAGGTCCTCCTTGAAGACGTCCTCGACGCTCGGCTTGCCGTCGCGGCTGAGGGTCGTGATCCGGCACTTGCCCTCGGTCATGATCGCCCACTCGGCGGTCTGGTGCCAGTGCAGCTCACGGAGGCCACCCGGCTCGAGGTACATGTTCACGCCGGCGATCTCGTCGGAAATCGCGAAATCGGACTGGGTGACCTCGCGCGCCCAGCCGCCGCGCTGCTGGCGCCGGGGCGAGATATTGAATGAGGACCAGAAAAACGGCTGAGTGCTGATGTCCGTGGCCGGCGCGGTGATCACGTTGGGGAACTGGCTCTCCAGCACGCGGTTGCGCGGCCCCGTCATCGTCGCGCCCGCCGGATCCCCGGTCGTGGTCCGCATGCCTTCCGGGGGCAGATCCGGACTCCCGAAGGCGGGGGTCTCGTGGTGCGGTGCGCGGTTTTCGTTCGACTCCACGGCGTTTGTCCTCTCTGCCTTGGCTGAATGATCGGTGCCAGTGTTGCCACCGGGGCGAGAGGGAAACGCGGTCACCGCCGGCTACCTAGTGGTCCGCCGGCAACCCCGCGCGGGGCGGGTCTTGACGAGCCGGGACGGGCGGTACTAGCGTCCCGAATCAAATAGGAAACTTTCCTATTTGATTCGTCCAGGACGGGTCACCCCGCTCGCCCAGGCCTTCCGGCCCATCGCTCGTTCGGTTCCGCACTAGTCCAAGGGATCCGCGCATGAGACGACACACCCCCCTGCTGGCGGCGCTGGCCGCCGCGACCGCCACGTTAGTCACGATCGGATTCGCCGCGCCCGGAGCCGGTGCGGATGCCTGGCACGGCGGCCGCGGGCTGCCGCACGAGGTGTTCGCCCCCTACGTCGAGACCTACGACACGACCGACGGCGGCCCGGCCGCCCTGTCCCAGGAATCCGGCGCCCGGTACGTGTCGCTGGCGTTCCTCCAGACGGCCACGGCCGGCTCGTGCACGGCGTACTGGAACGGCGACACGAGCGCGCCGATCTCCGCGTCGAGCTTCGGCAGCGACATCTCGGCCATCCAGAGAGCCGGCGGCAACGCCATCCCGTCGTTCGGCGGCTACGCCGCGGACACCACGGGCACCGAGATCGCCGACAGCTGCGCCAGCGTGTCCGGGATCGCCAAGGTCTTCGAGCAGGTGATAACGACGTATCACGTGCCCCGCATCGACCTGGACATCGAGGGAACCTCGCTGACCGACACGGCCGGGATCAACCGGCGCAACGAGGCGGTCGCCGAGGTCGAGGCGTGGGCCGCGCACCACGGGCTGAGGATCCAGTTCTCCTACACCCTGCCGGTGCTCACCACCGGGCTGGACGCCGAGGACGACGCGCTGC
>Ga0335072_10007899_pt1 | contig 15457 bp, 12 predicted proteins | sample Lox_Sample_21_FD_206725 | JGI IMG/M metagenome (GOLD analysis project Ga0335072, IMG submission 206725) | Soil microbial communities from Loxahatchee National Wildlife Refuge, Florida, United States - Lox_Sample_2.1 | ecosystem: Environmental > Terrestrial > Soil > Wetlands | place: USA... | reverse complement strand
ATGGCGTCCGGCCAGCGGATGTCGTTTGGGTGCGCGGTGGATACGACCAACCGGGGCGCGTCGAAAAAATTGCGTTGAACCTGCCGGCGGACGTTCATATCGAGGCGGCGCCGGAGGGCATGACAATCTCGCGCCTGCTCGCGGACGGTGCGATCGATGCGGTGATCGGGCCGCGCGCACCGTCATGCTTCACGGCCGGCCATCCGCACGTGGCGTGGCTGTTTGTCGATCCGGCGGCCTCGGCCTCGGCGTGGTTCCGCAAGACCCGGATTTTCCCGATCATGCATCTACTCGGTGTGCGACGTTCGCTGGCGGAACGGCATCCCTGGCTTCCTGCTGCCGTCATGAAGGCGTTTGAGCAAGCGAAGACGCGAGCGCTGGCGAAGCTGCAGGATGTGTCGGCCAGCAAGGTGACGCTGCCATTCGTAGAGGAGCCATTGCTGGCGGCGCGGCAGTTGATGGGCGAGGATTTCTGGGCCTATGGCCTGGAGCCGAACCGCCACGTGCTGGAGGCGTTTCTGCGCCGGCATCACGCCGAGGGACTATCGTCACGATTACTGGCACCGGCGGAGTTGTTCCATCCATCAACACATGAATCGCATCGGATTTGAAGGTAGGGGCATGACGATCGGACTCATTCTGTTCATTGCGAGGAGAGAAGCAATCAAGCTGTTTCGCTTGGACAAGCCTCTGCACTGTCCGTGCGCCCAACGAGCGGGATTGCCACGTTGCTCAGCTCCTCGCGGTGATATGGCGCTGGCCGTTTCGCGCTTCTCTGACACCCGGTGTTAGCGAAGCTCCGCCACGAACCGGTCGCGCCAGAGTTCCAGGCTGTGCGCTCGCATCACCGCCAGCATCGCGGCGTGGCGATCGCGGCGTTCTTCCGACGGCATCGCCAGGGCTCGGTCGAGGGCGGCGGCGATGCCGGCTTCGTCATAAGGATTGACCACCAGCGCGGCCTGCAACTCGACCGCCGCGCCGGCGAATTGCGACAGCACGAGCACACCAGGATCGTCGGGGTCCTGCGCCGCCACGTATTCCTTCGCCACCAAATTCATGCCATCGCGCAAAGGTGTCACCAGCCCGATCTGCGCCTCCGCATAAAGCGGCATCAGGACATTCCGAGGGAATCCCTTGTTCAAATAGCGCAGCGGTACCCAATCTACTTCAGCAAAGCGGCCGTTGATGCGGCCGGCCTCTGCTTCCAGTTCGCGGCGGATCTCGCGATAGGTCTGGATGTCGGCGCGCGACGGCGGTGCGATCTGCATGAACGTCACATTGCCGCGCCAGGCGGCATAGTGTTCCAGAAAGCGCTCGTACGCGGCGAAGCGCTGGCGCAGGCCCTTCGAGTAATCCAGGCGATCGACGCTAAGAATCAGCTTCTCAAGCAGGTTCGCGCGCAGCCTGGTTGCGAAGCGGCGATTGGCTGGGGCCTCCGCCTGGGCACGCACTTCGTCCACATGCACGCCAATCGGATATACGCCGGTCTTCACCACCCGACCGAACGCATGCAGCACGTGGTTGTCCAGCGCGGTGCCCCCGGCGTGGCGCAGTACGTAGTCGGAGAAGGCGGTGCGATCGGTCTCCGTCTGGAAGCCCAGCAAATCGAAGGCGCACATGGCACGAACCAGCTCGGCATGCGCCGGAATGGTCATGAAGACCGGTGGGGCAGGGAAGGGCGTGTGGAGGAACAAGCCCATGCGGTGCGTGCTGCCAGCCGCACGCAGGCATTCGGCCAGCAACAGCAGATGGTAGTCGTGCGCCCAGATCAGGTCGTTGGGCTCGACGATACGGGACAGGGCTTCGGCGAACAGGGCATTCACGCGTCGGTAGCCCTCGAAATCGGACCATTCGAAGCGGTGCAGGCCGATCTGGTAATGCAGCACCGGCCAAAGTGTGCCGTTGGCGAAGCCGCGATAGAATTCATCGTAATCGGCACGGGTGAGGTTGATTGTCACCAGCGTGATCGGCCCCACAGCTTGTTGTGTCGGCTGTCCCGGATGGTCGCTGATGTCGCCGCTCCAACCGAACCAGATTCCGCCTTGCTGCTTTAGTGCGTCGAGCACGCCGGCGGCGAGGCCACCGGCGGTGGGCTCGCCTTCCTGAATAGGCGCGACGCGGTTGGAGACGACGACGAGTCGCGGCACGGTCGTGTCCTTGAGGTGGTCGCACAGCGTATCCCGGCAGGCGTCGCGTTACACCATCCAGGGGCTGGCCAGCTGCATATTTCACTACGACAACGAATCGAAAAGCAACCTCATTCGGTGAACCGCCGGACCGTTCGTGCACCGCACGACCGAGGTTGCTTCATCGCTACGCTTCTCGCAATGACATGGACGGCGCGCCCGGTCCACGCTCCACGAAATGCGGCCGCTACGCCTCCATCCGTCGCACATACGCCGCTGTTGCGTCCAGCGCGCGGCCCAGCCGGCCCACCAGATCATCGATCTCCGCGGCGGTAATGATCAGCGGCGGGCTTAGTACCAATTGCTCTCCGCGTCCGCGCATCAGCAGCCCCTGGTCGTGTGCGCATTGCTCGAAGAAAGAGCCGACGCCGGCCTTGGCATCGAACGGCTGTTTCGTCGACTTGTCGCGCACCAGCTCCAGTCCGCCCATCAGGCCCACACCGCGGACGTCGCCCACCAGCGGGTGGTCCATGAGTTGCCGCAGTCCCGCCTGGAATTTCGGTGCCACGCTTTGCACATGGCCGATCAGGCCGCGTTCCTCATAAATCTTCAGCGTCTCCAATGCGACGGCACAGCACACCGGATGCCCGGAATAGGTGAAGCCATGAGTAAAGCTGGCAAGCTTTTCACTGTTCGATGCCAGGCCCTGATACAGCTTCTCATTGATGATCGTGGCCGAGATTGGCAGATAGGCAGAGGACAGCGACTTTGCAACCGTCATGATATCCGGGGCGATGCCGAAGGTCTCGCAGCCGAACATGTTGCCGGTGCGGCCGAAGCCGCAGATCACCTCGTCGGCGATCATCAGGACATCGTGCTTGCGCAGCACCTCCTGCACCTTGGCAAAATAGGTGCGCGGCGGGACCACCACGCCGCCGGAGCCTTGCACTGGCTCCGCGATGAACGCCGCCACCGTGTCCGGTCCCTCGCGCTCGATCAGCGCATCGAGGTTCTCGGCCATGCGGGAGGCAAAATCCTCCTCGGTCTCGCCTGGCTTGGCACCGCGATAGAAGGCCGGGCAGTCGGTGTGGCGGATGCCGGCGATCGGCAGGTCGAAATCCACATGCATGAACGGCAATCCTGCCAGGCTGGCGGAGCCTATCGTAGATCCGTGATAACCCTTCATCCGCGCGATGATCTTCTTCTTGCGCGGGCGGCCGATGGCGTTGTTGTAGTACCAGACAAGCTTGACCGCGGTGTCGTTGGCTTCCGAGCCGGAGTTGTTGAAGAACACCTTCGACATCGGCACCGGCATCAGGGCGATCAGTTTCTCGGCGAGCGCAATCGCCGCGGGATGCGAACGTTGGCCGAAAGTGGATGCGTAGGGTAGTTGCAGCATCTGGCGATAGGCAGCATCGGCCAGGCGCTTTTCGCTGAAGCCGAGGCTGACGCACCACAGCGCCGCCATCGCGTCGATGTAGTCGCGGCCGGATTCGTCGGTCACATGAATGCCATGGCCGCCTGTGATGACCAATGGACCTTCGCTCTCCAGCCGCCGCATGTTGGTAAACGGATGCAGGTGCCAGGCGATGTCACGCGCCGCGTTGGTTGCGTTGGCGCCGTGCGAGGGCAGGTCGTTCATGGGTGTGGCTTCCGGCTGATTCGGCTGGAGTGAAGCAGGATTTCCCTACGGCCGCCACCGCACGGCGGTCCGCATTACGCTGCTACCCGTCAGTGCGATCGCGCGCGTTCCGCCAGTTCGCCCCGCACGGCCCTGGCGAGCTCCGGGTTGGCGCGTCGGATTTGTGCGATGCGAAGTACTGCGCCGACCTCGGGGGTGGGAGATGCCTCCCAGGCCTCGAGGAACAGGAGATCGGCGATGGTGGCGTCGCAGTGCGCGCTTTGCAGCGCGCGCCGTACCGCCGCGGTACGCGGTTCCATGTTTCGCATTTTGATGGGCCGCTACTGTGTCAGACAGTGTGCCTGGGACTGACAGGCCGGCGTGCCGCCAGCGACGGATGCGGGCGGCTCGCCCGGTGCGCTTGCTCTGGCATTGGCATGTCTCCGGTAGTTGGTACGGACGGGCGGCACGAACGGATGTCACAGGCCGGCCCGTCTCGCAATTCGGGCCGGGAACTTTGCCTCAGCGGCGAATTGCTTTGGCTCCTATAATATTTAGCAGGGAGTCGGGCAAACTCAAGAGGGCGTGTTCTCCGCTGCGGTTTTGCGAAGATTGTGGGGCGGAACAGAGGTCGCGGAGGTGAGTCTATGACAAGAGTGAGACGGTGCGGGCGCAGATCATCGGGGGCTTTTCCGTAGAGAGGGGGAGAGGATCGTGCCGGCCGGATCACTCTCACCCCTCGACGCTTCGCGTCTCGATCTCTCCCGCATAGCGGGAGAGGTTTTTTAGACGACGCGGCCGGTGTCGGGCTCCATCAGGTGCATCTGGTTCATGTCAGCGGTCAGCGGCAGTGTTTCGCCGGGCTCGGCGTGCGTGGCGGGGTCGACGCGGGCGCAGACCGGCTCGTGGCCGACGAAGAAATGGACCATCGTCTCCATGCCCATCGGTTCGACCACGTCGACCGGGAGCTCAACGCGTTCCCAGCCGGGGCGGCCGTTCTCGTGGTATTCGAACAAGTGTTCTGGCCGCAGGCCGAGGACCATCGATTGGCCCTTGTGCTTCCCATAACGATCCGTGCGCGACGGCGGGACCGGTAGCACAATCTGATCTGTCACCTGGACCGCCAGCCCGCCATTTGTGCCGTCCACCACGCGCGCCGGCAGGAAGTTCATCGCCGGGGAGCCGATGAAGCCGGCCACGAATCGGGTGGCGGGGCTGTGATACAATTCCTGCGGCGAACCAACTTGCTCGATGATGCCGCCATTCATCACCACGACGCGATCGGCCAGGGTCATCGCCTCCACCTGATCGTGTGTCACGTAGACCGTGGTGGTGCGCACTGTCTGGTGCACCTTCTTGATCTCGGTGCGCATCTGCACGCGCAGCTTGGCGTCCAGGTTGGACAGCGGTTCATCGAACAGGAAGACTTTCGGGTTGCGGACGATGGCGCGGCCCATGGCGACGCGCTGGCGCTGGCCGCCCGACAAGGCGCGAGGCTTGCGGTCCAGCAGGGGCGCGATGTCCAGGATGCGGGCTGCCTCATCGACGCGGCGCTTGATCTCGTCCCTGGGAAATTTGCGCAGCTTCAGCCCGAACGCCATGTTGTCGAACACGCTCATATGCGGGTAGAGGGCGTAGTTCTGGAACACCATGGCGATGTCGCGGTCCCGCGGCGGCACATCGTTCACGATGTCGCCGCCGATCCAGATCTCGCCGGCGGAAATTTCTTCCAGGCCCGCGATCATGCGCAGCGTGGTGGACTTGCCGCAGCCGGAGGGGCCCACCAGCACGACGAACTCGCGGTCGGCGATTTCCAGGTTGATGCCTTTTACCGCTTGCACGCCACCGTCGTAGACCTTGACCACTTGGCGGCAGGAGACTTCAGCCATTGTCGTTTGCTTCCCTGTCTAGCGTTTTGGGCCCTGGCCCTTGGTTGTGCCAGCGGTCACACCGGCCACATGATAGTCCGTGAGGAAGCATATTTCACGATCGGCGGCAAGTTGACCGGGACGACGGTGGGGGGCTCTTGGCCACAGATGCGGGCATTTGCTTGGGTTCTCCGCGGATGGACGGTTTGTGACAGAATGGCAGGGCGGGGGCGGGTAAGTCCGCGAGTGGCGGCCGGTTGCGTATCGACCCGATCACCCTCGCCCTCGACGCCTGCGGGGTCTCGACCTCTCCCGGGCGCGCGAAACAGCGCGCGCGGGAGAGGCTGCACGGTCAGTTGGTCAGGTTATAGAACTTGGCAGCGTTCTCGCAGGTGATCTTGCGTACGTCCTCCTCGGTCAGGCCTTTGAATTGCTCCTCGATGTACTTGGTTGATTCGGGCCAGATGCCGTCTGTGTGCGGGTAGTCGGAACCCCACATCAGCGTGTCTACCGTCATCAGGTTGTTCACGTTCAGCAGCTTCGGGCCGATCGGATCGAACTGGAACGTGGCTTTGCACTGGCGCTGCCAGTACTCGCTCGGCTTCAGCTTCATCAGGTCGCGGAAGCGGTCCTCGAATTCGAAATCCATCCGGTCCAATGCATAGGGAATCCAGCCGATGCCGCTTTCGCCGAAGGAGACGCGCAGGCGGGGGTAGCGCTCGAATACGCCGGCGCCCATCATTGCGGCGAGGATATGGATCAGCCCCATCTGGAACGCCGATACGCCGGTGAACATCGCCGCGCGACGCACATGAGCGTCCACCTGCGAGCGGGCGCGCGGGGGCGTGGTGGGGAAGGTGTGGAAGTGCAACGGCAACTGCACGTCGTCCACTGCTTTCCATAGCGGCTCCCAGCAGGGATGCCACATGGGTTCCATGTCCCACGAGCAGGACAGCTCGATGCCCTTCAGGCCCATCTTGGCGCAGCGATAGATCTCCTGCACCGCCCATTCGATGTCGCCATAGGGCAGGCAGCCGAGGCCGATATGCTGGTCGGGATAGTGGCTGCAGAAATCCACCAGCCAGTCGTTGTAGATTCTGAACATCTCCGCCGCGGCTTCATTGTCCTGCAGCTTGGAGGCGGAACCGAGGATGCCGAAGATCACCTCGGCATCGACGCCGTCGCGTTCCATGTCCTTGCGGCGCAGATGCGGGTCGCTGACGCGGCGGATGTCCTTCTTGCCGTCCGCGAAAAGGCCCGTCTCGGCCATGATGTCGACGCGGCGGTTCTGGCCGGGGACCAGCTTGGCGCCGCTGGGGCCGACGCCGTTCTTCAGGCCGAACGTGGCGCCGGCCTTGGTGCGCCATTCGGGGCCGTCCGGGCCGTCGGCGACGTAGGGCATGCGGTCCTTGAGTTCGCGCGAGGCGTTCTCGGTGAACAGGGTCGGCGGCATCCAGGGCATGTCGAGGTGGCAATCGGCGGAGATACGATTGTAACGCATGGATCAGTCCCCTCTGTGTTGGTTCTCGGTGGTCTGCTGATTGGGCGGAAGCTTCCGACCGGTAGGGGGCGTTGGCAAGAGTGCGACTGCCGGGGCGTTGGTGGGGCCGCTGCACTCGTCGCACGGATAGTCTCGCGGAAATCTCATGTCGCTTTCTTTGAGACGGGTTTCTCTTCGATCGTTCGATGGCGCGGGTGAACCTGGGTCCACGCCGGATCGCCTGCCGTGCCAAGCGGGTGATCGCTTGCAGGCGGCCGGCATGGAGGTTCTCAAAGCGTGGCACGGCGGCAGCACGAATCGGAATGGCGGGGCCGGCCATCGTCCGGTCCCGTGCGTCAGGCTTTGAGAGTCGCGGTCAGAGTTTCAAGGCGGTCCGGTCGCAGCGACTGCGGTGGCCGCACCCCACATTGCCGGTCCCGCCGCCGCGGCTGCCGGCGTTGCGTCCGTTGCCCTGTTAAACAGGTTTGCCAGCGATTCGCCGATGACAAAGCCCACCGTCCGGCGGAACGCTTCCTTGGAGACCTCCAGACGGTCCAGATTTGGACACTCCTCTCGCAACTGTCTGCGAAACCGCTTCTCTCGCCGGTTAATTTCCTTAACGAATCGATCAAAGTTGCCGCCGAAGGCGCCGATCACCCAGGATATCCGCTGGTGGAACACGCTTTCGCAGAGCATGGAGGAAATCCCGAGGTCGCGGCAGATATCGGCGACGGTGCTGCCGATTGTACGACGGCGCACCTCGGCTTCGAGTTGCTTCATAGTGGGTAGGGTGTCGATGGTCAGCGGTTCGTTTGGGCCGGTGTGGCGGGTGGGCCGTGTCGCTGCGGTTGGCACGGAGGATGCGGCGTCTGACCGCGATCCTGCTGCCGCGGCGACCGGGTTCGACTGACGCCGGCCGCGGGTGCGCGGCACCGGGATCTGAAGATCGAGCCCCCTTGCGGCACGTGCCCGCAGCATGCGGTCCAGCGCGACGGCCCGCATGATGCCGCGGCGGACGTGAGCTGAAATAACCGGAACTGCCATGGTGCCGAAAAATCGCGCGAACAATACGAAGCCGCGCAACACGGTGCGGTCTTCGAGCATATCGAGAATGTGGTGGCCGTATTGAGCGACGACCGCGATCACGTAGAGGACTTGCGCGATGAACGGAGGCAAAGACTCGCTGCTCCGGTCCTGCTGGGGATCGGGCTGGCCGGAACTGCAAGCGGCGGCGGTGCGGTCATCGGGCATGGAGCGTTTGTTGAATCTATTGGGTTAAGGAGAAAAGCGCAGTTTGCATACATAACGTACTGCTAACAGGATATCAAGCACTTTCTGCACGGGGCCTCGGTGACTGTTGTCAGGGACGTGCGTTCCGCTCACTGGCCTTTGCGAGCTTGCCGCCGGTTGACGGGGCCGATCCGCGACCGGATAAAACCGCGCGCGCCCGCAGGAACCCGCACCTTGTGGGAGGTGGACAGGGAAGAGGGTGAGGTCGTGCATTCCGCGCCCCTCCGATCGGACTTGGTCGCCCGGGCATCCGCTGTTAAATTGGGGAACCCGAACAAGGTTGAAGAGGAATGGTCGATGGACGTTATCGACGCGATCCACTCCCGCCGGTCGATACGTTCCTATCAGTCGAAGCCGGTCGATCGCAACCTGATCGAAAGCGTGATTTGGGACGCTGCTCAAGCGCCGCCTCCATTCGGCGGTCAGGTTCCCTGGACTTTCAATGTGATTGAAGGCGTTGAGCGCATCGCAGGCCTTGGCGCACGAGCGATGGACCACGCACGCGCGACGCGGCCGAATGCAGCTAGTCGGTCGTGGCTTGACCGGCCCGGTTTCCAGATCTTCTGGAATGCGCCGGTGTTGATTCTGATTTCCGGCGAGCTTGAGGATTGTTGTCGGGCGGCTCAGAACCTGATGCTGTCGGCTCATGCCCGCGGCTTGGGAACCTGCTGGGTTGGTTCGCCGCTGCTTTGGCTGAGAACCGAGGCGGTGAAGGCCGAGTTGCAAGTTCCGCCGGCGCTGACGCCAAATGTTGCGATGTGCCTGGGCTATGCGAATGCGGTTCCACCGAGTTCCGAACGAGGGCGACCGCCGGTTATTTGGGTCTCATGACGAGTGATGAAAACGTCGCGCTTAACTTGTGCACCGAAAAGGCAGTGAGACTGACTACGGGGAAGGTGAACGTCCTGCCGCTATCCGGCCCGGAAACCTGAGGTAAGCGCCTGGCCTGCCACGTGTCGATCTTGCCAGGCCGAACCATACAGGCTCGCCTCCCTTCGGCGTCGCATTCTGTAGCTCCAGAAGGCGTCCCCGGTTGGCAGAGCATTGCTACGTGAATGGGCAAGGCAGGACGAAGCCAGCCCGTGTGGCGTGGAGCATCATGGTGGGACGCTGATCGCGGCGTGAACCAAGCCGCGGCGCCGGCCGGATTGGCGCAGCGCGCGCCGTGCGTTGACCCATGACCGCGACGGCCCCTCGCCCTGGCCCCCTCCCACAAGGGGAGGGGGAACCTCAGGCCGCGTGCCGGCGGCGGTCAACTCGCAATGAGATATGCCGCGGCCACCATCTGTCGGGATGACCAGGCTAGCGGAAAAGTTTGAGCGCGTTCAGCACGGTCTCGATAACGCCCCAGGCGAGGGGAATACCAACGAATCCCCAGGCCAGGATCAGGTGCAGCGGCGTGGTGCCATGTTGTGCCTGTGCGGGCATGTTCCTTCCTCCCTTAATCCGCCATGCCGACGGCGTCGGCGGCATCTTCCGCCATGTAGTGGCGCTCATGCACCGAGCGAATGAACAGGTTGCACAGGAAGCCCACCACCAGCAATGCGGCCATGATGTACATCGTGTTGTTGTAGGCGTCTGCTTTTGGCACGCCATGTTCTACGTTGTACTGGCGGATGTAGTTCACCAGCACCGGTCCGAAGATGCCCGCCGCCGACCAGGCGGTGAGCAACCAGCCGTGGATGGCGCCGACGTAGCGCGTGCCAAACATGTCCTTCAGGTAGGCGGGGACGGTGGCGAAGCCGCCGCCGTACATGCTGATGATGACCAGGAAGCACAGCACGAACAATGTCACGCTGCCGGTGCCGCCGGCATAGGGAACTGTGGCGTAGAGGACGAAGCCGAGGGCGAAGAACACGAAATAGGTGTTTTTGCGGCCGATGAAGTCGGACACGGATGCCCAGAAGAATCGCCCGCCCATGTTGAACAAGCTCATCAAGCCGACGAATCCGGCGGCGGCGACGGCGGTGATGCGGCCGGGGAACATCTCCTGGCTCATCGCCGAGGCCTGGCCGAGCACACCGATGCCTGCGGTGACATTGAGGCAGAGCACGAACCAGATCAGCCAGAACTGCGGCGTCTTCAGTGCCTGATAGACGAAGACGTGGCGCGTGGTGATCAGCTTCTTCGGCTGCGCCGGTGCGACATAGCCCTGCGGTGCCCAGCCGGGCGGCGGCAGGCGCACGATCGCGGCGCCGACCATCATGAAGCAGAAATAGATGATGCCCATGACGACGAAGGTTTCCGCCACGCCGACGCGAGTCGGCGTGGAGAAATAGTGCATCAGGCCGACCGACAGCGGCGAGGCGATGAAGGCGCCGCCGCCGAATCCCATGATGGCCATGCCGGTCGCCATGCCCGGCCGGTCGGGGAACCATTTGATCAGCGTCGAAACCGGCGAGATGTAGGCGATGCCGAGTCCGAATCCGCCCATCACGCCGTAGCCGAAATAGACCACCCAGATATTGTGAATCGAGACGCCGAGGGCGGCCACCAGGAAGCCGCCGCCCCAGGCGATCGCCGCCGTGACCATGGCCTTGCGCGGGCCACCTTCCTCCACCCAGCGGCCGAACAACGCGGCCGAGACCCCAAGCACCAGGATGGCGATGGAGAAGATCCAGCCCAGGTCAGTGAGCTTCCAGTCGCCGGGCGCGGATTTCGTGATGCCGATCAGCCGGGTCATGGGAAGGTTGAACACGCTGAAGGCGTAGACCTGGCCGATGCACAGGTGCACGCACAGGGCGGCGGGCGGCACCATCCAGCGGCTGAAGCCGGGGCCGGCCATGATGCGGTTGCGGTTCAGCAGCGTCAGCAACCCACCGCCAGAGTCCTGGCGCATGGTGGTCGAACTCATGGAGGTCTCTCCCAAACTTTGATTTTGTGTTCTGCGGCAAACCGAACGCGATAAACTATCCCACAACCGCAATCAAATCGTCAATGGCCCCGATTACGTCCAGTTCATCGATCAGACGATTCGTGCTGGCGCAGATATCCTCGATCAGTCCGCGGTCTTTTTGACCTTGGTAAAGAAGAACAGAAATTCCGGATCGCGCAATTTCTCGTTGCGGTTGACCGGCGGGTCGCCGAGGCAGGCGCCGTCATGGCCGACGATGTGGCCGGAGAAGATAATATTATCGCGGTCATGCAGTTCGGAGACCGTCGAGAACACCGGTGACGACGCGCGTATCAGCGTGCCGGTCGGTTCCGCGAAGAACGCGGTGCGGACGATCAGACCTGGCCAGATTTCGACCTGAAGGCTGGCCTGTTGACCGGCGGTCAGGTACATCTCCGCCACGCGGCCGACCCAGTTGGCGGCGTCGGCCGGCAGGGCGCAGATCCGGGCTTCGGCCTGGCGAAGCCGATCGGTAGTGGCGCCGTCCGATTCCGCTCGCTGCCGGCGCAAGTCATTGGCGGCCGCGATGAATGTGGCCTCGTCCGCCGGTGGCGTTGGCTCGGTCCATTGCCAATACAGGCGATGGAATATGTCGCTATGATCAACGACGAAATATCCGACGGCCAGGCATGCGACCGCTGCCAGCAGCGTGATCTGCCAGCGTGTGAGGTCGGCGATTATCGACGCAAACAGCACCGGCCCAAGGATGCCGGCAACCGCGATTGCGAGAAAGACAGCGCCATTCATGCGTCCGGGACCGTGTTCGTCGAACGCGGTGTTATCCGTGCGCCGGTCCGCGAAGGCAATGCGTGTCAGGAGGCTGCGGGCACGCCCATCCGCTGCACCGCCTCGCGCACCAGCGGATCCAGGTGTACGGCGGGATCGTGGAGATGCGCCAGAATGTCGCGGCGCATCCGCGGGTCCCAGAATTGCCGCAGGTGACCGGCGATCGATTCTACCGCCTGGTCATGCTTTTGGTGGGCAAAGAATTTGCCGATCTGGTTCGCCATGTAGGCGAGCTTCTCAGGCGACATGCTGCACCTTCCGTGCGGTCTCGGCTGCGGCGATGCGCGTGCCGTGGGTAAAGACTTCGAATTCGTCGCCGCGCGCGATGCCGATCAGCGTGATGCCGGCGGTTTCCGCCAGTCGCAACGCGAGCGCGGTGGGCGCGGACACGGCGACCACAACCGGCGCGCCGATCATCGCTGCCTTCTGCACCAGTTCGACGGAGATGCGGCTGGAGAGCAGCAGCAGACCGTCGCCGGCCGGGGTCTGGGCGCGGGCCAGCGCGCCGGCGAGCTTGTCGAGCGCGTTGTGGCGGCCGACATCCTCGCGCAATGCGACCAAGCCGCGGGTGGGATGCCAGAAGGCGGCGGCGTGGACCGCGTGGGTCTGCTGGTTGAGGCGCTGTGCCGCGGGCATCGCGGCCATTGCGGCGACGATGCTTGCGGGAGGGAAACGCGGGTCCGCGGCGACGCGGGGCGGCTTACGAATGGCGTCGGCCAGGCTTTCCATGCCGCACAGGCCGCAGCCGCTGGGGCCTGCGAGGCGTCGCTGGCGCACGGTGAGCGAGTCCATGCGATCCGCGGCCAGCCACAGGCGAAGTTCGATGCCTTCGTCGGCGGGGACGATCTCGATTTCTTCCAGTTCGTCGGCGTTGCGGATGATGCCTTCGGTGAGGCTGAAGCCGGCGGCGAAGTCTTCAAGGTCGGCGGGCGTCGCCAGCATGACTGCATGGGTGGTGCGGTTATAGGTGAAGGCGATGGGGGTTTCTTCGGGTACGTCGCGCATGCCGGTCGTGGCGAGCGGGCCGCGCCACGAGGTGCGGCGGACGGTTTGGGTGGGCGGGGCATCGGGTAAGGTCAGCGGTGCAGTCATTGTCCCCAGAGGAACGGCCCCCTCCCGCCAACCCCCTCCCGCAAGGGGAGGGGAAATTCAACATCTATATCGGCCGACGCCATCACTCCGCGGCCACCGCCTCGATTCGCCTGCTCTCGGCGGCGAACTCGCGATAGCTCTCCTGCCAGTCGCTGGGGCCGTTCGACGGTGTGACCTGCACTGCGGTGACCTTGTATTCGGGACAGTTCGTCGCCCAGTCAGAGAAGTCTGACGTCACCACGTTGGCCTGCGTCGCGGGGTGGTGGAATGTCGTGTAGACCACGCCGGGTGCGACGCGCTCGGTTACGCGCGCACGGAGCGTCGTTTCGCCGGTGCGGCTGGCGAGGCGCACCCAATCGCCGTGCTTCACGCCGCGTTGCTCGGCATCATGCGGGTGGATCTCCAGCAGATCCTCCTGGTGCCACACGACGTTTTCGGTGCGCCTGGTCTGTGCGCCGACGTTGTACTGCGACAGGATGCGGCCCGTGGTCAGCAGCAGCGGATAACGGGGACCGGTCTTTTCGTCGGTCGGCACGTATTCGGTGATGACGAAGTTGCCCTTGCCGCGGACGAAACCGCCGATGTGCATGGTCGGCGTGCCTTGCGGTGCCTTGTCGTTCACCGGCCACTGCAGCGACTCGCGTTCCAGCTTTTCGTAGGTGACGCCGGCGAAAGTGGGGGTGGTGCGGGCGATCTCGGCCATGATCTCGCGCGGGTGCGTATAGCCCCAGTCGTGGCCCATTGCCTTGGCGATGGCCTGGGTCACTTCCCAGTCCGCCATGCCGGTGCGCGGCGCCATCACCTTGCGCACCAGGTTGATGCGGCGCTCGGCGTTGATGAAGGTGCCGTCCTTCTCCAGGAAGGTACTGCCCGGAAGGAACACGTGCGCGTAATTCGCCGTTTCGTTCAGGAACAAGTCGTGCACCACCACGCAGTCCATCGCGGCGAGGCCGGAGGTGATGTGCTGCGTGTCGGGGTCGGACTGTACGATGTCCTCGCCCTGGATGTAGATGCCCTTGAAGGAACCATCCAGCGCGGCGTCGATCATGTTGGGAATGCGCAGGCCTGGCTCGGGGTCCAGCGTCATGCCCCATTCTTTTTCGTAGATCGCGCGGACGCCGGCATCAGAGATGTGGCGATAGCCGGGGAGTTCGTGCGGGAAGCTGCCCATGTCGCAGCTTCCCTGGACGTTGTTCTGGCCGCGTAGCGGGTTCACCCCGACGCCTGGGCGGCCGATATTGCCGGTTGCCATTGCCAGGTTGGCCAGGCACATCACCGCGGTGCTGCCCTGGCTATGCTCCGTGACGCCCAGGCCGTAATAGATTGCGCCGTTGCGTGCGCCGGCGTACAGCCGCGCCGCCGCGCGGATTTCCGCCGCGGGTACGCCGCTGACTTTTTCCACTGCCTCCGGGCTGTTGCGTGGTTCCGCGACGAACGAGGACCATTCGGCGAAGGCATCGGTGTCGCAGCGTTCGCGCACGAAATCCATGTTCGCGAGGCCCTCGGTGACGATCACGTGGGCAAGCGCGGTCAGCACGGCAACGTTGGTGCCGGGGCGTAGCGCCAGATGGTGGCTGGCGGCGACGTGAGGCGTGCGCACCAGGTCGATGCGGCGCGGATCGACGACGATCAGCTTCGCACCCTCGCGCAGGCGCTTCTTCATGCGGGAGGCGAAGACCGGATGGCCGTCGGTCGGGTTGGCGCCGACCACGATCATCACGTCGGCTTGTTCCACGGAGTCGAAATTCTGCGTCCCGGCGGAGGTGCCGAACGTGGTCTTCAGGCCGTAGCCGGTGGGCGAGTGGCAAACCCGCGCGCAGGTGTCGGTGTTGTTGTTGCCGAACACCTGGCGCGTCAGCTTCTGCACCAGGTAGGTCTCCTCATCGGTGCAGCGGGACGAGGTGATGACGCCGATCGAATCCTTGCCGTGCTGCGCCTGGATACGGCGGAAGGCGCCGGCGACGTGGGCAATCGCCTCTTCCCAGGTGGTCTCGCGCCATGGGTCGGTGATCTTGTCGCGCACCATCGGCTGCATGATGCGGTCCTTGTGGTTGGCGTAGCCCCAGGCGAAGCGGCCTTTCACACAGGAATGGCCGTGATTCGCCTTGCCGTCCTTCCACGGCACCATGCGCACCACGGTGTCGCCGCGCATCTCGGCCTTGAAGTTGCAGCCGACGCCGCAATAGGCGCAGGTGGTGACGACGGAATGCTCTGGCTGGCCGAGATCGACCACGGTCTTTTCGATCAGCGTCGCGGTGGGGCAGGCCTGCACGCAGGCGCCGCAGGAGACGCATTCGCTGG
>Ga0335072_10007898_pt1 | contig 15458 bp, 9 predicted proteins | sample Lox_Sample_21_FD_206725 | JGI IMG/M metagenome (GOLD analysis project Ga0335072, IMG submission 206725) | Soil microbial communities from Loxahatchee National Wildlife Refuge, Florida, United States - Lox_Sample_2.1 | ecosystem: Environmental > Terrestrial > Soil > Wetlands | place: USA: Florida... | reverse complement strand
GGAGCCAGTTTTTCTCAGTTCGAGGAATGAGGAGTGACGCATACCCCGGGGTCCCCGTGAACAAAGTTCAGGGGGTGGATATCGGGTGTCTGCTAGCGACGAGGGACGATGAAATGAGGAAAACTGGCCCCGGCCCGAAGACTTCCACCCAAACGTGCAAAGTTCACCCGTTTGGGACCCGGGCTTCCACCCAAACGTGCAAAGTTCACCCGTTTGGGACCCGGGGTTGCGGCGCAAATCCGGGGTCCCCAGCGACAGGTCTTGGTCGCTGGGGTGGAAATCGTGCCATACGTCGTTCTCGCCCTCGACCTTGGAACCACCAAAGCCTTCGGGCTCGGCCTAGTCTGGCCCGATTTTCGCTCGCAACGCCAGCCACCCCAGTAGTGTTAACAGGCCCTAGTGAAAGTGCGAGGTCTTAGGTGCCGATGCTCGATGCAGGCGATATTGCCCGCTATCGCCAACAACGGCGGGTTAATATCGACAGACCTTTTCAAGCGGCATCCATTGACACTGAGATTCCCAAGCGATCATTGACGGCTTCCTTAAGATTCTGTTTGCATCCGGTGTACCGTTCTGTTGTCTTCAGCTAGACATGGCCGAGGAGAAACTGGAACTGTTCGAATTCGCCGCCACAACCATGTCAGACCCTCGTCCGCTGCTGCTTTGGAACATGAGATGGGGCTCTTTAGCCGCTTCAGAAATCTCACGCTGGCAGAAGCGTCCGTGGATAATCCTCTTCCATGCCCCGAAGGCTACAGGTTGGGCCTACCTGAGTCAAATGGATACCCAGTACTGACGGTTTGGCGACTGTCGGTTTGGAGACTGCCAAGTGGGCGGTGAAACACCCGAGTGCCGAAACCAGTGCGACCCGGTGGATTTCATGATACCGGCCGCAATTGCCGCTGGTCGGATGTGATCCTTTTATGCTCGCATATAATCCTCTTGAAGGAATCGGCATCAAATGAAATTTACTGATTTTCTCTCAGAGATATCCGGACTTCCCTCCTTCCGCGTGCTTGACGCAGAAAGCCTCTATCCGGCGGAAGATTCGACTCGGCAGGTATCCATTGGATGGGGTCGATGGAGTCAGGAACTCGCTGCGTCACCCGAGCCTTTTCTGCTTACAAACAAGGGCACAGCTCAGCACTTTGGCTTGGCGCGCGACTACACAAGTGTGACAAAGTTCGTTCTCAGCCCGCCGAAGGGTTATTTGGAGAGTTGGGACTTGTGGGCCAACCGGCCCTTGGCGCCGTCGAGCGCGGTAGCAGCCATGACTGTGGTCGCCGACGATGCAAGTCCCGACTCGGTGATGGCTCTTCTGTTACTTTTGGCGCACCTCGCGGATGTGAATCTTGCGGAGGTTCCGAGCGCCTGGGTCGACGCAGTCGATTATTGGGAACAGGCCGGTGTTGCTGACAATCCGTGGCGCTCCTGGTGCGCGCTTGAGTCTGCGCTCGTGCATACTTGCTTTTCCCGCAGAGAGAGGGCCACGCCGGGGTCGTTCGGGCTGGCATGGCGTGACGCGCTTCGATTCGCCGGCCGTTGCATGGCCCTGCATCTCAGCCCGGGAAACATTCCGGAACTTCCTTTTGTCGCAGAGTATGTAAAGGCCAAGGCCGCAATGGAGATGGAGCAGGAGATCTATTGGGACTGGCTGCAGCGGGCCGCTGCTGTGCAGGTTTCACTTCCACTGCGCGGAGTCGCCGGCCGAAGGATGCTGGTCGATGGTCTCATCGTTGAAGTCCAGCAAATCACGGGAGTAACAAAGGTATTCTGTCGCAACGATCGGGAAAACTCTTCGCTGGGAAGAGGCTTTTCCTTCCTGGCGCTGTGTTCGCATGCGGCTCCGGGTGAGCCAGTGGAAATGACGATCAGCGTCGACCCGCACCGCGGGGTGAGCTTGCTCCAACTCTGGCAGGCTATCGAGCGCAGAGAGTCCAAGGCTTGGGAAGACATGGGTGAAATGCGGCCCACTGATTCTCCGAGAAGCATGGAGGGGGTGAGCAATTTCTACCAGGAACCCTGGTTTATCGATTCTACGCAGACGCTCATAGGCAGTCCCCGCAAGCTGAAAAGCGGCGAACCTGGATCGCGGCTGGAGTGGCGTGATATCTGCGAAACGATCTGGCAAGAGCTCAATCCTCTGCGCGGCGTCAAAGTCCATCGAAGCGATACTAACGATCTGGTCCAGTTACTCGAGGTGGGCCCGGAACGCGAAAAACCGGGCCATGCGAAGCATTTCTTTGCCGCAAAGTGGTTTAACTCCTCCGACGAAGATTCCCTTATACTCCCGCGATCTTTGTCCTCGTCGACATTCTTTCTTCGAATCCTGGCGGCAAAACTGATTCACGGCCGTTCACCGGATTCTCTCGGTCTTCGCGATCTTCCAACCCTTGGCAGTTGGGAGGTAGTCAAGCTCGATGGAGGCGTTGCGATCGTCAACACTCACGGTCTGTTCGTCCTAGATGACTGGAGCGAACAGGCGTTGGATGTTTCTGAAATCCGATCTGATTTTCACCGCGCCGCGACTTTAGACGTCGAGCTCATTCGCTTGGAAAAACACGATCTCAGTCCCTTGGTGAAGGATGTTCAAAAACTCCTCCGGCAGGAGAGTCACGCCCCCGACATCGATGATCTGCTGCGCCGTGCTGCCAATTTGAACGCCCGGCTGGCCGAAAAGCGTGGAGACTACGCCATGCTCCCCGAGGCCCCCGATGCACGCCTTATTCGCTCCACGATTGAGAAGTGCTGGTCGCTTGATCGCCGATTGGCCGCGTGCGAGAGTGAAACTCGCGCCCTTGAAACCTCATTGCACAGCCTCAGCGAGCTCGGTACCGCGCGCATTGGACGGTTTATCGGCACCTATGGCTTTGCACTGATCGTGGCCATGGAGTCATGTCAGATCGTGGCCAAGGCAATCTATCACGCGCTCAAATACAACAAGGTGGAGACGGATCCGCCAAGCCTCTTCACTTTCATTTGCTGTGTTGCTATGGTTTTGCTGCTGAGCCTTCTCCTCAACCGCTTGCTGGCTTTGGACAAGCCTCTGAAGCGAAAGGCAAACAAGGACGGCTGAATTCGGCGATCATGAACCCGCCTGTCGCTACTTGGGCTCCGTGCCTTCGAGAGCCGATTTAACATTAATCTCACCTGTTCGCCGAGTCGGACTATCTGCGACTCTGTTCTAACGCGGGACACGGGCCGCGATAGTTCTTACTTTGCCGGATTTCACGCGATCCTCAGTCTTCTCTGAATATGCCGCTTGGCACCTTCCCCGGGGACTTTCAATTCTTCAAGCGGGATGCAACTTTCTGACGGCCGCCCATCCTGCCTCTGCCAGCTTCAGAACCCCGACAGTTTTTCCTGTCGTGAGTCACTTCTGCGTTATCAGGAGCGTTTGACGTCAACCACCCCTTCCGGCCGGTAGTCCTACAATAGCCGCCAGTCACAGCAGAATCGTTCATCGAGCCGAACCTCCAATAACTGTTCTCGCCTTTTCGCACGCTAGACAATATTCTCTTGACTTTCAAAGGAAGGTACATAAAATGAGGGCACATTTAGAAAAGTGTCGGTCGGGCGCCGCTACGGACGGATGTCGTATTGCGTATGCTTTTGCCACGATAGCCGCATAGGTGTTCATTTTCTACGGGACAAAATGATTTGCTTAGCGTCAATCCGCTACCCCAAATGCTCACCCATGGCGCAAAACACTGGGCAACTGCACTAACGATGACTTTTTGGCGCTGCAACGGCTCGAAATGCGTGCGGACGAAGTACCTCGGGGTCGGCTTTCCGCGGCCGCGAACAGACTCACAGGTGCAGGCGGTGGATGCGGGGGGCGATCTTCGAGATGCGGACCGCCGAAGGCCTTGGTTCTCTCACGGCCTTCATCTTATTCATTAAGAGTCAAACCCCGTGAATAGGAGTCGCGGATCATGGAACAGAAGTCTAATTCCTTGCGCGCATTGCAACTGGCTCTGGAGCACTCCCGCTGGCGGTGTGGAATCGACCCGAAAGATCCGCGTATCCTCCAGGCCAGGGCGCCTGGCAGAGGTTATCACAGTTCGCTTAAGTTTGCGTTTGAAGAGAAACAGGATGACTTCGATGTTAGCGTTGTGCGGGTTGTAGACGACACTCGATCCTATCGGCCCGGCCTATTCTTTCAATTGGAAGACCTTCATCCGGGCGACGCAGTCGATGGAATCGTGCGCATCAGGCTCGGCCACGACATCCTTTTCCCCTTTCTTAAGAGTGAAGGCGGCGGTCCGTTGCAGAGCTATGCCCGGCACGTTATTGACACTTACTTAAGCTTGTCTAGTGGGCCGGGAACCGGCTTGAACCCGGTGGGAAACCCGGCTGAGGCCAGGCTAAGCCGGCTTGATCCGGCAGAAGGCGCGGCTCTGTCTCGTGTCGACGTCGCTGCCAGCGAAATTGCTTCGCAATCTCGGATTGGAGAATGTGCTCTGATCGCGTTCGATCCCTTGATGGATCGGAATGACTTTTTCTACCGAATGTTGTTTGAGCCTCATGTCAGCGGGCTCACCCGGACGGACGATCGCAAGTTGGCGAGAATCCCTCTGTTCCTCTCTGCTACGGACGTGCGTACTCTTGGCCTCAGTCGAGCCATGTGGGAGGCGGGATGGCAGGCAACCAGCTTGGCTTTGTCCAGTGAGTTGATGTCGCTCTTGATCGAATTTGGCTTTTTCCATCTCTACATGCCGGATATCGGCAGCCTTCGCACAGACTACGATCTCGACCCGAACACCCAACATATTGGCGGCATATTCGCGGCAGCCGGGCTGGATGGCAGCTTTACCATGGGTTGCGAACGTGAATTGGTGTTTCAGGGGCCGATATTTGCCGACGCGGGCACGGAAAAACCTTTTAAGACTCTTGGAGACCGCTTCTTCAACGCTCCTCGTCTAAAGCTCTACGACAGCGGTCCCATATCCGCTGGCAGAATGCACGCAGAACTGGTTGCGTGGGGCGAATTCGCAAAAGATCAGGCTGAGCGCATTGCGCGTATTTCGGAGAGCTGTCTTTCTTCTCGCGAGGTGTCTGAAATCCTGATTCGCATTGGCGCTGTCGACAATCAGTTAGTCGGCACAGCATTTCCCGAGAGGGAGTTAGAGAGAATACTGCGCTCCATTCTGAAAGGCGAACGGCTGCGGCCGGGCAATGTCCGCTCCGCAATTGCAGCCATGACCAATTCAGGGCTGTTCCGGCTCGTGGCCGGGGGCCAAATGACGATGAGGTCAAAGGTATTTGCGTCATGGCTGGTCAGTGAAGGAGTATTCAGGGCTCTCGAAGCTCTATGTTACCAAGCGGATTTCGCTCCTTTAGAGCGCGCGCTTGAAACCGCCAATCTTCCGCTATGTGCCCTCGTGTGGGCAATTGCGATGGGGAAAGACACATTTGCTGAAGAAGTTAAAGAAGCCATCCGGCCATTTCTGGCGTTCCATCGCTTCCGCGACGGGGGTGAACTCAGCCGCACCACACTAATTGAGAATCTTTGGACACTACTTCTCGTAATTGCCGAGATGGTGCACCTTGGTAACGGAGATATCGACGGGCCAGCCATAATCAGAGACTTAATTGGAACCGATGTGAAGTTTCGCAGTTTGGCCTTGCCCCAAGCCTGCTTCAGCCACCTTGACCTGGAAGGTTGGTCCTTCGTCGACTGCAGATTACGCAATGCCAGCTTTCTCGATTGCTCTCTAAAGAGGGCTTCCATGACTGAATGTCTTTTGAGCGGTGCAAGTTTCGAACGGTGCGATTTCGGGAGACGAAAGAGATCTGTCAATCTCAAGTCATTCTCAGGAAGCGACGTTTCCGGCGCAGAGTTTGAGGCTTGTACTGGCCTTGCGGAACTGCTTCAGGTTCAGGGCGTGGATGCCTCTAAGCTGCTTGCTCGCTCCATTTGGACGGCAAGCAGTGTCACTCTCAATCTGGGCGAAGGGAACATTAGCGCTGCACTTCGTGTTCTTAATGAGCATTCAGCTTCTGCGGCGGGGTGCCGCGTAGCGCAGGCGCTCCCAAGCGGAAAACCCTCGAGTCTTGAGGTCCCTTGGTCAGCGTCTGCGGCGAGAAGTCTTGCTCACGCACAATGGGGAGAGCGACCGGTGACGGTGAAGACACCTGTTGCACCTGACGGGTTGATGGTTACCAAAGACAGTCTTGTCGACCTCCTGTCGAAGTCCTTTAAATCCGGCAAAGGGACCGTTCCCACACCAGGAGCTGGTTGGGCAGCGGTGAGCTGTATTGCAGATAGCTTCAAAAGCCAGATTCTTATGGCTGTAGACAAAGAAGGTCAAGTCTGGCACGCCCTCGTAGAGGACGACTGTTGTACCTGGCGGATAATTTCTAAAATCGCTAGGGCCAGGCAACTCGCAATCACCAGACTAGCAAATGGTGATTTAGTTGCGGCGTTAGAACACGCAGAAGGTCATGCCGCTCTTACATTCGCAACTCTGGATCGCTCCGGTGCACTTAAGGATAGTTGCCCAGTTGAATTGCCTGGCGTCGGCGATATCTGCGCAATGTCCTGGATCGACGTCCAGCGTTCAGGCAAGATGTATTCCGAGTTGCTTGTTGGACAGCAACGTGAGGGGGCCTGCGTTCTGCATCACAACAGCACTCAATGGCAAGTCGATCCCTTCATGTTGAACCTTTCCGCTGTCACCATTGACTCGTTTGGCTATTCGCCACGAGAGAACATTGCAATCGCCTGCGCGCAAGGGGGACGCGTGTTTGGATTTCGTAATATCGAAGCCGGCCGGATGGAACCCCTATTCAGTTTTCACACCGCGCATAAATGGTTTGCTGATGTCGCGTTGCTAAATCATCAGGGACAGATGCTGGTTGTCGGCTTGACGGCCGGAGAAGCGGAAAAGCCGCCCATGAGCCGGAATGTTTTGTGGGCTCTTGTCCAGCCGTTCGGAAATGTTGTCACCATCGTTTCTCGATCCCCGGAGGAAGGGGAAATTGAGCCGCCAATAATGCTCAAACCTGATAGCGACAGCGGCGAGCGCCAACTAAATGATGGGCAAGCCGCCCGCATCGAAGAAATCTCGAGGTCTGTGAACTCCCTGATTCAGGACCGCGAATTGATTGAGGTAACCCCCAACGTCGGCACGACCGTGGAATTCCTGCTCAAAGTTCCCGAGCCACACGATGAGCGCTTTGAGCTGCCCGAAAGCATTGATGACAGCGCCGGAAGTCGGTTCCGGACTATCAGCCTGGTTATCAAGGGAAAGATGCCAAGCAATCCATCACAGGAATTTGAACGGCATTACGTCGAAGCAGAAATGGATGAGGTCTTCATCGGCAAAAGTCAACTGCGCGTTCGCTGCACGCTTCAGTTTCACCGGGGGGTTCATTCTGAATCGGCAGCCCTCATCGTCTCCTATCCGTCCACCGATAAGAAGAGAGAAATCAATAGGAGTTGGAATTTCACATTGCATGTCGAATGGGAAGACAATCCATTTGTTAGCAGCGGGGATCCAGTGTCAGGCGACAAGTTCTTCGGGCTTGAGAACGAAATCAAGGACGTTCTCAATGCAGTCCAATTGGGAAGCAATGTGATCGTTCGATCCTGCCGCAGGGCAGGCAAGAGCAGTTTCGTCCAGGAGGTGGCACAACAATTGCGCGCACGAAAAAAGGCGCGTGTGGCAATAGTAGTATCCGGCGACAGAATCATTGGAAACGGCAACATCCTTCCAGCAGTTAAGGCCGAATTGCGAAGGATCGGAGAATTGGAGAACCGAGGTGACTATCGACAGTTGGCGAAGCTTGATCTACCTTCCGACGACACACTGATGGCGTTCAAACTCATCATTGATGAGGTACGGCGAAGGGGATTAGAGACGCCGCTCACGGTATTCGTCGATGAGTGGGGTTACCTCAAGGAGGAAATTGGCCCCCAACTCGCTAATATTGCTGATAAGTTGAGGGAGGTTGGTGTCGCCCTTTGCCTTACCAGCACGCCGGGCGACTTTCGCAATGCCGATTCAATGTCTCAATCAGGCGATTACAGATTCTTCTCCCACAGGTTCGATATTGGACGGCTTAAGGAGAACGCCTTGCAGAACCTGATCCGGGAACCGCTTGCTCGCCGCCGTATTGGAATCGACGACGATGTGGTCCAAGCTGTCGTACGCCTGTCCAGCGGTGCACCCCATGACGCAAATATTCTAATGCACAGTGCCCTTAATGCTGCAAAGCGAGAACGGGACTCGCATCCCAGCGGCAACGGCTCTTCCGGTGGTCTTCAAATTCAACTGCACCATCTGTTGCCGAGAAATGGAAAACCTGAGACGGAAGCACTCATCATGCTTCAGCAGAAATACTTAAGCCTTCAAAATTTCCTGATCGGCTCATTTAAACCCAAAGATCGAGACGCGGTTCTTGCATTGGCGGGAGAGGATTCTTGCCCGACTGTGGAGGAACCAAATCCGCTGCCGACCGCGCGTTGGGATATTCAGCCACTGGGCATCCCCCTTCCGGGCGAGGATCGTGACCGGTGGAGGACCGCCTTTGCGGATGCAGGGTACCGTGTTGCCCTGATGGAAGGTGAGAAAACGGACTACGGCCAAACGGCAGGATTATTCGCGTATAAGCTATGGATTCCATGGGGCATGGCTCAGTACTTCCGGCGCTTGCGCCAAAGAATGGGAGGACATTCATGATTGGCAATGGGAATGCCGATACGTCTGCTGATTTGCCGTTTCCGGACCCCACTCAAACCGTGGATGACGAGAGGCTTTACTATCGCAAAGACCGGGAGCTAATTGAAAAGGCGCTCACAGGGACCAACAGAGAGTGCTGGGCTTACTTCGGATTGCGCCGATACGGCAAAACCTGCTTTTTGAAGCGTATCGTCCGAATTTGCGAACAGGGCTTGTATGGTTTCTCAGCAGACCAATACCGCGCAGAGCTGCTCTCCGCGTCCCTCCTTCCCAGAGAGAATGTTTCCCGGCTTTCGAGAATCCTCGCATCTCTGAAGACCGGTAAAGGCGCTGTTAACACGCTCTTACTGATCGACGATCTTCAGGAACTCTCAAAACATATGGCCAGCTTTGCCGAGGACGTGGAGTCCTTAAGCAGTCAAGTCGCCCAGTTCCTTGACATGGCAAGCGATAAGACCAGCAAACTGCGCTTGGTTCTGTGCGAACCGACCAACTTCAACGACTGGTTGAATGAGGATCCGAAGGGCGCCGGGCAGATGTTCAAACCAATACTCTCCCATTACGCGCAGCCAAGCCAGGACTGCATTTTGCCACCCTTCAAGCCCGACGAGGCCCAGGACTTGCTATCCGCACGAGTGGGAGACGAGCCGCGAGTTGAAGGACTCTCCGAACAGCTCGCCATCGCACTTTGCCTGAAGTTCGGTGGCAACCCATGGCTCCTAAGCTATGCCCATCGCTATGTAAGAGAGGGCCGTAAGACGCCTCAACACCTTGATGAAATAGTCTCCATGGTAAACAGGGAGATACTGGAGCGGGATAACGAAGAGAAACTTGGCAGCATTTACCATTCGTTGAGCAAGCAGGAACGCTTCTTCCTTCGCCTCGTCTATGACGCGCAAAAGGGAGGGCAGCAAACCGAGCAGTATCTGAACAAGTATCACGATGAACACTTTACTTCGCAAGGAAGACATATAGCTCAAGTGATCCCGCTGCTGGGTATTGTCAACGGTCAACTCGGGCATGGTCCAAGACTAATGCCAATCCTGAGAGAATACTTGAGTAATTACCTGCGCGGCTATCAGACATATAAAGGCGGGCATGAGGAAGACCTGGCAGTATGGGGCGAGGTTCTTACCGTGGAACCACCAAATTCTACCAGGTCCTGCAACTTTATCATCCATCAGCTTTCCGACTTGATGCTGGACGCTTCGGCATCGGATATGGGGCCTTGGAAAGCTTACCTCGACGAATTGGAACGCCTTAAGACGGACGCAAAGGGACACCCCGAAAAAGATTGTCGCCCCGATTTGGTCGCAATATGTGGTAACACCATTACGATGCCGTGCGCCGGCGACGAGGGGTGTGTCTGCTCAGACGCATACGGGGAAACTCTCGCCGAAGCCAGGAGGGAACTATCAAAGTTACAGGACTTTTTGCGGCCGCAAGGCAATGACGTTGCGGCGTCGTTGAAGCAGATTCTGATCCTGCCTGGCATCTTCGATTTGGATTGGACGCGTGCCGGCAGCAAGGACCATGGCCGGCACATGTACGCTCGGGAATGGCGGGAAACTTTCAAAGACTTCAGCCTCGCCGGAGAGCGGTGGGAAAGCAAAGCCTTCAACCTCCAGATATTGCCGTTCGATACGACCAGCATCGATGGTGCATTTGATCATGGCGGACGCGGCGCCGTTGAAAACCTGGCCGCAGTGCGCGCCTGTCTGCAGGAAGAATTCACGCGTGATAGAACACTCCTGCTGCACCCGCACAACGACGTGGACCAGCAACTGTACCGGGACGCAGCAAGACGGCTAGCGCAACTGACGATGAACTATGTTGTTGATGTGCGGGACCAGGCGGAATTTGGGAAGATTTCAGATCCCACTTTCAAGTATCGCGAGTCCCGAGGCGAAGTCCTTCCCCGTTCAGATGATGTCGAACCTGATTCTTTTGTGGCTGATTCGGGCTTCATCAATTCGATCGAGCGTAAATGGCTCTCAGAGCAGACCAGAAATGAAGCCGAGGTGCGGCCTGCTCATCGCACAGTGACTATGGCTTTGACGCATCACCATCCCCATCTCCGCCGCCGCGGAGGTGTAATCGAATTTTATGATGGCCACGATTTCCGGCAACAGTTGGTGCGCGCGGGCATCCAGCTTGTTCTACATGGTCACAGCGCGCGCCAGCAAGTACTAAGTGAAAAGGTGTCTCTCAAGGACGAGGCTAGTATGAAAAGCACTTCGAGCACGATTGAATTGATTGGATCTGGTAGCTTCTCCACCATCAGCGGTCTCGCCAGCAACTTTGCGGCGGCCGAGCAGCCCAATGTCTCAGAAGCGCCAAGCTTCAACAGAATCGCAATCACCCGCAATCCTTCGCTTCTGGATGAACCGCCGCAGATCAGTGTGGATTTCTTGGAATGGGAGAGCAAAGGAGACCGAATCGTCGAGCGCGGAACCGTGCCGGTGTCGATACGTCTGTCATGAACATTCAATCTCTGCCTAGACTCAAAGAAATTCGACAAGCTCTAAAGGGGCGCGGGATCGTCTGGTTTGGCACGCGAGGAATAGATGCGCTTGAAATTTATCCACTTGCGCGCCCGGTACTGATTACAGCACAAATTGCGCCTGTTCCCCCCGTCCAATTGGACGGGGCGCAGCAGGACAACCTCGAACTCCGCAGCCGCCTGCGGCGCGATCTCGACTTGTACGACGTCGACCGCGATCCTGGCCTCGATGCCGTTGGGCTCAAGACGGAGTTTCTGGCCCAAATAAATGCGCCGGTTGTGCTGGTTGCATATCGGGCCATGGAATTGTTGTGTCGCCCATCGTTTTGCCATCCGACCTTGGTAATGGCGACCCCCTTTCACCTGCTGCAGCGGCAATTCGAATATAAGCCATGGGTGGAACAGCAACTTCTCCGCTTGGAGGGCGTGCCTGTACTCAAGTCCATCTTTGTGAGAGATGGCGATGTTGATGCGATTTCGTCCTTTCTCGCAAATGGCCCATCTGTGGGGCGGTGTTCGACCAGTTCCGGAGGGAGCGGCGTCTTTCCTTTCGCTACAGAAGAGGAGTATTTTGAACGGCTCCCAAGCCACCCGGATGGCTTTGTGGGCCTCACGCCTCTTCTGGATCGGGCAGCACCTCTGAATGTCAACGCTTGCGTCTATTCGACGGGCGAAGTTGCGGTTTTCGGCGTAAGCTTTCAACTCATAGGGGTCCGCGGCTTGACGCGTCGCACATTTGGCTTCTGCGGAAATGATTTTGGCGCTGCGAGTGATGTACCTCCTGAAATCTGCGATCGGATTGAAAGCTGCGCCGAGACTATTGGACGCTGGCTTTTCCAATATGGTTATCGCGGAGTGTTTGGCCTCGACATATTGTGGAACGAGGGCAAGCTGTACGTCACAGAAGTCAACCCGCGTTTTCAAGCATCTACCCCGTTGTCCGCTGGCATCAATCAGACGTTGGGATTTCCGGACCCGATGACTGAACATATCGCGGCCTTTCTCGGGCTCGGAGCCCCCACAAAAGTTCCGGTAGCCGAGCAAACGCGGGCTTGCGGTGAGCTGCGCGGGCGTAAACCAATCGCACAGGTGGTTCATCGAAATATCTCCACCGCGCGGTTGCGAGCGGCGGAAATCCATGAAGATCTTGTCCCCGGCGGAGTCAGCATCGTTGGTGCGCCGGAATCAGGGATATACATTGAACGCGAGGCAATGCTATTCAAGAGTCTGCACTGCGAAAGAATTACTGCTGACGGTTACTCTGTTTCGGAACCAGTCCATGCGGTAAAGAAGGCCGTAACCGTGGCGGCATATTGAGCTTCGGCAATTCCAATCAGACTGCGATGCAAATGTACGCCTGACCTTCTGGAGCCCTCCTCCACAGCGGGATCGCGAACGGATCAGACTCAACGTCGTCCAGTCCTTCACAGAGTTCGCTGACCTGTACCTTGGTGGAAGGAGGAAGACCCAACAGACCGTTGGCCAAGCTGCGCACGAATCCCCTGTCCTTCTGAATTTGGCTCAACCTGAATGGTTTTGTGCTAACCCATAGAGAATCGCAGGCGGTCAGCTTCTCGGGCAAGCAGAGTTGGCTGGAACTGGGCTTGTGATGACGGTCAGTCCTCCGAAAAGCGGTTGACGCGTGTGCGTCTTCGCCCTCGATGGGCACGGAAATGATCCCCTTTCCTTGCCCGCTGAGGGGCAAGGCGCTGCCTTTGGCGATCCAAAGAAGTTCTTCCTCGGTAAGAAAGAGCAACCTCGACCATTTGGTGTGATCCACCTTCCTTGAGTTTGTGTCCGGCTTCGAGAAGTTTGCCAGCCGCTCTCCAAGAATCTTTGCAAACTCATCAAAAACCGGAGCGATTCGGCTTGCAATTTGTCTCGTCGTCTCCGGCGCGGACAATCCGTGCATTACCTTGTTACGAATGCCAGTTAGCTCATGGAGGGCAGTATAGAGCGGAATTGGTTTGATCATTGCCTTGCCAAAAGCCACTTCATCCGGCCGCTTGTTCGCCTTCTTCGAAAGGTAATTCGCAAGGTCCTTTGGCATCAATCCGGTATCAAAGGGACTTATGTTCTCACCGACTCGGACCACCGGGTGTTTTGGTCCCATTTGTTTCACGCAGTCATCTAAATGCTGCTTGAATTCGGCGTCAAAATCTCCGTTTTCGAGTCCCCACTTCATGAAGCCGGCACAAAAACGTTCCAGGAGATAGAACAGCGTCAGGGAAACGACAATTTCGTTACAAGAGGAGCCATGATCGTTCATTCGCCAGCCTCGAGGTATTAATCATTCTGATTGGGATGGAAGTGATTGGCGCCTTACTGAAGTTATGCACCGGCGAGCGCGCGAGCGCAAATCACCGCACAAGCTGGATCGGCAACGGTGTCAGATGAGATTTGGGCGATGGGCATGGTACCCATAGTAGTCGCTACCATCTGCCAAAGTCATCGTATTGTGCGAACATGGAATGCAATGTGGTCCAAGTTTGATTCCGTATTTCAAGGCGATGTCTGTTGCCTCTAGGAAAACGCGCACTATTGTTTCGACGGAAGGCGGAGGCAGATTGGCCAAGACAGTGATCGGGTCTGGACGGAAGGGACTCAGGACAGGCACGCAACCAATCTTTGCCAAAGCCTCGATCCCCTCAAGGGTGCTCTCCGGCTCTTCCAATCCAACCATGAGAATGGAGCGCACTCGCCCACGGCCCAGACGGTCGATGGCCCTCGCAATAAACTCGAGATAGAAAGTGCGTCCCTGCCGATACTTTTCAGGCATGATCTTGCGGGCAAGCTCAAGGTCCCAGATCTCGGTATTCAATGACAGCTCGTTGACCCCAATCTCCGCGAGTTCATCCACATCAACAACTTCGGGAATCGGAGCCATCATGACGTCGGTGTCGATTCCTTTGAATTCCGCAATAACGGAGCGATACACCTCCCGCAGATAGGGGTAATCTCGCTTGCCGGGCGTGCCACCGGATATCAGAAGGTGCATGGCCGGCTGAACCGGGTCATGGATCGCTCGGGCAGCGGCCTCCAGCAACGGCGTGATTGGACTCAAATGATAGCGCCCCTTGAATCTGTAAGGTATATCGCAAAACTGGCACCGCATGGCACAACCCCAGACAGGTGTGATGCGGGCCCGGTCTGCATGTGTATGGATATACTCCGTAAACAACTCACCCTGCTGATTGCGTTGATTGTAGTAAGCAGGCACAGGGACAAAGCGCGCAACAACCTCAACCCCGGAATCGATATCGCGTACAAAAAGACGCTCATCTTCAACCCTCAGTTCGTGGCGCGGGTCAAACACCATATTGGGATTGTGTGAGGCGATTGGGGCGTTCACCCACACATCCCTTTCCAACATGAGCGTAATACCGCTAGTGGATGCGTAATCGGCCAAGGTTAATGGGCGCTCGCCATAGGGCCGCATCACGAACGATTCGGCCTCCGGCGTAACCCTAATCCCTCCGAAGAAGAGGCCAAACTTCATCTTCTCAGCAAGTGTCAGTTGGCTGCTCATCGCTTTCTCACTCTCCAGATGTTTACGCTCAACTAACGGTCCGCATCAGATGGCGGAACAGGGTAGGCAGGCTAACAAGCCAGCCAGGGTGTTACGGTGAGGGCTTCTGGAAACGCAGGCGCTAACTCTCCGTCTGAAGTGTGCCGGTTGATGGCACGCCCGGAGTCCGTTCAAATGCGTTTTCAGGGCATCTTCGCCGGGTATCATCATGTCGAGGAGATCAATTGGGCAATTCTTGGCGGCTGACTTCACAAGTCCTCCAGTGAAATGCGCCGATACTTCCCGGCCTCTGCCCACCGTCGATTTCAAATTGCTAAACAATTCTAGCTCCGCCTGGAGTGCCCGGCAAATTTTGCACCAGTGGGCATGAGACAAACCGGTATGTTGAAGCGAGCCTCACGGACCACTTCATCTTTTGCCTTTGCACGCTCTCCGCACGGAGGAAGGCCACTATCTTGCTGAAGAATTCGCCGTGACTATGCTCCCAGCCTGAGCAGTCTCCGTTACTGCATCGCCCGTCGGACCCGGTCGGATGCTCATGTCTCCGGCGGCTCCGTATTTTGCGCCGGCGTGGCGTCGCGGGAAGATGCGCGCCCAGACCTGGCCAAGCATATCCTCATCCTTAACCCGGAGCTTGTTAGCCCAAGTTCGTCACGCTTGGGGCGAAATTGCTGGTTTTGATGCCGGTTTTTGAGGGTAAGTCTTTTGGGCTCAGAGTGGGTAAATGCAAAAGTGGATG
>Ga0335072_10007897_pt1 | contig 15460 bp, 13 predicted proteins | sample Lox_Sample_21_FD_206725 | JGI IMG/M metagenome (GOLD analysis project Ga0335072, IMG submission 206725) | Soil microbial communities from Loxahatchee National Wildlife Refuge, Florida, United States - Lox_Sample_2.1 | ecosystem: Environmental > Terrestrial > Soil > Wetlands | place: USA... | reverse complement strand
CCCTGATCGAGACCGCGCCGCCCAACTGGCAGTCCGAGGCGGGGAAGCAATGGTTGCGGCTTCACGCAGGACGGATCGACGATTTTCGGGCGGCGCTCGAGTGGTCGTTTTCTCAAGGAGGCGATCTGTCGATCGGTCTGCGTCTGACGGCAAATTCGGTGCGGCTGTGGCTGCGCCTGTCGCTGACCCTGGAATACGTTTCGAAGATCGAACGGGCGCTGCAGCATCTGCCGGAATTGCCACAGCCGGACGCGGTGGTGGAAATGCGGGTGTGGACCGCGTTCGGTTACGCAATCTGGTATTCGGCGAGCCGGCGAGACCGCCTGGAGGCCGCGTTCACGCGCGCGCTGGAATTGGCCAATCAGGTCGGGGACGTATCGGACAGGTTGCACGCACGGTGGGGCATCTGGGCGATACGGCGCGCCCGCGGCGAGTATCGGGCAGCGCTGGGGCTCGCGGGCGACTACGCGGCCCTGGCCGGAACCGCGGGCGACCAGGCGGATGCGGTGCTTGGAGACAGGATCCTCGGACTGACGCACCACTATCTGGGCAACCAGGCGGCCGCGGGGCAGGCGCTGGAGCGGGTGCGGACGATCGTGCGGCGCACTGGGACCGCGACTGATACGGATTTTCAGTTGACTTCGGAAGTCGCGGTCCCGGCATTGCTGGCGCGGATCCTGTGGTTGCAGGGTTTTCCCGACCAGGCGATGACGGCGCTGCGGGAGGCGATCGACGCATCGCAGCGCGCCGATCATTGGTTTTCGCTGTACTACACGGTCTGTCTTGCGGGTTGTCCACTGACTCTGTGGATCGGTGACCTGGCTCAGACACAGGCGTTTCTGGACATGACGGTCAACAGTGCCGCGAGCGACAGGTGGAAAGGTTGCTGGGCGTTGCTGTTGCGTCTGCAGAGGGGTGGGGCGCAGGACCGGTTGGTCGCATCCTTCCTGGAACCGCGCCTGGACCTGTCGACCGCGGCGAACATATCGCTGATGGCGTCACTGCCGATCATTCCGGTGCCGCAGCCTGATGAGGAGGTCGGCGAAGCCGAGTGGAACCTGGCGGAAATACTGCGTGTCAACGCCGAGTTGCTGCTCTGGCACGGCGAGTCGGACGCCACGCCCGCAGCCGAATCGTGTCTGCTGCGCTCGCTCGACGTAGCGCGGCAGCAGTCCACCCTGTCATGGGAACTGCGCGCGGCGACAAGCCTGGCACGGCTATGGCACCGCGGCGGGCGCGTGGCCGACGCACGCGACCTGCTCGCGGCGACCAGCGACCGTTTCACCGAAGGCTTTGGCACCGGTGATGTGGTGATTACTCGGCGGCTCATCGCGGAGTGGTCGTGACACCGGTCGATCGCCGACGCTCCCTCACAACATATCCCAACGCCTCACGCGACGCGGACCGGCCGATCTGAGAGCGTGCGTCTCGGCCGCCCGGAGGTTCGGGCGGCAGCCCAAAACATCTATGAAGGAGTTGACCATGGACACCCAGGTCGTGTTGATCACCGGTGGACTGACCGGCATCGGGCGCGCCGCTGCCGTCGCCTTTGCGAAGAAGGGTGCGAACGTCGTCGTCGCCGGTCGACGTGATGAGGCCGGGAAGGCGCTGGTCAAGGAACTGCGCGCTTTCGGTTCGGAGGCCGAATTCGTCAACGCCGACGTCCGCCAGGAGGATGACGTCCGCAATATGGTTGACGAGACGGTCGCGCGGTTCGGTCGCCTGGATGTCGCCGTGAACAACGCCGCGACGGAAGGGGCGGTCGGCCCGATCACGGACCAGACCGCGGAAAGCTTTGCCGCGACATTCGAGACCAACGTCCTCGGTGTGGTGCTAAGCATGAAACATGAAGTGCGAGTGATGCACGCCCAGGGGCACGGCAGCATCATCAACATCTCCTCGACCTACGGGCACGAGGGCGCGCCCGGGGCCTCAATCTATGTCGGCGCCAAGCACGCGGTCGAAGGCATCACCAAGTCGGTGGCGCTCGAGGTCGCGAAGTCGGGGATTCGCGTAAATGCCGTGGCACCTGGCCCCACAGACACCGGCATGCTGACCCGCTTCACCGGCACGGCCGAGAACAAGACGGCCCTGGCGACGCAGGTCCCATTGGGTCGTCTTGGCCTTGCCGAGGAGGTCGCCGACGGCATCGTGTTCATCGCGTCGAACGAAGCCCGGTTCATCACCGGTCATGTGCTAAACGTCGACGGTGGACACAGCGCGAACTGACCCTGTTCGGGCGCGGAGGTTTGTTCCGCGCTCAGCAACGGACCTTCTTCTCGAGGCTCCCGCCTTGCAGCTTTCGCTGACATGGGACGCGGCCCGCCTTGTACCGTTTCGCATGTCGTCATAGACCAGCGGCCTTTTGCACTGGCCGTTCGTGTTGTGGCAGGCCCAGGCCAGCCATCAGCACGTCCGGTTTCTGGGGGAGGTTCTGGTTGCCCGACCGGCCGTTTGGGGCGCGAAGCGGCTGTGCGCGCGCTCCGTCACGAACGACAGCTCCCCACCCATAGCGGCCACCCCGCGCCGAACGCGTGGGGGCCAACGCAACGCCAAGCACCGCTGCGCCAACCGGTCCCCCGCCTCTCCTGACCTTCCGCGCCGGCAGCGCAGCGCACCGCAATCCACCCCCGCACATGCCACCCACCCGGCGCATCCCTCCGCACAGTCCGCCGCTCCACCTGTCTCCGCGCCCCGGCCGGCCCCATATTGGCGCAGCGCACGCGCCCCAATGGAAAACGACACGCGGAAGGACACGCGCCATGCCGGAGGCTACCAACCTGCTCGGCGGGGAAACCTCGCCCTACTTGCTCCAGCACGCCCACAACCCGGTGCACTGGCGCCCCTGGGGCGCCGCCGCGCTTGCCGAAGCAGCCGACGCCAACAAGCCCATCCTGCTCTCGATCGGGTACGCCGCCTGTCACTGGTGCCACGTCATGGCGCACGAATCCTTCGAGGACTCCGAAACCGCCGCGCTGATGAACACCCTGTTCGTCAACATCAAGGTCGATCGCGAGGAACGCCCCGACATCGATCACCTCTACATGTCCGCGCTGCACGCGATGGGAGAGCAAGGCGGCTGGCCGCTGACCATGTTCCTGGCCCCCGACGGCGCGCCGTTCTGGGGCGGCACCTATTTCCCGCCGGAACCGCGCTGGGGCCGCCCGTCGTTCCGCCAGGTGCTGCAAGGTGTCGCCGCCGCATATCGCGACGGCGATCAGATGGTGACGCAGAACACCGCCGCGCTGCGCCGTTTCCTGGAACGACAGTCGGCAGCGCAGACCGGCGATCTGCCCACGCCCGCGCATCTCGATGCCGTCGCCAACGCCTATCTGAAACTGAACGACCCAGAGCAAGGCGGCCTCCGCGGCGCACCGAAATTTCCCAACGCGCCGATCTTCCGCTTCCTGTGGCAGAACGCGTTCCGCACCGGCGATGCCGCGGGCCAGGACATGGTGCACCTGATGCTGCAGCGCATGTCGCAAGGCGGCATCTACGACCATCTCGGCGGCGGCTACGCACGCTACAGCACCGACGCCGTCTGGCTGGTGCCGCATTTCGAAAAAATGCTGTACGACAACGCGCAATTGCTGGAAATGCTCGCCTTCGCGCACGCCCACAGTCCGTCGCCGCTCTATGCCGCGCGCGCGGCCGAGACGGTCGGCTGGATGATCCGCGACATGACCGCCGAAGCCGTCGACGGCCGCGCCGCCTTCGCCGCATCCGAGGATGCCGACAGCGAAGGGGTGGAAGGAAAATTCTACGTCTGGACCGAAGCCGAAATCGATTCCCTCCTCGGCGATGACGCCGCCGCCTTCAGGCGCGCTTATGACGTGACCCCGCAAGGCAATTGGGAAGGCCACACCATCCTGCGCCGCCTCACGCCCATGGGCTCGGCGGAGGACGAAGCGGCACTCGCCCGCGCACGCTTCAACTTGTTCACCGCGCGAGCGCAGCGCGTGCGGCCGGGGCGCGACGACAAGGTGCTGGCCGATTGGAACGGCCTCGCGATCGCGGCATTGGCCCGGGCGTCCGCGGTATTCGACCATCCGGAATGGCTCTCTCGCGCGCGGGAAGCGTTCGATTTCGTGCTGGCGCAAATGAGCGCGGGAGACGGACGAGTGCACCATGCCTGGCGGCTCGGCCGCGTCACCGCCGCGGGATTGCTCGACGATCAGGCCGCGATGGCCCGCGCCGCCCTGGCCCTGCACGCGGCGACCGGCGAGCCAGCGTATCTCGCCGCGTCGGAAACGCTCGTCGCGGCGACCGAGGCGCATTTCGCCGACGGTCACGGCGGATTCTACACTACTGCCGACGACGCCACCGACGTCCCGCTGGCGCGCCCGCGGACGGCGGCGGACAACGCCACGCCCGCCGGTGTCGGTTTGCTGGCCGAGGTCTACGCCCGCTTGTTCCACCTGACCGGAGACGCCGGCTGGCGCGCGCGCACCGAGGCGCTGCTGCGAGCCTTCTCCGATCCGGAGCACTTGGCCGGCATGCCCGGCTTGCTCGCGGCGGCCGACCTGCTGGAGGAGGCGGCGACGATCGTCATCGCCGGCGATCCTGCCGATCCCCGCGCGCAGGCGCTGACCGCGGCGGCCCTGCGCGCGCCGGACCCGGCTGTGCTGGTGCTGCGCGCGGCCGGTCCGGATGCCCTGCCGGCCGGACATCCCGCCGCCGGCAAAGGCACGGTGGCGGGGACCCCCGCGGCCTATCTGTGCCGGCGAAGCGTGTGCGGCCTGCCGCAGACCGACCCTGATGCGTTGCAGGCCTTGCTGGCCTCACGCGCCTGACCGCGACCGCGCGGCGCGTTGCCCGGCCGGGCATTGCTTCGCTCCGACACAGCCTGCCGTGGTTGATGCCGCGCCAACCGTAATCGCCGCATGACCAGGAAACCGTCACGCCCCATGCCCGACCCGACCCCTCGCCAACTTGCTCAGCGTCGCTGCGACCGTCAGGTGAAGCTCGCGAAGGCCGAAGCGAGGCTCGCGCGGCGAAATGCCGAGGTGGCACGTCTGGATGCCGCCGTGGAAGCCCACAGCGGATCGGTTCGGCCGTACACCCACGGGTCGACCTTTGGTTGCGTGAAGCCTTGGCAAAGGCTGTCTTGGGCGTGTTGCGGCAAACCGGGGGACCGAGGCGGCCAGAGGAAATCGCGGCCGTGCTGGCGCTGGGAGAATGAGCCGCGCAATTGCCGGGGGCATGCTGCGGCACCGGGGGCTGATGGCGCCGGCTGGGCCCGCGGAGAGCGGGACGCTACGGCGGGAGAGGCTTCCGGGGCGGCGGGTGGGTTGGACAGCGGCGGCATAGGACACATACGGCAACAGGAGGCTGCCACGGAGCAACCGACCATTCAAAATCCAACCGAAGCCCGTGTGGCCGTCCTAGCCCGTTCCTTCGCGGGCCAGAAAGACGTCCTTATCGACAAGGCCTGGCGGATCGCTATCGCCGAAAATGGCTCGGAAATCGTCGCTTCCGATTAGTCCACGGGTATCGTCTGCCCAGCTTTCCAGGACACCCCTGAGGCGGTCGGCGTAAGCCGCGGCCTCAAGGCGATGAGCGTCCAGCAATTTTACCAATTCTTCCTGTTGGCGTCTCATGTAAGCTTGCCGCTCAGCGACCGCCCGGAATACAGCCGGAGATAGATCGCGGCCCAAACCGAGCTGGACGAGGGCATAAAGCTCCCTCAGTCGCACAGCTTCTCCGTCATCTGCGTCGTCCGAGGGTTGGTAGACCGCCTGATCGTACGCTTGCTTTCTGAGCATGCCACTACCTCGCGAGACCTTTGGCGTTCCACTCCCAGCAACAGTTGTGCCACCTATTTGTGTGGATTGGGTGGAGGCATAGCATGTGGTCTTGGCCGGCCAAGCACCGAGGCCATAAACGCCGAATAGCGCTACGGAAACCGGGTAGCCACGTGCATTTGAGACGGTCAATGGAGCGGCGGGATGGAGTATCCGGTTTGCTGTCTGGTGACATACCCCGGTCCTGAGGTATCGGATACCGGCCTCGGAATTCGGCTGCGACAGGCATTCTGCGACAAAGGAGCTGCCCGTGCCAGATCCGAGTGAAATGCCACCGGAAAAACGACCCCAGCATCCCCACGCGTATCCGCATGAGCTGGTGACGTAGGTGTGATCCCACCGTGGAGTGTTGGCCGCAGCGACGGCCCACCCCTCCAGGGTCGCGAACGGATCGCCTGGCATCCACTCTTATTCCTGTCCCCGCGGCCGATCTCAGTTGTGCCATCCGGCCGATTCTTCCGAAAGTTAAACACACCATCCTTCACCGTGCCAATCCAATTCTTACAAGGGCGTTTCAATGACCTAGGTCAATCGCCGCAACAAAGCATAAAGTGCGACGTAACCCACAACCTGAAATGACGTACGCGTTGACGTCATGCTACCATAGATTGTATATTCAGTCAAGTCCCAACAGGGTAGGGCACGCGCCGCTGTTGGCCTTGCGCAATCGTCCGGCGCGTTGAACAAATCAGAGATTATGGCGCCGGATGTTCCGTTGCCTGTATCCACCCTATACGCGGCTGCCTGGGTGTGCCGCAGCCGTCGTCATCTGATGCTGGTCCCCATTCGCTACCCGCCGATGGTCCTCTTTCCACGCCATGTCGCGGGCATCGCAGATCAATTACTTGCCCGAGTTGCGGCGGTGCTGGCCGAACTCGGCACGGCGCAGACGGGAGAAATAATGATGCGGCTCGGTCGGTGCAGGCGCCATCAGCGAGTAGGTCACTGGCTGGTTGATGCGGCGCCGCTCGTAGTGGCCGGCAGGCGATCCCAGCCTGGCGCCTCGTCGGCATGAATTACGGCTCCGGGAGCGACATGGGCGCGGCCGAAAGGAACCGCATCGGCTTCCTTCGCTACCACAACCGGAAGCGCCTGGCTTGCGCGCTCAAGGGCGGCGACGATTGACTGGCGTCCTTCCGGATTCACGCCACGACGATCGGGGCGATCTTTCGCTTCGTTCTCCGGCCGGATGACGCCACCGCACCATCAATTTAAATGGTCCCGGTCAACTCGCCTTGCTCGCCTCACGCGCCTGACCGCGACCGCGCGGCGCGACCGGAAACCGTCATGCCACCTGGCCGCGGTCCAGATCGCCGGTCGACGTCCGCACGATCCGTATGACGGTGTGCTGCAAATCGGCGACCGCCGATTTCAGCCACGCGATATCGTTGCGGACCTCGACGGCGCGTTCGCCCGTGCGTTCGGCCTCGAGCGAGACTTCGTTCGCATGACTGGTCATCCGGTCCGCCGCGGTTGCCGTCTCGGCGATGTTCCTCGCGATCTCCGTGGTGGCGCAGCTTTGCTCCTCGACCGCCGCGGCAATCGAATTCGCGATCGCATTGATCTCGCCGATCGTTTGCTCGATGCCCCCGACAGCCGCGACCGAGACGCCGGTCGCGTTGCGGATTTCCGTGATGCGTTGCGCGATTTCATCGGTCGCGCGGGCCGTCTGGCCAGCCAGTGCCTTCACTTCGGCGGCAACCACGGCAAAACCCTTGCCGGCATCGCCCGCGCGGGCCGCCTCGATCGTGGCGTTCAACGCGAGAAGATTGGTTCTCCCGGCGATCTCGTTGATCAGCCCGGCCGCTTCTCCAACCCGCATGACCTGCGTGCTTAATGCGTCGATTGTCGCCCGCGTTTCGCTTCCCGCCGTGACGGCGCGCTCCACGATGGCATTCGATTGGCCGACCTGAAGGCCGATCTCGCGGATCGACTCGCTCAGCCGTTCGGCGGCGCTCGCAACGCTCTGAGCGTTCGCCAGTGCCTGGGCCGATTCGGTTGCCGCGCCGGATGCCGAGGCACCGGTCCGCGTCGCCGATGCCGCCATGGTTTCCGCCACTTCCGTCATCGCCGCGGTCTTCGCGCCGACCGTCGCGATCGCCCTCGTGGTCTCTTGTTCGATGCTGTCGACCATGCTCGCCAACGCGGCACGTTTCTCCGCTTCCGTTTGCGCACGTGCTGTTGCCGCCTCCTCCAGCGTGCGCGCATGCGCGGCGGCATCACGCAGCAGCAGAAGCGCGCGCGCCATCAGCCCGATCTGATCTGTCCTCGACAGCCCCGGCACGTCGATGTCCAGTTGCCCCTCCGCGACGCGATGCATCACGCCGGTCAGCACGCGCAGCGGCCGCACGGTGGCGCGGAATACGCCGAGATAGAAAAATCCCGCCAGCACGGAAACGATGATCCCGCCGATCAAGGCCTCGCGGATGATGCGATCGATGAATGCGTCCGCGGCTGCCGTCGGCACGCCCACGAACAAAATCCCCAGCGCGTGGCCATCCCGGCCGAGGATCGGTTCATAGCTGGCGAGATAGGGAGCGCCCAGAATCGTCGTGAACCCGGTGTAGCGCCGGCCTTCCCGCAGCGCGGCATCATAGGCCGGCCCCGCGATGAGCCGGGTCCCGATACCGCGTGATCCATCCGGGTTCCTGACATTGGTGGCGATGCGGGTGTCGCCCAGGAAGATGGTCGCCGAAGCGCCCGTTACCTCGCGAACCGCGTCCACGATGTCATTGCGCCCGTTCAGGGGCGTCGTTCCGAGCAATAATCTGCCGTCCGTGGTCACGCTCCACTTGTTTCCCACCGGCTGCAACTCGTGCCGCAGCACGGCCATGCTCACATCAAGCGCCTGCCGGGCTTGCTCCAGACCATTCTGTCGGACGGAACGAAGCGTTAATACTTCTACCGAGACGATCGCCAGGAGCATCGCCAGCAGCGAGCAAACCAGCAATCGCGGGATTATTCCCACGCGGTCATTGAACCGCGACGCCATCGACAGCCTGCCTCTCGTCTCCGCATCGCGCATCGGCGGCTCTCCCGCGCATTGCAGCGGACGATGGCGCGATGCGACGGCGCCCGCCCGGCGCCCGCTGCCAACGTTCGCTGTCCTGGCAGACGGCAAATTTTCATGGCGCGGTTAACATTCCATGAAGGGGCGAGGCGGCTGCCCCCGCCCGCCCTGCCTCCTGCCGCGCAATCGAAACGGCGTGGCGCGGGAACCGCGTTTGCCCGGCCGTCGCCGCGGCCGGCGAGGCGCTACATGCTGAACCGTTCGCCGAGGTAGACGCGGCGCACGTCCTTGTGCGCCACCACCTCGTGTGGCCGGCCCTCCATCAGCACCTGGCCGTCATGCATGATGTAGGCGCGATCGATGATCTCCAGCGTCTCGCGCACGTTGTGATCGGTGATCAGCACGCCGATGCCGCGATCCTTCAAATGCGCGACCAGTTCGCGGATTTCGTTCACCGCGATCGGATCGATGCCCGCCAGCGGCTCGTCGAGCAAGATGTAGGACGGCTGCGTGGCCAGCGCGCGGGCGATCTCGACGCGGCGGCGCTCGCCGCCGGACAGCGCCAGCGAAGGCGTGCGCCGCAGATGGGCAATGCCGAATTCCGCCAGCAGCTCGTCGCACATCATGTCGCGCACGTCGGAGTCGGGTTCCACCACCTCCAGCGCCGCCTTGATGTTTTGCTCCACGTTGAGGCCGCGGAATACGCTTGCCTCCTGCGGCAGATAGCCGATGCCCAGCCGGGCGCGCCGGTACATCGGCAGCGAGGTGATGTCGGCATTGTCGAGACTGATCGTGCCGGTGTCGGGCTTCACCAGCCCGGTGATCATGTAGAAGGTAGTGGTCTTGCCTGCCCCATTCGGCCCGAGCAATCCGACCACTTCGCCACGCTTGACGTCGATCGAAACGTTCCGCACCACCGGCCGCTTCTTGTAGGTCTTGCCGACGCCCCGGGCCGCCAGTCCGCCGGCGCCAAGCAGCACGCGAAGCTCGGGCCCCGCGCGTTCGGCGCGGCGGCGTACCGGCGGGCTCATGGCTGCCGTCCCGCGGCCGCCGGCGTCGCCCCGGCGGGCCTGTTCGCATTGCTCCCGGCCCCCCCTGGCGCGGCCCCCCTGGGCGCGGCCCCCCCGGGCGCGGCGAGCGATTGGTTGGTCTGGTCGTTGGGCACGATCAGCCCCTGCACGCGTCCCTCGTTGGCGGCCAGCAGGCGCGAAATGCCGGTCTTCATGTTGACGATCGCCTCCGATCCATCGAGCTGGTTCTGCCCGCGCGTGATGTGCACATTGCCCGCCACCCGCGCGATCCCGCTGTCCGGCACATAGACCGCACGCTCGCCGGTCACCGTGTCCGTGACGGTGCGCACCAGCACATGGCCGAACACGTCGACCTTTTGCAGCTTGCCGGAACTCAGCAGCGGGTCGTTCTGGGCATTGGCCGGGGTGCCGGGGTGATCGGCGACCGGCGTCGCCTGCGCTGTCGCCCCTTGCGCCACCCCTTGCGTCGTCCCCTGCGCCGGCGCGGCGGCGTCCATGGTGTAGGCCACCAGCACATCGCCCCGCAGGCGGCGGCCGTCATTGGTGACCACCACGGCGTCACCGCGTGCGACCGCCATGTGGCGCTGCGACCAGTATTCCAGGTCGTCGCGGGCGGTCACGATGTCGCTGGGCGTGGTCAGCCGCAGATTATGTCCGGTGACCACCAGCACGGCCTGGTCCAGGTCGTAGGTCGCCTGATCGCCCCATACCTGATCGGTCTGGGTGTAGATGTGGACGTGTCCCTCCGCCTGGACCCGATAGACCTCGTTGCCGCCGGTGTCCGTGTCGCCTTCCAGGCCCGGCGCCGGCTGGGTCTGCCCCGCCTGCGCCTGCCCTGGCTGGGTCTGGCCGGCCGGCGCGGCCTGGGGTGCGGCGGACTGCCCGCCGTCGGGCGCGGCGCCGGCCTTTTTGCGATACCAGGCGATCAGCCGGTCGGCGGTGACGGTGACGTTGGCCCGCACCGCCTTGGCGTCGCCGGTGGCGATGACCTCCTGCTGCTGCTGCAGCCACTCGATGCCGCCCTTCGACGTGATGTCGATGGGCCCGCCGTGGGACAGGTCGATCTGCTGCGCGACAGCCGGTGCCGCGCAGAACACTGCCATTGCTCCGGCCAGCGCCGCCGCGCACCGGGGCAGCCGAAATTGGCGGCGCCTTTGCCTCACCGCGACGCCTCGGCCCCCGGCACCGCAGCCGCGGCATGCCCGCGCGGCAACCCGGACTGCGAAAGCGGGGGCGCCATCACCGGCGGGGCCGGCGGGGCATTGGCCGTTGCCGCGGCGGGCGCCGCCGCCCCAACCGTCGTGCCGTTCAGCACCAGATGCGCAGGACCGCCGAACTGGATGTTCGCGCCCTTGTCCACCAGGGTGAACCCCACCGCGTCCAGCGTCCCGAACGGACCTTCCGCATGCACCGGCTGGGCGCCGGCGGCGGCGCCATTCTTCAGGTCGATCGCCGCGCTCGCCGTCACCATCGTGGTGCCGTCGTCGCGGTACAGCGTCACGTCGCGCGACATGTCCAGCTCGTTCAGTTGCTGCATGAACACGCCTTGCCTGGAATGCAGCATGAGCCAGGTGCCGTCCTGGAACGAGATGTCGCCCTTCGGCATGGTCAGGTTGATGCGCCCCGGGCCATCCTGCTGCGCTGTCGCCGCGGTGATCGTGTAGGGCCGGCCCTTGTCGTCGATGCCGTGATAGCGCGCGTCGATCAACTGGCCGCCTTGCACCTCCGCGCTGACGCGCCGGAACGCCGCGCGTGCCTCCTCCGTGGCGCGATTGAACTCGGGCCACAGCGCGATGGAGGAGAGCAATGCCAGCGCCAGCGCCGGCAGGACCCACTTGACCAGCGTGATCGCGAGGTGCCGGCGCGCGAGGTGACGCGGCGTCGGCGGCCGGCGCAGGCGGGTGGCCGTGGCCGCGACCAGCTTGCCGCCCGGCCGGCGGTCGGTGAAGGTCGTGCTCATGCCAGCCCCGCGCGCAGCAGGTCATGGATGTGCAGGATGCCAACGGGGCGGTTGGCCTGATCCACGACAAACAGGGCGGTGATCGGTCGTTCGCGGGCGTTCATGGCGTGCAGCGCCTCGGCGGCGAGCGCCTCTGGGCCGATGGTTCGGGGCGAGACGGTCATGATCTCGCCCAGCCGGCGGGACAGCAGATCCGGGCCCATCCCGCGGCGCAGGTCGCCGTCGGTGACGATGCCGATCAGCCTGCCGTCCGGCCCCTGGACACCGAGGCAGCCGAACCGCTTCTCCGTCATGACCAGCAGGGCGCGGTCCATCGGCATGTCCGGCGGCCCGAGCGGCATGGCATCCTGCGTGTGCATCAGTTCGCGTACCCGGCGGAGCCGCGCGCCGAGCTTGCCGCCGGGATGGAAGCGGCTGAAATCGGCGGCGGTGAAGCCGCGGCGGGTGAACAAGGCAACCGCCAGCGCGTCGCCAAGCGCCATCTGCATGGTTGTCGACGTGGTCGGCGCCAGGCCCATGGGGCAGGCCTCGGCGGCGGCGGGCAGCAGCAATGCGACGTCGGCGGCGGTGGCAAGCGCGGAGCCGGCACGCGCGGTGATCGCCACGAGCGGCAAGGCGAAGCGGCGGGTATGGCCGACAAGATCGGCGAGTTCGGCGGTTTCGCCCGAGTTGGACAGTGCCAGCACGGCGTCGCCGGCGATGATCATGCCGAGATCACCATGCGAGGCTTCCGCGGGATGGACGAACAAGGCAGGGGTGCCGGTGGAGGCGAGGGTGGCGGCGATCTTCCGCCCGACATGGCCCGACTTGCCCATGCCGGAGACGACCACGCGCCCGCCGATGCCGGACAGCAGGTCGACGGCGCGGGTGAAGCCCTCGTCCAGTGCGCCGGCCAGCGCGCGCAAGCCCGCCGCCTCGGTGGCGAGGACCGTGCGGGCGACGTCAAGATCGGCCCTGCCCGGAACGATGGCAACAGCGGCGGTCATCTGATGAGTAAGCCCCCCGATGGTGTTGCGCTGCGATGACCTCTATGGGCCCCGTGACAGGCATGGTCAACCGCAACAGCATTTCGAAGCGTTACTAGGGCGCCTGCCATGTGACAGGCGCAATTCTTGGCGTGATTGGTGCGACACTGGAGACGCGGCATCGTTGCGCCAGCATTGTCTTGCCGGCGTTGGCCGGGCGTGAGCGGGCGGATCGGACCACGTCATTGCGGTGCGACGAGGCCGGCCACGCCAGGGCCGCCAACCGGCGTCACGAGGGGCGAGGCCGGCCTCATCGGGGCGAAGCCGGCGTCATCGGGGCGAAGCCGCGTCACCGACCGCCGGCCGCCGGGGCGTTGCCGCGAACGAATGGTGCGGCGAATCGGCAGGCTACGCCGCCCGCTTCGGCGGTTTGGCCGCCGGCGGCGGGGTCTTGCGCTTGTAGCCGCACCAAGGCGCGGCAACGCAGCGCCAGCACTCCGGGGTCCGCGCCTTGCACACATAGCGGCCGTGCAGGATCAGCCAATGATGCGCGTCGCGCAGCAGCGCCGGCGGGACGCGGCGGATCAGCGCGTCCTCCACCGCGCGCGGCGTCTTGCCGGGGGCAATGCCGGTGCGGTTGCCAAGCCGAAAGATGTGGGTGTCCACCGCCATCGTGCTTTCGCCGAACGCCACGTTGAGCACGACGTTGGCGGTCTTGCGGCCGACGCCGGGCAGCTTCTCCAGCGCCTCCCGATCGGCGGGCACCTCGCCGCCATAGTGCTCCACGAGCAAGCGCGACAGCTCCACCACATTGCGCGCCTTGCCTTGCCAGAGGCCGATCGAGCGGATGTGGCGGGCGACGCCCTCGACCCCCAGCCCGGCCATCGCGGCCGGGGTGCGCGCTTCAGAGAACAATGTGGCGGTCGCGCGGTTGACCGAGGCGTCGGTGGCCTGCGCGGACAGCACGACCGCGACCAGCAGCGTGAATGGATCCGCATGCTCCAGCTCGCTGCGCGGGTTGGGATTGGCCTTCGCGAGCGCCTCGATGAACTGGCGGACGTCCTCGCGCGACATGGCACGATAGGGGCGGCCGCCGGCCTTTTGAGCGGTTGGTGATCCTGTCGGCATAGGAACGAGACTGGCGCGGCGCCGGAGTCGGAGGCAAGCGAAGCCGGCGGCAAGCGCGACCGGCGCACCGTTGCCCTCGCGCCGCACCACGCTACATTTCCAGGATGGAAACATCCGGCACCTGCCACAGCAAGCTGTTGTTCGAGGCGGTGATCGTCCCGCACCGCAGCCTCACGCCGCGCGGGCTCGCCATCTTGCTCTCCGCCATCACCGGCATGGTCGGCCTGACCGCGATGCGCTTCTGGCTGATCGGCGCCTGGCCGGTCGCCGCCTTCTCCGTCGTCGAAGTCGGCCTCGCGATCTGGCTGATCTGGCTCAACGTCCACAGTGCGCGCGCCAGCGAGCTGGTATTGCTCTCCGAGGACGGCATCCGCATCATCCGCACCGATCCCCGCGGCCGGCGCCAGGAGCGTTTGCTCAGCACCGCATGGCTCAACGTGACGGTGGAGGAAACGCCCGGCCGCGTGCCCCGCTTGTTTCTGGCCGCCCGTAACATCCGCGAGGAAATCGGCACGGTGCTGGGCGAGGCGCAGAAGCGCGACCTCGCCGCGGCACTCGGCGCGGCGCTGCACCGGGCACGCAACCCGGTGTTCGAAAATTCCCAGCTACGCGAGTAGCCGCCCGGTCAGGTCGTCTCTGCCGGCCCCATCGACTTGATCAGCTCGAACACCCGCTTGCGCACCGCCGGGTCGGTGATGCGGTAGTAGGCGCGCACCAGCTCCAGCGTTTCCCGCCTGCTCAGCGTGTCGTCGGTAAAGCTCTCGGAGCGTTCCGGCAGGCCGCCAAGCCGGCGGCCCATCGGCGGCTCCAGCGAATTGGCGAGGCTGTCCGGCAGATCGTCGAAAAAGAAGCTGATCGGCACGTCCAGCACACGCGACAGGTCGAACAAGCGCGACGCACCAACGCGGTTCACCCCGCGTTCGTACTTCTGCACCTGCTGGAAGGTGAGGCCCAGTGCCTCACCCAGACGCTCCTGCGACATGCCCAGCAATGTGCGGCGCAGGCGAATCCTCGACCCGACATGCACGTCGATGGGGCTGGGCCGACCCTCCCGGTCGGTTCCGGTCATTTGCTCGGCGCGAGACATCCGCGCTTCCCCTTTCGGTTCTTCCCACATCGGTACACTCATTATTCACCACCTGCAACCGGGCGAGTTTTCGCGCATAAATTCGGGGGCCTGTGTAAACAAACAACCGCGAATTGTCAAGCTTCTGAGTAAATTTCCGCCATGCAGGCAGAAACACGATAATAGTCTCATAATTGGATCATATCGCCGCACGCCAATCGAGTCAATTGCGCCGCCAGGATATCAACAGCCCCGCCGCCAGCGCACCCGCCGCGAGCACGCATGGCACGATCAGCCCCAGTCGCGCAAACAGCGTCGGCGGCAGGGCAGGCGGCAGCGATACAACCAAAGTGCCGGGAACCGCGCGTGGAATTTGCGCCAATTCATGGCCGTGTGCGTCGAAAGCGGCCGTGATGCCAGTGTTGGCGGCGCGCAGCAGAGGCAGTCCCTCCTCCACCGCGCGCATCCGTGCCGCCTGGAGATGCTGGCGCGGGCC
>Ga0335072_10007896_pt1 | contig 15461 bp, 12 predicted proteins | sample Lox_Sample_21_FD_206725 | JGI IMG/M metagenome (GOLD analysis project Ga0335072, IMG submission 206725) | Soil microbial communities from Loxahatchee National Wildlife Refuge, Florida, United States - Lox_Sample_2.1 | ecosystem: Environmental > Terrestrial > Soil > Wetlands | place: USA... | reverse complement strand
GCCGCCGCGTGCACGCCATCATCGAGCCGGCCAACCCCCAGTCGCCGCCGACGGCGCAGGAGGTCAGGGACTACGCCAAGAGCCGGCTGGCAGCCTACAAGGTTCCCAAGACGATCGAGATCGTCGGCGAGATCCCGCGCAGCGAGGCGACGAAGGTCAACCGCGGCCGCCTGATCGAAGCCCGTGGCGGCTGAATCCTGTCTCATCCGCCACCGTTGCCGACGGCGCAGCGCCTCCACCTCGCAGAAGCCCCGGAAATGCCGCCTGGCCGCAGAAGCCACTCCCGTCTCGAGCCTCATTCGCATCAGGAGTCACTGGTGTTGGCTTGGCACGCGGGCCGAGGCTTTTTCCGCCCGGATAAGGCCTTCTAGCCCTCGTTCCACATGCCAAGCAAAATCCTGAGGCTGGTGTGACTCCGGTCCCCGGCCGGCCCGGCGGCGCCGGGCAAGCCACTCGTCGACGCCCGCGAGCAGGCCGGCTTGCACCGATGGCGGGGCGGCCGAGCCCAGGACGGACATGCGGGGGCCGACCAGCGCAAACCGCGGGGCGCCCAAATCTCATCGCAACGCGACCGCCAACGGCGAGATGGGCATCGCTGTGCCCGAAAGGTGCGGGCGCTGCCGGCATCGCAGGGCTGTTAGCCATGCGCCTCCGGCAACGCGTGCGCTATCCGCGCTGGCGGGACAGCATGGCCTGGAGGTTCGCCTGGAAAGGGGCCTCGTCGAAGGAGGCGGTCTCGGCCGTGAGCAGGTCATCGAGGGCCTGCGCCAGGCGCGCGGCGAGCGGCTGGTTCAGGAAGCGGCGCGTCTCGCGCAGCGCCTGCGGCGGCAGGTCCGCGAGCCGCCTGGCCAGCTTGGTTGCCTCAGCGACCACCTCGCCCGCGCCGACGACCCGGTTCGCTAGCCCCAGCTCCAGCGCCTGCCGTGCCGGGATCCGCGAGCCGAGCAGCAGGAACTCCTTCGACCGCTGCGGCCCCATGGTCAGCGGCCAGGTGAGCGCGCCGCCGTCGCCGGCGACGAGGCCGAGGGCGACATGCGGATCAGCGAGGTAGGCGTCCTCCGCCATGACGACGAGGTCCGACAGCGAGGTGAGGCTGCAGCCGAGCCCGACGGCGGGCCCGTTCACGGCCGCGACAATCGGCAGCGGGCAGGCGATCATCGAGCGCACGATCGTGCCCGCCTCCGCCATGATCCGCGCCCGCAGCTCACCGTCTTCGACCATGCGGGCGAGCAGGCCGAGGTCGCCTCCGCCAGAAAACGCCTTGCCCGCGCCTGTCAGCACGATGGCCCGGGCGCCGGGAACCGCGGCGGCCCGGTCCCAGGCTCCCGCCACGGCGGCGTGCAGCTGCTCATCGGCGGAGTTCAGCGTGCCCGGCCGGTTGAGCGTGACGAGGACGATGCCATCCTCGTCAGCACTGACGAGGATCGGGTCGGCTGATGCGGATGGCTGAGCTGAAGACACGGAACGGCTCCCTCAGGGTCGATTGATCAAGGCACCACGAATTATTATCGACGTCAATGTCATATTTTGCCAGGACCAACCCGGGAGGAACTCTTGGAAGGACGGGTCGCGCTGGTGACCGGCGCCGCGCGCGGGCAGGGTCTCGCGATCGTGGCGAGGCTGCGCCGCGACGGGATCACCGTGGTGGCCGGGGACGTGCTGGCCGACGAGCTGGCCGAGGCCGTCGGTGCGGGCCGCGACCCGCGGGTGCGGGCGGTAGAGCTCGACGTGACCAGTGAGGACGGCTGGGCCAGGGCCATCCGGCTGGCCGAGCGCGAGTTCGGCGGCCTCAACATCCTCGTCAACAACGCGGGCGTCCTCGGCCGCGCCCCGCTCACCCGGGAGGACCCCCGCGAGTTCGAGCGCCTGTGGCGGGTGAACTGCCTGGGGCTGCTCCTCGGCATGCAGGCGGCGGTGCCGCTGCTGCGGCAGGCCGACCAGCCGGCCATCGTCAACAACCTGAGCAACGCCGCGATCCGCGCCTTCCCCCGGCACGCGTCGTACACCTCGTCGAAGTGGGCGGCCCGCGGCCTCACCCAGGCGGCGGCGATCGAGCTCGCCGAGCTCGGCATCCGGGTCAACGCCGTGCTCCCGGGGCCGGTGGACACGCCGATGCACGACGCGCGGACGATCGAACGGCTGCAGGGCGCGACGCTGCTCGGCCGGATCGGGGCGCCCGCCGACATCGCGGAGGTCGTGGCCTTCCTGGCCTCGCCCGCGGCCGGCTTCATGACCGGAGCGGAGCTAGTCGCCGACGGGGGCCAGAGCCTGAAGATCGGCTGAGCCGCTCAGGGCAGCCGGGGGTCGATGACCGTCATGCCGGCCGGGGAAGCCTGGTCGAGGACTGGCAGCAGCGCCGCCGCCGCGTGGAGGCCGACGACGCGCTCGATCAGGTCCTGCGGGCGCAGGCCACCGCGGCTGATCAGCGCGAGCATCGCCGGGTAGTCCGCCGCGGCCATGCCGTGACTGCCGAGAACGTCCAGTTCCCAGGCGATGACCCGGGCCATCGGGACCCGCGGCGGCCCGCCGGCCGGGGAGAGCAGGCCTACCTGGACGTGCCGCCCGCGCCTGCGCAGGCTCAGGATCGAGTCCGCGCAGGCCTGCTCGCTGCCGACCGCGTCGACGGCGACGTGGCTGCCGCCGCCGGTCATCGCGTGCACCTGGTCAGGGACGCTAGCGCCGGCGCCACTGTCCGGCTCGGCAAGCAGGACCTGGTCGGCGCCCGCGGCCCTGGCCGCCTCCAGCGCGCCCGGCGTGCGGTCAACGGCGATCACCCGGCCGTCAAGAGCCTTGGCGATCATGACCGCGCTGAGGCCAACGCCTCCCGCGCCCACGATGGTCACCCATTCCCCGGCGGCCAGCCTGGCCCGCCCGGCCAGCGCGCGGTAGGCGGTGGCGAAACGGCAGCCGAGGCTCGCGGCGGCCTCCGTCGGCACGGTCTCGGGGACCGCGACCAGGTTGGCGTCGGCGGCGGGCAGCGCGACATATTCGGCGAACGATCCCCAGTAGGTGAACCCAGGCTGCTGCTGCGCCGGACAGACCTGGGCGTTGCCGGACAGGCACCATTCGCAGGTGCCGCAGCCGCAGGCGAACGGGACCGTGACCCGGTCGCCCGGCGCCCACCTGGTTACCCCGGTGCCGATGGCGGTGATGACGCCCGCGAGCTCGTGGCCAGGCACGTGCGGCAGCACGATGTCATCGTGGCCAGCCCACGCGTGCCAGTCACTGCGGCACAAGCCGGTCGCGTGGACCTGCACCACGACGCCGCCGTCCGGCGCGGCCGGCTCGGGCACGTCCCGCACCTCCAGTGGCCCGCCGATCCGGTCCATCACTATCGCGCGCACTGATCTGCTCCCTCGCATCCGCTTACGCCCACCATGTCACCACAGGAGTCCCGCATCTCGCACAAGGCGCAGCCGCCGCGCGGCCCCCGGATGGACACCGTTGACGCTCTCGATGCTCAGATTTATGATTCCGGCATCAACTTCGACTATGGGATGTATCCCGCCATCTCTACATGACCGCTGTCTCCGCCTGGGATCAGCACTGCTATTAACTGACATCGACGTCGAAAATATGTGAGGAGACCGGGATGACGACTGGGGCATCCGGTAGACCGAGACTGACCGCCGTAGCGCGCGTCCTGGCAGGCCTGGCGGTGGTGCTCATCATCGCCGCCTGTTCGTCGGGGGGCACGTCTTCGAACAACGGAGCGTCCGGCAGCGCCGCCGGGGGCAACGCGGCGGGCCAGGCGTCCGCCATCAGCATTGGCGTCGTCTGCACCTGTTCCGGGCCGCTGGCCTCGGAGGGGACGGCGGGCCCGAAGGTCTACCAGGCCTGGGCCGATACCGTCAACGCGGCGGGCGGCATCAACGGGCACAAGCTCAACGTCATCGTCGACAACGACAACGGAGTCGCGGCGACCTCGCTCGAGGACGCTAAGCAGCTCGTGAGCTCACAGCACGTCATCGCCCTCGTTGACATGACCAACCTCGACGAGACCTGGGCCGCGTTCGCGAAGTCAGCCAACGTCCCCGTCATCGGCATCAACACGTCCGAAGAGCCGATGTACTCCAACTCCGAGTTCTACCCCCAGGCGCAGACCGAGGACGCACTGTTCCCGTCCATCATCGCCGCGGCCAAGACCGGCGGAGCGACGAACCTCGGCCTGCTGTACTGCGCCGAGGCGGTGCAGTGCCAGGAAGGCATCGCCCCGCTCAAGGAAACCGGCCAGAAGATGGGCCTGTCGGTGACCTACGCCGCGGAGATCTCCGCCACGGCGCCTAACTACACCGCCCAGTGCGTCGCGGCGCAGCAGGCGCACATCACGGCCCTGTTCGTCGCCGACATCACCGCCGTCGTCGCCAAGGTGGCCCAGGACTGCAGCCAGCAGAATTACCACCCGATCTACGTGGTCGACGGCCAGGTTCTCTCGCAGGCCTTTGCCACCACGCCGGGGCTGGAGGAAGACCTCATCGGGCCGTCCCCGAACCTTCCCTTCTACGCCGACACCCCGGCGATCACGGCGATGAACGCCGCCATCGACAAGTACTACCCGGGCCTGCGCCAGGACACCGCCAACTTCAACGAGTACTCGATGGGCGCCTGGCCATCCGGCCTGCTGTTCCAGGCGGCGGCCAAGGCGGGCGGGCTCGGCGCCAACGGCTCGGCCCCGACGTCCGCGCAGCTGATCACGGGCCTGGACTCGATCAAGGGCGACACCCTCGGCGGGCTGGCCCCGTCGCTGTCCTTCACGCCGGGCCAGGCGCACCCCGTCGACTGCTGGTTCACCTTCGCCCTGAAGAACGGCACGTTCAGCCTTCCTAACGGCACCAACCCCGTCTGCGAGACGGCTTAACCGCGAGCGCGAGGCCCCTGCCATGCACCAGTTCCTCCCGTTCATCGTGATAGGCCTGGCCACCGGCGCCGTCTACGGCCTGGCCGGCATGGGCCTCGTGCTCACCTACAAGACATCGGGCATCCTCAACTTCGGCTACGGCGCGGTCGCGGCGCTCGACGTCTTCGCGTTCTACTTCCTGAACGCCGATCACGCAGTCCCCTGGCCGGCGGCGGCGGCGATCTGCCTGCTCGTCGTCGCCCCGGCCCTCGGCCTGCTCCTGGAACTGCTCGCCCGGTCCCTGGCCAGCGCGAGCGAGATCATCAAGGTCGTGGCCACGGTCGGAATGATCCTGATCGTGGAGGCGATCGGCGAGTTCTGGTACCCGACCAACCCGCCCGTCTTCGGCCACTTCCTGTCCCAGTCCACGGTCGACATCCTGAGCGTCAACGTCACCTGGGAGCAGATCATCCTGTTCGTGTTCTCCGCGGCGGCGGCCGGCGTCCTGTACTGGTTCTTCCGGTCGGTGCGCCTCGGGATCCTCATGCGCGCAGTCGTGGACAGCGCCGAGCTAGTGTCCATGGCCGGCGATGACCCCGTGCGGGTCCGCCGCTGGGCCTGGATCATCGGCACCGTCTTCGCCTCGGTAGCCGGGCTGATGCTGGCCCCGGCGCTGCAACTCGACGGCGACACCCTCACCATGGCGGTCTTCGCCGCGTTCGGGGCGGCCGCGATCGGCTCGTTCTCGAGCCTGCCGGTCACCTTCGCCGGAGGACTGGTCGTCGGCATCGCCGGCGCGCTTGTCGACAAGTACTCCGCGACGGTCAGCTGGATCGGGGGCCTGCCCCCGGCCCTGCCGTTCGTCTTGCTGTTCATCGTGCTCATCGTGATACCCCGACGCCGGCTCGTGCAGCGCCGGCTGACGCCGACGGTGCGAGTCCGGGACTCCTACCAGGCACCATTGCGGATCCGGCTGGGTACCGGCGCGGTCGCCGTCGCCTTGTTCGCCATCGTCCCGGTGGTGCAGGGCGGGCAGGTCGACCTGTGGTCGGGCGCGCTAATTGACATCATCTTGTTCATGTCGCTCGGGCTGCTGGTCCGCCGGTCCGGGCAGATATCGCTGTGCCACCTGGCGTTCGCCGCCGTGGGGGCGGCCGCCTTCGGGCACTTCGCGAGCAGCTTCGGAATCCCGTGGCTGCTGTCCCTGGTGCTCGCCGTCCTCGTCGCGGTGCCGGTCGGCGCGCTGGTCGCGATCCCGGCCATCCGGGTCTCCGGCGTCTTCCTCGCCCTGGCCACGCTCGGCTTCGGCATCGCCGTCGAGCAGGTCTTCTACACCACCAGCTTCATGTTCGGCCAGTCCACGCTGGGCGTGAACGACCCGCGCCCGGACGTGTCCGTCGGCGGCTGGAACCTGTCGTCCGACACGGGCTTTTACTACCTGCTGCTGCTCATCACCGTGCTGGTCGTGGTCACGGTGATCTGGATCGGCAACGGCCGCCTGGGCCGCCTGCTCGCGGCGATGTCAGACTCGCCGCTGGCGCTGGAGACCCAGGGCACGACCACGACCGTCTTGAAGGTCATCGTGTTCTGCACCAGCGCGGCCATAGCGTCGCTGGCCGGCGCGCTCACCGGGATGCTCTACCAGTTCGCGGTCGGCTCGTACTTCGAGTCGTTCAACTCCGTCACCCTTGTCGTGCTGGTGATCATCATTACCGTGGGAGAGCCGTGGTACGCGGTGATCGCCGCCGTTGGCTACGCGGTCATTCCCGGGTACTTCACGAACGCGACGGTCAGCACCGTCCTGCTGCTGCTGTTCGGGCTCGGGGCGGTCCTGGCCTCCTACGGGACCAGGAGCGGGACCATGCCCACGCCCCTCAGGTCGCTACTGGACCGGCTCGGTGGCGCCGGGGCTGCCGCGGGCGGGCCGGCGGACTCGCCCCCGGCCGCGGCCGCTGCGCAGGCAGCCCGCCCCGCGGGACTCGCCCAGGCCAGCGCCACCGCCGGCCGCGCCGGGCTGGAGGTACGCGACCTATCGGTGCACTTCGGCGGGGTCAAGGCAGTCCAGAAGGTTAGTATCGCCGCGCCCGCGGGCCGGATCACCGGCCTGCTTGGCCCCAACGGGGCGGGCAAGACCACCACGTTCAACGCCTGCAGCGGCCTGAACCGGCCCACGACGGGCCACGTCCTGCTGCATCGCGCCGACGTTACCCGCTACCCTCCGGCGGAACGGGCCCGCCGGGGCCTTGGCCGCACATTCCAGCGCACGGAGTTGTTCTCTAGCCTGACCGTGCGCCAGAACGTCGCCCTCGGGCGGGAGGCGCCACTGGCCGGCCGCAACCCCCTCGCCCAGCTCGCCGGCTCCCGGCGCTCGCGCCGGCTTGTCGACGCGGCCACCGAGGAGGCCCTGACGCTGACCGGGACGACGCACCTGGCGAGCACGCAGGCGGGCCTGCTGTCGATTGGCCAGCGCCGCCTCGTCGAGCTGGCCCGGGTGCTAGCCGGGCCGTTTGACCTGCTGCTCCTCGACGAGCCCTCCTCTGGCCTGGACGTTCATGAGACCGGGCAGTTCGGCGACGTCCTGAAGAGGGTCGTCGAGCAGCGCGGCTGCGGGATCCTGCTCGTCGAGCACGACATGACGCTGGTCCGCGCGGTGTGCGACCACGTCTACGTCCTGGACTTCGGCACCATCATCTTCGAGGGGCCTCCCGAGGAGATGCACGAGTCGCCGGCGGTCCGGGCCGCCTACCTCGGTGACGTGCTCACTGTGTCTCCCACCGAGGGAGAGTAGGCCGGCATGCTCACGCTCACGTCAGTCACCGCGGGCTACGGCGAGTCGACCGTCCTGCGCGGCATTGACCTGACCGTCGGGGACGGCGAGGTCGTGGCCCTCCTCGGCCCCAACGGGGCCGGCAAGACGACACTGCTGCGCACGGCCACCGGCCTGGTCAGGCCGCGCGCCGGGCGGATCGAGCTGGACGGGGAGGATCTCACCGGCGCTGCCCCGCACGTCTTCACCCGGCGCGGGATCTGCCACGTGCCGGAGGGCCGCGGCATCTTCCCGTCGCTGACCGTGCGGGAGAACCTCATCATCGCGGCCCGCGACCGGCGCCCCGAGGAGGCGGTCGCCGAGGCGGCCGAGCTCTTCCCGGCCCTGAGCGGCCGCCTTGGGCAGGTGGCGGGAAGCTTGTCCGGCGGGGAGCAGCAGATGCTCGCGCTGTCCCGCGCCTGGCTGCAAGGCCCCGCCGAGACCTACCCGAAGCTGGTGCTCGTCGATGAGGCGTCGTTCGGCCTTGCCCCGCTGATCGTCGACAAGATCTACGAGGCCCTGGCCCGGCTGGCCGGGCAGGGCGTGTCCCTCATCATCGTTGAGCAGTACGTGCAGCGGGCACTCGAGCAGGCCAGCACCGTCTACATCCTCAGCCGGGGCGAGATCGTCCACTCCGGCAGCGCCCGGGCGATCGCCCCGGACGAGATCTACGAGAGGTACCTCGGCATTGAGGCCTAACCCGCAGCCGACAGGCAGCGTGACCTGATGGACGTCCGGCTATCGGCCGAGCAGCAGGCGCTACGCGACTCGGCCGCCCGCGCGGCGGCCCGGCTGGGCCCATCGACCGTGGCTGATCTTGACGACCAGCAGCGCGCGGCCGCGCTTGACGCGGTCATCGGCTCCGCCGGCTGGCGCGAGCTGCGCGCCGCCGCGGACGCGGAGGCCAGCGCGGGCTCGCCTCCGCTGGCCTCCGCCGTCGAGGTGGCCCTGGTCGCCGAGGAACTGGCCCGGGGCCTCGCCGACGCCCCCTTCCTCGGGCCGACGCTCGCCGCCGAGCTGCGGCGGCGGGCCGGCGTGGCGGCCGGATCCGTCGCCGAGACCGTCCTGTTCCTCGATGACCTGTCCGGGCCGGCGACGATGGACGCGACGGCACTGCCCGGGGAAGCGGACGGGCACCCGGTCACTCCGGCTGGCGTGGCCGTCGACGCCCGCTACGCGCCGGCCGCCCTCGCGCTCGTGGCCACCGCGGAGGGCGCCCTGCTGGCCAGCGTCCCGCTCGGGGAACCTGCGCGGCGCGGCGACCTCACCCGGCCGTTCGGGTTCCCGGCCGCCGGTGCCGGCCCGGCGCTGGTGCCGGGCGCCCGGCCCCTGGACCCTGACGATCTCGGCGCCTGGACCGCCCTGGGACTCGCCCTCACCTGCGCCGAGCTGGTCGGGGCCATGCGCGGCGCGGTGCGGCTCGCCCGGGAGTACGCGACGGCGCGGCGCCAGTACGGGCGGCTTATCGGGTCGTTCCAGGCGGTCCAGCACCTGCTGGCCGACGCCCACGTGGCCACCGAGGGCGCGCGCAGCATCGCGCTGCACGCGGCCTGGGCGGCCGACGCGCTGCCGCCCGGCGCGGCCCTGGCCGCCTGCGCGGCGGCGAAGGCCTACTGCGCCCGGGCGGCCCGGGGCGTGTGCGAGACGGCGATCCAGGTGCACGGCGGGATCGGCAATACCTGGGAGTGCCTGGCCCACGTGTACCTGCGCCGTGCCATCGTGTCGGCCGACGTGCTGGGCGGCGTCGGCCCCAGCCTGCAGCGGGTCCTGGAGCACAAGGGGATAGGAGACCTCACGCGTGGACTTCGGTGACTCGCCGGCCGAGGCCAGCTTCCGCGGGCGGCTGCGCGGGTGGCTGGCCGGCCACAATCCCGGCCTGCCCGCCTCGCCCACCTCGGATGAGTACTGGGCCGGCCAGGCTGCCTGGCATCAGGCCCTGTACGACGCGGGGTTCTTCGGCCTGTCCTGGTCGTCGGAGATCGGCGGCCGCGGCCTGCCCGCGGTCTACGAGGTGATCCTCGACGAGGAGCTCGTCCGGGCCGGCGCCCCGCCGCGGCCCGGCATCGGCTACCTCGTGCAGGGCATCGTGCGGCATGGCGACGAGCAGGTGCGGCGGCGGTTCCTGCCCGGACTGGTCAGCGGCCGCGAGCGGTGGTGCCAGGGATTCAGCGAGCCCGACGCCGGCTCCGACCTGGCCGCGCTGCGCACCAGGGCGACCCGCGATGGCGATGAATACCTGATCAGCGGGCACAAGATCTGGACCAGCTACTCCGACGAGGCCGACTGGTGCCTCGTGCTGGCCCGCACGGACCCGGACGCCCCCAGGCACAAGGGGATCTCCGCCTTCATCGTGTCCATGCACCAGCCCGGCGTCGAACAGCGGCCGCTGCCGATGATCAACGGCGTCACCCGCGAGTTCGGCCAGGTTAGCTTCGACGACGCCCGGGTGCCCGCGGCCAGCATGGTCGGCGCGCCCGGCGAGGGATGGCGGCTGGCGATGACCGTGGTGAGCCATGAGCGCGAGCCCGGCGAGCTCGGGTACGTCGCCCGCTACGCGAAGGTCGTCAATGGCCTCGTCGCCCGCGTCCGCGAGCAGCCCGCCCGCCGCTCACCGGAGGACCTGCGCGACCTGGCCTGGGCCGTCGTCGAGACGGAGATGCTCCGCCTGCACGTGTGCCGCCGGCTGTCGGACCGGCTCGACGGCGTCTCCCATGGCCCGGAGGGGTCGGTCGACAAGCTGCTCATGACCGCGACCGATCAGGCGGTCGGGCACGCCGCACTGGCCATCGGCCGGACGTCTCATGCCGTGGCGGACGAAACGGACCTCAACGTGTACCTGTACAGCCGGGCGCAGAGCGTCATGGGCGGCACCTCGCAGATCCAGCGCACGCTCGTCGCCACCCGGATCCTCGGCTTGCCGGCGGAGTAACTCCGGGCTCTCCTCGTCGGCGGTACGGCCGATGCCCGCGATGGCATCGCGCATCGCGGGACTGAGCGCGTGGAGAAGCGGAGCCGCGGTGACCTGGAGCTGGCGCACGGCTTCGTCCAGCCGGCCGCCCGGCAGGGCGGCGCTGCCCCGCCTCCCGTCTGCCTCCGCCAGCACGCGGGCCATGACGCCGCCCAGGTACTGGCCCTGCTCAAGGAAACGGCGGGCGGCCGAGTCGCTGATGAACACGGGCGCGCTCATGAGCAGCATGGTCATGTACAGCCGGAAGCTATCGCCGGCGGCGGCCCGGTCACCCGACCCGCCGGCCACCACGGACACGTCCCTGGCCGACCGGGCGGCCTGGGCCACCACGATGGCGGCCTGCACCGCGACCGCATGGCCGCGCTGCGCGGCTTGCTGGCGGCTGAGCAACTGGTTCACGACGAGGACCGTGACCAGGAGCACTAGCAGCCCGGCCACCGTGTCGGTGGTCAGCGGGCGGGCCGCCCACCAGCGCCGCTGCCCGGCATCGTCGAGCTCGCCAACGACAAGCGCTACCGTGATCACCATCGCCAGCACCGCGGCGAGCCACCCGGGCCAGCGCGTCGTCACCACACGACTTTACGGGAATCCCCGGACTAGACGTTCTCCAGGCGCAGGACAGCGGCCGTCGCGGCCCGGGTGTCGCGGCAGGCCGCCGCGTCCTGCTTCAGGTCAATGCCGTAGGTCGGGATGATGGCCTTCAGCCGGTCCAGCCAGCCGTCCGCCAGCTTGTCCCCGAAGCATTTCTCCAGCACCTGGACCGCGATGTGCGCGGAGGTTGACGCACCGGGCGATGCCCCGAGCAGGGCGACGATCGAGTTGTCGGCGCTGCCGATCAGCTCGGTGCCGAATTCGAGCACGCCGGTACGGGACGGATCGGGCTTGATGACCTGCACGCGCTGGCCGGCCACCGCCTCGCGCCAGTCCTCCTGCTGCGCCCGGGGAAAGAACTGCCTGAGCATCGCGAATTGGTGCGACCTGGTCTGCAGAACCTGGCCGATCAGGTACTCGGCCAGGTTCCAGTCGTCGCGCGCCACCGCCAGCATCGGCAAGACGTTGCCGGGCTCGACCGAGCGGAACAGGTCCGTGTAAGAGCCGTGCTTGCGGAACTTGCTGGAAAAGCCCGCGTACGGCCCGAAGAGCAGCGACCGCTGGCCGTCGATCACGCGCGTGTCCAGATGGGGCACCGACATCGGGGGCGAGCCCTCGGCGGCCAGCCCGTAGACCTTGGCGTGATGACGCGCGCTTACCCCGGCGACATCACAGCGCAGCCAGATGCCGCTCACCGGAAAGCCGGCGTAGCCGTGCCCCTCCGGGATCCCGGATTTCTGCAGGAGCTCGAGTGCGCCGCCGCCAGCCCCGATGAACACGAACTTCGCCGCGACGGTCCGCTTCTCGCGGGTCCTGGCGTCCTCGATGGTGAGCCCCCAGCGGCCGTCGCTGAGCCGGTCGAGGCCGGTGACCTCGTGCTTGTAGTGAACGGAGAAGCCCGGTCGCGCCTGCAACTGGCCGATCAGCAGGTGCGTGAGCGCGCCGTAGTCGATATCCGTGCCGGTGATCATCCTGGTCGCGGCGACCGGCTGGTCCGTGCCGCGCCCCTCCATGACAAGCGGCACCCACCGGGCGATCTCGCCGTGATCTTCGCTGTACTCCATGCCGTGATAGCAGTGATGCGCCGACATCGCCTTGAACCGGTCGCGCAGGAAGGCGATATTCTCGTCGCCCCACACGAGGCTCATGTGCGGGCAAGGCTCAAGGAACGCCCGCGGATCTTTAATAGCGCCCTTGGTGACGAGATGCGACCACAGCTGGCGAGAAATGTCGAACTCGGTGTTGACCTCGAGTGCCTTGGAAATGTCAATGCTGCCGTCGGAACGCCGCGGCGTGTAGTTCAGCTCGCAGTTGGCCGCGTGCCCCGTGCCCGCGTTGTTCCATGCCTCGGAGCTTTCCTGGGCGCAATCGTAGAGCGTTTCGAACATGACGACGTCAAGCGCTGGATCCAGTTCCTTGAGGACAGTACCCAGCGTGGCGCTCATGATGCCCGCGCCGATCAGCGCGACGTCCGGGCTTTCCGATACGGCGGCGCTCATGCCGTGTTTCCCGCTCGCTCCGGGGCGCCTCGACGGGCGGCGCGACGTTCTCTCCGGACCCCGCCCGCCTCCCGCCTCGCTGCGCTCCCTCGTCCCTCGGTCACTCCGCTCAGTCCAGGCGCCACCGCGCCCCTCCGCTCGCTCACTGGTGCTCCTTGGCGCTCGCCGGCTGGAAGTGAAGCTCGGCTCCGCTTTCATAGACGACATAGGCCCGGCGCCAGGGATCCTCGCCAATCAGCCGCCACGTGTGGCCGGTGCCGCTGTTGTCCTGCGCGAGCAGAACGTCCCCCGGGCGGATGATGAAAGTCGCACCCGACTTCGTCGTGAACTCGAGCGTGCCGGAGAGGGTGATGACAAAGCGCGGGACGGGATCCTGGTGCCAGTCATAGGAACCGCCCGAGCGTGTTTCCTGGAAGGACAGCTCACTAACCGGAACGGGCCCGCCAGCGAAGTCGCCGCGCGCTCCCTCGACGAGATCGATGTGCCCCTCCTCGAACAGCGAGTTGCCGTCCTCGCCGGTCCACATGCGGACGCAACGGATCATCGCGGTTCTCCTTGCCTGAGCCGGCGGCTGACGTAGTGGATGAGGTACTCGCCGGCCAGCACGGCGGCGCCGATGCTGCCGAGGAAGAGGATCAGTACCCCGACGGCGTACAGGTCGGCCGCGACCAGCCCGAGCACGCCGATGACTAGCCCGAGCGCGATGACCAGGCCGACCGCGGCGACGCTTCTGCTGCTCATGTGCCCGATGCACCCCTGGGAACGTTAGGATCCCTCCCACGTGTACCCGGAGTGATCTAGCGGTACACATAGAGTGATGAGTTTGCCGTCGCGGCGCGGTATGCGCGGGGACGCGCCGGGCAGCGGATGGAGGGGCCGTGATCATCACAGTGGCGGACGTCCTGGCCGTGGATCCGGTGCCGGCCAGGTCGCAGATGGGATCGTCGCTGGGGTTCCACATCATCCTCGCCTGCTTCGGCGTCGCGTTCGCGGCCGTCACCATGACCGCGGAGTGGATCGGCATCAAGCGCGGCGATGCCGCTGCGATGCTGCTGGCGCACCGCTGGTCGAAGGTCATGGCGGTGCTGGTGGCGGTCGGCGCGGTGTCGGGAACCGTTCTCTCGTATGAGATGGGCCTGCTCTGGCCGGGCCTGATGGGCCGGTTCGGGGCGGCGGTCGGCATCCCGTTCTCTCTGGAGGGGATCTTCTTCTTCCTGGAAGCGATCTTTGTGGGGGTGTACCTGTACGGGTGGCGGCGGCTGTCGCCCTGGGCGCACTGGTGGAGCGGGATGCCGATCGTGGTGGCCGGGGTGCTGGGCGCCATATCGGTGGTCGCGGCGAACTCGTGGATGAACGCGCCGGCCGGGTACACGCTCAGCCACGGCAAGATCACCAGCATTGACCCGTTGTCGGTGTTCTTCAACGCCGCGACGCCCTATGAGGCCGCGCACATGGTGCTCGCCGCGTACATGGTGACGGGATTCCTCATCGCCGGCGTCTACGCGGTGGGACTGCTGCGCGGCCGCCGCGACCGTTATCACCGGCTGGGCTTCGCGATCCCGTTCACGATAGCCGGGATCGCGGCCCCGCTGCAGGTGATGATGGGCGACATCATCGCCCGGTTCATCGCCCACAACCAGCCGGTCAAGTTCGCCGCGATGGAATTCGTCTCCGCGACCACGCGCGACGCTCCCGAATGGCTCGGCGGGATCATGATCAACGGCCACGTCTACTTCGGCGCCGCCATCCCGGCCTTCGACTCGATCCTCGTCGGGTTCAACCCGCACACCAAGGTCATCGGCTGGGACAGCGTGCCACCGGATCAGCGCCCGCCGCTGCCCACGCTCATCCACCTGAGCTTCGACGTGATGGTGGGCATCGGCATGTTCCTGTTCGCCCTGGCCGCCTGGCAGGGCTGGTGGTGGTGGTTCCATCGCCGGCTGCTGCTGACCGCGTGGTTCCTGGTGCCCTGCGCCCTCAGCGGCGTCGCCGCGGTCGTCGCGATGGAGGCGGGATGGGTCGTCACCGAGGTCGGCAGGCAGCCCTGGATTGTTTACCGCGTCCTCCTGGTCAGCAACGCGGTCACCCCGTCCGGGGGCGTTCCGGTCACGCTCGGGGTGATCCTTGTCCTGTACGCGGTCTTGACGGTGGTCTCCGTCGGGATCCCGATGATCATGTCACGGCGGTGGCGGCGGGAAGCGCCCGCCGAGGAGGAGGCCGAGAGGGTGCCGTACGGTCCCTCGCCCGCTGGCGCCCGCGGCCGGCCGGAGGCGCGATGAATCCCTCACCGGCAACTATTGCTATCGCCGCGATCCTGTTCCTGGTCATTGCCGCGTACGCGCTGTTCGGCGGGGCGGACTTCGGCGGCGGGATCTGGGACCTGCTGGCCGGCGGGGCCGAGCGCGGCGCGGGCCCCAGGGAGCTCATCGACGAGTCCATCACCCCGGTCTGGGAAGCCAACCACGTCTGGCTGGTCTTCATCCTGGTGCTGCTGTGGACCGCGTTCCCGCCGGCCTTCGCCGCCATCATGACCGCGCTGTTCGTCCCCCTCAGCCTGTCCGTCTTCGGGATCGTTCTGCGCGGGGTCGGGTTCGCCTTCCGGCACACCGCGCAGCGGCTGCAGATGCAGCGGCTCACCGGCGCGCTGTTCGCCGCCGCCTCGCTGATCACGCCGTTCTTCATGGGCACGGTCATCGGGGCCGTCGCCACCGGCGCGGTGCCCGTGCACCCGGCCGGCAACGTCCTGGCCGCCTGGACCTC
>Ga0335072_10007894_pt1 | contig 15463 bp, 16 predicted proteins | sample Lox_Sample_21_FD_206725 | JGI IMG/M metagenome (GOLD analysis project Ga0335072, IMG submission 206725) | Soil microbial communities from Loxahatchee National Wildlife Refuge, Florida, United States - Lox_Sample_2.1 | ecosystem: Environmental > Terrestrial > Soil > Wetlands | place: USA... | reverse complement strand
TCCTAGTGTTTTCTTCAGGCTATGCTCGCCGGACTCTTTCGCTTCCGCGACCAACTGGTCCAGCGACTTCGTGGCAAAGAGCGGGTTGCGCATGCAACTCCTCCTCTGAACATCGCTCCATCTACAAACGGTACTGCGTCGATAAAAGAAAGATCCCTGTTATTGAGCAGCGGCACTATTCCGGCGCTTCCACAACCAGTAGACTGGCACGCCGAGCAGCACGATGACCATGCCCATCCCTGCAGTCTGCGTCTCGTACAGCAGCAACACTCCCATGATTCCCGTGGCCGCCAAAATATACAAGGCCGGCACCACTGGATACCCGAATGCCTTGTACGGCCTGTCCGCGTTCGGCCGCCGCATGCGCAGCACGAAAATTCCCAGAATCGTCAAAACGTAAAACAGCAGCGCCGCGAACACCACGTAATCCAGCAGATTGCTGTACAAATTTCCGTACGTGCCGTCCGCCTTGCGCGTGCGCAACAGGATTAGCACCACGATCCAGATCCCCTGATACAACAGCCCCACTCCCGGCACCCCGTGATCGTTCAATTTCCCGGTCGATTTGAAAAACAGGCCATCCTTCGCCATGGCGTATGCCACGCGCGAGCCCGCCAGGATCAAACCGTTATTACAGCCGAAGGTGGAAATGATAATCGCTACAGCCATCATCGCCGCGCCTTTAGCCCCAAACGTGGCGGAAAGCGCCGCGGTGGCCACGCGATCGTCTGGCGCATTCTGAATCTGGCTCAGCGGCAACGCGAACAAGTACGCCAGATTCGCCAGACAGTACAAGGTGATCACAATGATGGTGCCGAAAGCCATCGATAGCGCCACATCGCGTTTTGGATTTTTCACTTCCGCGGCAGTGAAGCCGATGTTGTTCCAGGCGTCGGCAGAAAACAGCGAACCTACTTGTGCGACGGCGAGGGCTAATAGCAAACCGTACCAGCCGCTTCCGGCTGTTACTGTAGGCATGATTCCGCGTAGAAAGCCCAGCCCGGGCGAAATCAGGTTCGCCCCGCGAATCGCCCATAAGTGCGAGAAATTGTCGGCAATCGCCGTAACGTTGCGCGCCACGAAGATGCACAGAAAAATGATTCCCAGCAGCGAGAGCATCTTCGCCGACGTAAAAATGTTCTGGATCCACTTTCCCAGACGCACGCCGCGGGTATTCAGGAACGTGAGGAACACGATCATCGCCACAGCCACCGCCTGCTGCACCGACAGGCTGATCGCGAACCTTGACGAAAAGTTAAGCGGCGGAATGATCCAAGTCGTGGCCGAAACCGACGGAACCAACACCCCCAGATAGCGCGCAAACCCTATCGCCACCGCGGCAATCGTACCCGTCTGGATCACCAGGAACAGCGTCCAACCATAGAGAAAGCCCCACAGCGGCGAAAACGCCTCGCGCAAGTACACATATTGCCCGCCCGCATGTGGAAACAGCGCCGCCAATTCCCCATAGGAAAGCGCCGCGGCAATGGTCAGTAGGCCCGTAAGGATCCACGTCAGCAGCAGCCCACCGGGCGATCCCGTTTGCCGGCTGATGTCCGCGGCCACCAGAAAAATGCCCGACCCGATCATCGAGCCAACCACGATCATGGTGCCGTCGAACAGACCGATAGCTCGTACAAAGTGATGTTCGCTGGTCTTCGCGGGTTGCGCTTGCACGCTGGTGGACTCTGGCATTCGCGGTCAGCCTCAGTGCTCCGCCGCGCGCTTCACGGCGTCCAGTCTCTCGAGGAATTGCCGGGCGCGTTGCCCAGGATCCCGTGCGCTCAGGATGTCGCTGATCACCGCGACGGAGTCCGCGCCTGCTTGCATAACCTCGGCGGCTTGTTCCAAGCCGATGCCTCCTATCGCCACGATGGGTTTCTTCGTCAGCGGACGCAACTGGCGAATCATCTCCGTTCCCACCACCGGATCGGGATTCGCCTTACTGGTCGTACGGAAAATAGGTCCGATAGCAACATAATCCGCCGAAGTGGCCACCGCGCGCTCAAATTGCTCGCGATTGTGTGTCGAAACTCCTACCCGGCGCTCCGCCCCCATAATCCTTCGCGCTTGTTCCACTCCCAAATCGTCTTGCCCCACGTGGACTCCGTCCGCCCCCGCCAGGTACGCCAAGTCTGGCCGATCGTTCAGAAAGAAGGTTGCGCCTTCTGCGCGCGCCAATCCTGCCAGCCGCGTCGCCGTTTCCAGCATCTCCCGTGCCGCCACCGCTTTGGCACGATACTGCAGCAGACGCACCCCAGCGTCCATCAGTTGTCTAGCAATTTCCACAGCAGGACCGCGAACCAACCCTGCGTCTAATATCACATAGAGTCTCGGGATAGAAAAGCTCAAGAAAAGGCCCCTTTTTTTGGCTGTCCATCTTCAAGCTGTTTTCTGGACACCATATCACGGACTCAACGGCCCAGTGTCGCGTTGACCAATAAATTCAGCGGTAGTGGCGCGCGAGTTCGGAGGCGTAGTGCGTGCCCAGGCCTGCGCAGTTATGCGAAAGCCATTCGGTGAGCCGCGTTTGGCCGGTGCTGGGTCCTTGAGGTCCGAGCAGGTTGGTCATCAATCCTTGGTATTCCTGCCAGGTGAGAACGACATCGCGGAGGAACAGGCCAGCGAAACGCGTCGAAAGATACGCTAAAGGCGCCGGCAAATGAATGATGCGAATGCGTTGGCCTAGCTGCGCGGCAATGAGATGAACGAGTTCCTCAAAGGTGAATGTCTCTGGCCCTACCGCGTCCAAGATTTCATTTTGCCGCTGCTCGACGGAATTGACGATGAGACCGGCCATATCCTCAACATAGACGGGGCGGACACCATAGCCCCGTTGCCCGGAATACCGAAAATCGGCAGATGGCGAACGAACCAGGCGATGTTGTTAATAGTCTGGGCGGACTTGCAGACGTTCATGGCGAATTAACGCGGTGGCGGAGTAGAGGCGGCGGCCAGTCCAAGAGGACGGACATCCGCTTCAGCCAGTTGTTTGACGTGAGCAAAAACACGCCGGTGAATACTGTGGACGATCGTGTCGGTCCAAAGGCGCCAGTAGATACCCGGCCACATTTTGTTCCGGTAGGTAGTCGTGCCTTCAAGGTGGGTCCCTCCATTGGGAAGAACAGTCAGTACGAAATCAGCTCGTTCTGGCTGGAAATCATGATCTTCCAGGTGACGGACCTTGATATCGGGATACGGCGACATTTCTTTCATCAGCATGGGTTCATCGGCAACAGCGAAGGCGAAGTGTTTTCCGGGCTCCCAGACGAGAATTGGTTCTTTAAAGCTCCCGCTGGAAAACCGGCACTCGCGGTCAGCCGTGAGACCTTCGCCCTGGATCTGAGCTTCGATGGGGTAGGAAATGCCCAGACGAAAAGGTAATTCCTGCGGAGCGCCGATCGGCGGAAAAGCAATCAGGCGATTCCAGACGACCAGAGGCGGAGCGGCGATATCCATGCCGGTATGCACCTGGTAGCGTGGAACTGGCGGAGGAGCGAAGTGCTCTGCGCCGAAGAACGCTGGTAAGACCATCAGGAGAGCAGCAAGACTGGACGTGGCTGGGCGTTGCGTAGCCGAGTGATTGTGAACCGCATGAGCAAGAGCGCCACCGCAAAGTGCCAGAATCCAGGCGATAGGCGCGGCCATCAACAGACAGATAATGCCTTCAATGGCGACGGCGGCGATGCCGAGTCCAGCTAGCAAAACGGAAAGAGAAACAACGGCAACGATGTCGGCAGCACTTCGTGGTTGCGAAAGGCAATGCAGCCACACGGCCAGATAGCCCATAACGAAAGGCAGCGCGACGAACAGCGAAAGCCCGTATATGCCGAACGTGCGCAAATCGATCCACGTGACGCTCATGCCCATGAACCCCGCTACAAGCGCGGCAAGAGTGGCGCTGCCCGCGCGACTCTGTATGCCCCAAACAACGGAATTTCCCGGCGAATCAAAATGAACCAGCGGCTGAGTAGGTAGCGTACACAACACAGCGAAGAGCAGAAGATTGACGACTGGAACAAAAGATAGAAGAACCAGCCACACCGGTTGACCCGCATCACGAAGACGGTTGACGGTCATGACCACGCCTATCCAGATGAACGGAATCGCCGTGAGAAACAGCAGCACTAGAAAATGACCCAGCGGGTCGCCGGAAGCTTGCGGCTTAGGGAGGCGGTCGACAGGAGCCCAATAATTCCAGAGATGCCAGCGCAAACCAAAATGGTAAGCCAAGACGGTGTCGACACTGTGCTTGACCAGAAACGCCAACAAACCGGTGAGGAAATATGCGAACCGGCTCACCCGGCCGTTCCAGTTCCATAAATCGGCAGGTTTCATAAGGCTCCTGTCGGAGTGTGGGTTCCGTGATGTGCAATGGCACTGCACTGAAGCGACGAACAGCTACGACGTGCGGCGACCCAGCGATAAGCTGAGCGTAGCAAGGGCTTCATCCCTGGAATATGGGAGAGCCACACGAGAGGCTGCGCCCACCAAATTTGGCGGGCGACGGCGAGGACAGCGTCAGCGCCACCGTATTGACTGCCGTCGGACAGAAGGAAACGAAGTTCGCGCAGCAATTCTTGCTGCGAGAGACCGAGGAGTGGGCCGACACGCGGATCTTGCAATGGAGCCACCGCGAAGCCGCGCCGCGCAAGGATGGGCGCGAGCCAACGCGCCGTGCGGGTGCAGAACGCGCAGTCGGCGTCGAAAAACAGAAACCCGTGGGCGTGGCGGCCTTTGGTGTCGGTGTAATTGTTGGCCAGAGAGAGCATGGAGCCTCACTTTCCTCCGTTGCGGCAGTCGGCGCGCATCGTCGAAACAGGAATGCGCTCAGCCAGCTTTCTTTTTGTCGGCGCCCAGAATGGTGATGACCTTGCCGCGCAGTTTGCCGACACTTTTCAGAGTGCTCGACGGCATGCGCAGCACCTCGTCAAACAGGCCGGTCATGATGGTCAGGAACTCGAGCATGGATTCGAGGCGTTCGCGGGTGTAGGCGTCGGATTGCGCGTTGGTCTTCAGTTCGTTGACACATTCGCCGAGCACGCGGAGCGTGGGATCGATCTCGCGGCGTTTTCGTTCTTCGGCGACCGTGCGGAAGATTTCCCAAACATCCTTGAAGGTCTCGAAATGATCGCGGCGGTCGCCGAGCACGTGGACGACTCGAACGATGCCCCAACCCTGAAGCTCGCGGAGGCTGGTGCTGACGTTGGAACGCGCGACCGCAAGAGTTTCGGCGATTTCGTCCGCAGGAACAGGCTTCGGAGACAAAAACAGCAGCGCGTGGACCTGGGCCACCGTACGGTTGATGCCCCACTTGGTGCCCATTTCGCCCCAATGCAGGATGAACTTTTGCGCCACCGGAGTCAGGCGGGATGGTGGATTAGCTGGTTCGGTCATGGGCGCTCCTAGGCTTGAATCAGTCATTGCATTCCATTGTGCAATATCTGAAATTTCAGTCATGACAGAATATACAGGATTTCCAGGATGCTGTCAACGGGTGACCCGCGGCGTACGGCCACGAGAGCCGGCGTGGCACAGGCACTCCTGCCTGTGCTGAGAATGTGGCAGTCAGCCCAGCGCGCAAGCCAAAAGTGGCGGTGCCACAAGAGTTTTTCCGCAACTGATAAAGTCGCCGCGACCACACTGCAATGCTAGAACACGCTGACTTCGGGAATTACCGGAACGAGTTGTGGAACATCGATGCAGATTTTCGTGCCCTGGCCTTCGTGGCTGGCGATGTCCAGGTGAAAGTCGGTGCCATACAGCACGCGCAGGCGCTCGCGCACGTTACTGAGCCCGATGCCTTCGACATACACGTGGGGCAGCTTTTCTTCGGATATGCCCACGCCATTGTCTTCGATCTCGATGTGCAACCGGCTATCGCGATTGAAAGTGCGAAGGAAGATGCGGCCGCCTTCGAGTTTGGGCGCCAGGCCATGTTTGAGGCTATTCTCGACCATGGGCTGCAGAAGCATGCTGGGGATAAACGTTTCCAGGGTGTCTTCGCCAATTTCCTTGACAATGTCGAGATTGTCTTCCCCGAAGCGGGCAACTTCGATATCCAGGTAATCGTCGATAAACGCGAGCTCTTCGCGAAGGGGCACAAAGGTTTCGTGTTTGCGCAGTAGCCGGCGAAGAATATTGCTGAGCTTGAGCACAACGCCGCGCGCCGTGTCAGGGTCCATACGAATGAGGGCAGAGACGGTGTTGAGGGTGTTAAACAGGAAGTGCGGATTGATCTGGCTGGAGAGGGCGTCCATGCGCGCGCGAAGCAGCAACTGCTGGTGGCGCTCGAGATTCATCTCGATGCGGGTGTTGTTCCAGATTTTCAGAGGCGCGGCGACGGACATGAGCGTACCAAGGACAACGAGACACAGCTTCCAATTCCACTGCGGGTCGAGCGCGAACAGCCACTTCGGCGTGGTGGCGATAACCAACGCGACGCGGCCCAGTTCCAGGCCGACGCAGGTGAGCAGCGGCGACATTTCCCACATGATCTCGACGTTGCTGACCAGCCGCATGAGCGCTTTAGGGATGTTCAGGAACGTGAACGGACCGAAATTCCACAGATCTTCTTTGTCGGGGATGAGTTGGCGAATCAGTCCGCCCACGAGACCCGCGGTGGCGGCCACGGGCATGGCCAGCCATTCGTGAGCCATCAGGGCAGGAATGGTGATGATCGCACCGCCGATAGGACCGACGACACGGCCGCCGAGTAAGCCCATGAGGAACGCGCCTTCCAGAGAAAGATCGGCAAACTGGTAGGCCGCCGGCCGATACAGACGCAGAATCACCCCCACCAGAAGCGGCGGAACCAGGAACAGCATCAGTTTCAGTTTTTGGTCGGCGTCGCGTTCTTCGGTAAACAGCACACGCCGAAAGGTACTCCAGCGGGCAAGCAAAGCGGCAATGGAGGAAGCCAGACCCACCTTGAGGAGCAGGGTGAAAAGCAGTTCGCGAATGGAGAGCGTGGTTTCCACGGCCAAGCTCCTCCTATTGTAAAGAAATCCGCCCGGACACGGCACGAATGTTGCCGCGTGTGAGCCGGAGGTAATTCCCCTCCCTGTTATACTGAACTGACGTATGGCGAAGAAAAAAGCAGCGGGCAAGGCTTCATCGAATAAGCAAGCGCGGCGCAGCAACGTTCCGCTGAATCATCGACCAGATGCTCGGGTGATTGCAGCGGCGGAACTCCCGACGCGGTATGGCCACTTCAAGATTTATGGGTTTCAGGGGCGCGGGCCGCAGGAAGAAGCCGTGGCGCTGGTGCGCGGGAATTTGCAGGGACGCGTAACGCCGCTGGTGCGTGTGCACTCCCAGTGCCTGACTGGGGACGTGCTGACCTCTCAGCGCTGCGACTGCCGGGCACAGCTGGAACTCTCCATGAAGAAAATCGCCAGCGCACCTGCGGGCATTTTGTTGTATTTACCGCAGGAAGGACGCGGGATTGGCTTGATGAACAAGTTACGCGCGTACGAGCTGCAGGATGGCGGGATGGACACGGTGGAAGCGAATGAGTCTCTGGGATTTGCCGCGGATGCGCGCGAATACCAGTTCCCGGCGCGGATTCTGAAGCAGTTGGGCGCGCGAAAGATTCGATTGCTCTCGAATAATCCGGACAAGGTGAAGCAACTGGAGTCGGCGGGAGTGCAGGTGGTCGAGCGCGTGCCGTGCCAGCCGAGAATTTCGAAAATTTCGCGAAGATATTTGGAGACGAAGAAGAAGAAGATGGGGCATTTGCTCGAAGGTATTTGATGGGCACACACCGGTTCGCGGTATGTGCTTAGCCGCCGCCAACGAATTGGACGATTTCAAGGCGGTCGCCGTGGGCGACGTGGGTCTCCTCCCATTTCGATTTGGGCAGGATCTGCAGGTTGTACTCGATGGCCACGCGACCGGAGTTTAGGCCGAGCTGTGCGAGCAGCGTAGTCACCGTAGTGCCCGCGGAAGTTTCGCGATTCTCTCCGTTGACCTGAATCGTCACAGCGTCTGGCATAACCACTCCAACTTCAGGCTACGCGAGGTTTGGCCCGCAGCGCAAATCGAAGATGCGCTTTGGCGTCGCGATCCTCGGCGTAGATCGCAAGAGCCGGATCGGCGCCGGTGATGCGCGGCATCTCGAATTCGACAAGAGCCTGGCCCTGAGCACCGGTGCTGGCGCGGTAAGAGACGTGATCGTCGCTGCCGTCAATCTCCACTGCGATCTGCGCGCTGGGAACGGGATCGCCGTTCTGTGCCCGGACGGTGACCAGAAGTTTAGCGTGCTTCCCGGAGAGCCAGGATTTGGCATTGGTGAGTTCGAGAGAAATTTTTCGGGGCTCCGGAACCGGGCGCGAAACTGCCGATGGCGCCGGCGCCTTAGCCGCCAGAAAGGTCGGCGGCGGAATCGCGAGCTGTAACTGCCCGGAGCGAATCTCCTCGATCAGCGCGTGGTGCTGCGCTTCGAGACGCAATTTGAGCGCTTGCTCGCGATCTTCGTTCATCGGTAGCAGATCGAAGTAGTTGTTCACGCGCCGATGGAGCACGCGACCCTCGTAGTACACCGTGCTATCGATCAGAGCGTGCGGCTCTCCGCGATCTTCGGTCTGAATATGGAAGGTGATGGAACCGAGTTTGAGATTCGAATTGTGCCCGAAGATCATGCTTTTCTCTTGCTCCCTGTGCAAGGGCCGCGCTGCGAAGACCCGGCGCCGCGAGCTCCGGAAAATTCTCCGGAACATTTGACCGGTGGCGTCTCACTCGTTATTATAACTCTTCAACCATGACCCCCTCTGGCCTGCATGCATACGTTCCCCTACTAATACACCTGCTGGTGGCGGCGTTTTTGGCGGGCGCGTTGATCCTGGTGTCGACTTTTATTGGCTGGCGCCGGCCAAGCAAAGTGAAATCGCAGCCGTATGAGTGCGGGATGACCCCAACGGGGGACGCACGCGAGCCGTTCTCGGTGAAGTTTTACCTTGTGGCGATGGTGTTCATCTTATTTGATGTCGAAGCGATCTTTCTGTATCCGTGGGCATATATATTCAAGGATTTAGCGAAGAACGCAGCAACACGCTGGTTTGGCTTCATAGAAATGATGTTTTATGTGGCCATCCTGCTGGTCGGATATATCTATCTCTGGAAAAAGGGCGCGCTAGACTGGCATAAATCGAAGAAGTAAGCCAGCTCAAGCCCTTTGAGGATCTCAGTAACGTGACGCAGCTTGCCAACGCAAACGCTGGTGTTGTAGCCGAACAACTGCGCAGTTGGAATGCGCAGGCCGTATCGCAAGTGCTTGAGTATCGCGGAGAAACCACCATCGTGGTGCCGCGACACTTGCTGCTCCAGACGGCGCAGCAATGCCGGGACAATCCAGAACTTCACTTTAATTTGTTAAGCGATGCCACGTGTGTCGACCGCTTTCCCGTAGAGCCGCGCTTTGAGCTGAATTATCAGCTGGTGTCCATCAGCAGACGCGCGCGCGTGCGGTTGCGGACCAGCGTGAGCGGCCAGCAGCCCATCATTCATTCCTTGGTGCCGGTGTGGCCGGGTGCGAACTGGCTGGAACGCGAGATTTTTGACCTGTTCGGGATCAAGTTTGAAGGACATCCCGATTTGCGGCGGATTCTGTTGCCGGAAGAATTTGAAGGAGCTCCCTTGCGGCGAGACTTCCCGACAGAAGGCAAGAGATAGGCAGAGCGGCGCGGATTGTGAACCATGACAACGGTTGAAACACCTATCGGCAGCAGCAAAACCATGGTCCTGAATATGGGACCGCAGCACCCCTCCACGCATGGCGTATTGCGCGTGCTCCTGGAACTGGATGGGGAAAACGTGGTGTCGGCGGTGCCGGACCTGGGCTATCTGCACACCGGCATCGAGAAAAGCTGCGAAGACAAGACCTATTCGCAGGCCATTACCTTAACCGACCGTATGGATTATTTGAATCCGCTGGGAAACAACCTGGTGTACTGCCTGGCGGTGGAAAAGCTGCTGAATCTGGAAGTGCCCAAGCGCGCGCAGTATATCCGGGTGATGCTGGTGGAATTGCAACGAATTTCGTCCCACCTGGTGTGGCTGGGGACGCACGCGCTGGACATGGGCGCGATGTCCGTAATGCTCTACTGCTTCCGGGAACGCGAAGAGATTCTGAAGATTTTCGAACGTTTCAGCGGGCAGCGCATGATGACCAGCTTTATCCGCATTGGCGGCGTGGCCCTGCAGCCCCCGGCCGGATGGCGCGACATGGTCAAGCGCTTCCTGGACATGATGCCGGCGCGAATCGATGAGTATGAGGCGCTGCTGACGGAAAACCGCATCTGGCAAGGACGGCTGAAGGGCGTCGGCTATCTATCGCCGGAAACACTCATCGCCTTGAGCACCACCGGACCCGGATTGCGCGCTTCCGGCGTGGCCTACGACAACCGCAAAGACTTTCCTTATTCCTCCTACGAGGAGTTCGACTTCAACGTGCCCACCCGCACGGAATCCGATTGCTATGCGCGCTACCTGGTGCGCGTGGCGGAGATGCGCGAAAGCTTGAAGATCGTGCGCCAGGCCATGGACAAGATCACCGATGACGGTCCGATCAAGGCGGAAATGCCCGGCGTGATTCCGCCAGAGCGCGAAAAGATGAAGACCGAGATGGAAGCGCTGATCTACCACTTCAAGATTTTCACGGAAGGATTTTCGCCCCCGCCGGGAGAGGCCTTCGTGGCGGTGGAATCGCCGCGCGGAGAGCTGGGCTGCTTTATTGCCAGTGACGGGTCGCCCAAGCCGTTGCGCGTGCACTTCCGCGGTCCTTCGTTCATCAACCTGCAAGCATTGCCGAATATGGTGAAGGGGCAGTTGATCGCCGACACCGTGGCGTGCATCGGCACGATCGACATTGTTCTTGGAGAGGTAGATAGGTAAGGGTGTATGGAACTATCCCCAAAACTCGCGGCTAAATTCGAGCAATTGCAGAATCGTTATCCGGTGAAACGCAGCGCGTTGATTCCCATGATGATGTACGCCCAGGATGAATACGGAGCGGTCACCGACGAAATCATCGCGGAAATCGGCAAGCGACTGGACCTGAACACCGTGCAGATCGAGGAGACCCTGGAGTATTACTCGATGCTGCATCGCAAACCCATTGGTAAGCATCACGTGCAGGTGTGCACCAACATCGCTTGCATGCTCCGTGGTGGAAACGAGTTGCTGGAGCACGCCAAGAAGCGCCTGGAGATTGGCAACAAAGAGACCACCCAGGACGGGATGTTCTCTCTCGAAGAGGTGGAGTGCATCGGCGCCTGTACCGGCGCTCCCGCGATTCAGGTCAATTACGACTTTTACGAGAACGTGACTACTCGCAATTTGGATCGCATTATTGAGGAACTCGATAAAGGCCGTAAGCCCGAGCCCGTGCCGGTCATTACCGGCGCGTTGCACGAGCGCAATAAGCTCGAAACCCCGCTGATCAGCAAAAAATTCGGCATTAAGGATTCCCACAAGATTGATGTGGCGCTGCAGCACGGGGCTTACCAGGCGCTCGAGAAAGCGCTCAAGTCGATGACTCCGGAACAGATCATCGACGAGGTAAAGAAGTCGAACCTGCGCGGGCGCGGCGGCGCGGGTTTTCCGACGGGAATGAAATGGTCCTTCGTGCCCAAGGATTCGCCGAAACCGAAGTACGTGATCTGCAACGCGGACGAATCGGAGCCCGGCACGTGCAAAGACCGGCCGCTGATGGAGATGGACCCGCACCAATTGATCGAAGGGATCATCATCGCAGGTCGCGCCATCCATGCGCACAACGGCTTCATTTATATACGCGGCGAATACCGCTATGTGCTGGACATTGTCGATGGCGCCATCAGCGAGGCGTACGCACGCGGCTACCTCGGCAAGAACATCCTGGGGACCGGCTTTGACTTTGATTTGCTGATTCACACCGGCGCGGGCGCATATGAATGCGGCGAAGAATCGGCGCTGATGGAGTCGCTCGAAGGCAAGCGCGGCAATCCTCGCATCAAGCCACCCTTCCCTGCCGTCGTGGGTCTATACGGTTGCCCCACGATCATTAATAACGTAGAAACGCTGAGCGCGGTCCCGGCGATTATCAGCGATGGTGGCGAAGCTTATGCAAATCGCGGAACTCCAAAGAACGGCGGGACACGCCTGTTGTGCGTCGCCGGTCACGTGAACAAACCGGGCATATATGAGATTCCGCTGGGCATGAACATGAAGAAGTTCCTCGAGGAAGTGGCCGGAGGCGTCCGCGGCGGCAAGAAGCTGAAGGCCGTGATTCCGGGCGGCAGTTCGTGCCCGGTCTTTAAGGCCGACGAAATTGACGTAGCGATGGACTATGACGCCGTTGCCAAGGCCGGGTCGATGTTGGGCTCCGGCGGTATGGTGGTGATTGACGAAGACACCTGCATGGTGGATATGGCGCGGCGAATCATGCATTTTTACGCGCACGAATCCTGCGGATGGTGCATTCCGTGTCGCGAAGGAACCGCGTGGCTCAAGAAAATGCTGGATCGCTTCCACGCCGGTTACGGGCGCAGTGAAGACATTGATCTGATGAATGAGCTTTCGAAGAACATGCTGGGCCGCACGTTCTGTCCGCTGGGAGACGCCGCGGCCATGCCCACGATCAGCATTGTGACGAAATTCCGCAACGAATTCGAAGATCACTTGCAGGGCAAGTGCGCATATAAATCCGCAGAAGCGTTGCTCAGCTCGCGGTAGGGACCCATGGCAGAAACGAAACTTGTAAATTTGAAGATCGACGACCGTGAGGTGCAGGTTGCGGCAGGCACTACGGTCATTGAAGCCACTCGGCAACTGGGAATCGAAGTTCCCTCCTTCTGTTATTACCCGGGATTGACGCTGGCGGCCGCATGCCGGATGTGCCTGGTAGAAGTGGAGAAGATGCCGAAGCTGCAGACGGCCTGCACGCTAGTGGCGGGCGAAGGCATGGTGGTGCGTACCAATACCGACCAGGTGAGGAACGCTCGCAAGTTCATGCTCGAGTTTTTGCTCACCAATCACCCCCTGGATTGCCCGGTGTGCGACAAGGGCGGCGAATGCGAACTGCAGGACATGGTCTTCCGCTACGGCGCGGATACCAGCCGGTTCGTGGAGGAAAAGATCCACCGGCCGGAAGAGAAGTGGTCGAACCTGGTGTACTACGACGCACCCCGCTGCATTCTGTGTTTCCGTTGCGTCCGGGTGTGCGACGAAGGAATGGACGTGAAGGCCCTTGGCGTTGGCATACGCGGCGCTAACTCCATCATCATTCCCAACGGCGGGGACCATCTGGACTGCGAAGAATGCGGCATGTGCATCGATATTTGCCCGGTGGGAGCGCTGACCAGTGGAACTTACCGGTACAAGACGCGGCCCTGGGAAATGCAGTATGTGCCGACCATCTGCGCCCACTGTTCCAATGGATGTAAGACCACCCTGAGCGTGCGAAATCACGAAATTATTCGCGGGAATAACCGCGATCATTCCGGTATCAACGAGGAATTTTTGTGCGTCAAGGGCCGGTTTGGCTTCGACTTTACGCAGCACCCCGAACGCATCAAGCAGCCGATGGTGCGCAAGGGCGAGAAGCTGTACCCGGTGTCGTGGGAAGAAGCGGCGCAAGAAGCGGCCAAGCGGCTGCACCAACTGCACTCGGCCTATGGGCCGGAAGGCGTCGGATTTATTGGCTCGAATCGCACTTCGAATGAGGAAAACTACCTGCTGCAGAAGTTGGCGCGAGCGACCTTTGGCACCAACAACATCGACCATCACCGAACCGCCGACTATACCGGCTTAACCACCGCGCTGGGCGAGCGTTCCGCAGATTCCCTGCTGACCATGGACCAGCTATACCACGCGAAAACGGTGCTGCTGATTGGCAACGATGCCACCAACCAGAATCCCCTGGTGGCCTGGCAGATTCGCACGAACATTCGGCACCACAATGCCAAGCTGTTCGTGATTCATCCGACGGAAGTCCGGCTGGACCGCAAGGCGAAGCAGATGATCGAGCTGGGCTCCGTGCTGGAATCGGCCGCGGTGCGTTGGCTGGCGACCGGCGAAGGCAATTTGCCCCAGGAACTGGCGAATCAACTCGCCGCTCTGAAGCAGGCCTTGGAAGCGGAATCAGACGTCGCGATCGTTTTCGGTTCTGGAATATCCGGCGCGGCCATTGCGAATCTGGTGGAGTTCGGCTCGCATTTGCCGGGCAAGACCCGCTACATGGCTCTGGGAGATTACGCAAACTCGCGAGGCGCGGCGGATATGGGCGTGCTGCCGGATCGCTTGCCGGGCTACGCATACCTTGACGATAAGTCGGCTTTGGAAGCGTTGGAACGGCATTGGGGCGCGAAATTGTCGATGACTGCAGGACTGACCGCCCCGCAAATGGTGGAGGCGGCCCAGTCCGGCAAACTTGCCGCTTTGTACGTAGTGGGCGCAAATCCGCTGGCGCGTTATGGCACGCTGGGCTTTGGCCGCGGCAAAGTGCAATTGCTCATCGTGCATGACTTGTTCCTGACAGAGACGGCGCTGCAGGCGGACATCGTCTTCCCAGCGGCTTCGGCGTATGAAAAGGATGGCACGGTCACGAATACGGCGGGCGAGATCCAGCTACTGAGAAAGGCCGCCGAAGTAATGGGTACGCGGTCGGATTTTGACCTGCTGCGGATTATGTCGCACCAATTGGAAAAGATGGGGCTCGGCAAGGCGTTTCACTACAAGACCCCCGCCAGCGTCTTCGAAGAAATTCGCAAGGTTGTCCCAGGCTACAACGTGCAGTTGGCAGGTTTGTTGACCGGCGGCGCGGAAGCCACCAAGCCCCACTTTTCGAAGAACGGGCATGCGCCGTATGATGTGCCTGCGGAACTGATCCGCTCTGCAAACGACACCCTTTTCACCAGCGGCTCGCTCGGCCGATTTTGCACCATGATGCAATCCTTGCCGGAGGCGGAAGCTAAATCGTGAACGAATTTCTCACCCAGTATGCCTTCCTGATTGTTCCGATCGTAAAGATCGCGATTCTGGTTTTCATCGTGCTGACCGTGGACGCTTACCTGACCTGGATTGAACGCAAGGTCATTGCGCATATCCAGGCGCGTTGGGGACCGTACCGTGTGGGCCCGCACGGGTTACTGCAGCCGCTGGCGGACGGCGTAAAGTTCATTTTTAAAGAAGACCCCATGCCCGCGGGTGTGGACAAGGTTGCGTATTTTCTGGCGCCGTTTATCACCCTGATGCTGGCGCTCACGTCGCTGGCGGTCATTCCGTTTGGACCGCAGCGGTTTAACGTGTTTGGGTACCATACCACCTTGGCTATTGCGGACGTGAACATCAGCTTGCTGGTGCTGTTCGCCATCACCGCACTCTCGGTGTATGGAGTGGCGCTCGCCGGTTGGGCTTCGAATAACAAGTATTCGTTACTGGGCGGTTTGCGCAGTTCCGCGCAAATGATCAGCTATGAATTGGC
>Ga0335072_10007892_pt1 | contig 15465 bp, 9 predicted proteins | sample Lox_Sample_21_FD_206725 | JGI IMG/M metagenome (GOLD analysis project Ga0335072, IMG submission 206725) | Soil microbial communities from Loxahatchee National Wildlife Refuge, Florida, United States - Lox_Sample_2.1 | ecosystem: Environmental > Terrestrial > Soil > Wetlands | place: USA: Florida... | reverse complement strand
CAGGAGCACGCTGCCGACGATCAGGCTGGCCAGCCGCTCCGGCTGATCCGGGTCCGCCGGCGCCATTTCCGTGGCCACGATGAGAGCGTGCGCCAGGCGCATTATGTCGGCGCTCTGCACTTCCGGACGCGCCTCGCCGGTTTCCTGGGCCCGGCTGAGCAGCGTTTCTGTGCAGCCTTTAAGGATCATGCTGCACGCCGACATGAGCTCGGAGTCTTTGCCAATGGTGGCTACCAGCGCGGAGCTCAGGCTCCGCTTAGTCCGGCCGAACGCCACGAACGCGCGCATCCACTCGCTGAGCGCCGCGCCAGGGGACTCGGACGCGAGCAGTTTGCCCGCCAGTACCTCGAGCCCGTCAACCTGATCTTTGTACACGGCCTCGAGCAGGGCCTGGCGGGCCGGGAAATGCCTGTACAGCGTGCCGATGCCGACACCTGCCCTGCGGGCAATCTCCTCGAGCGATACGTCGTCAGCACCACGCTCGGCGAAGACCGCCGCGGCAGCCGAGAGCAGCCGGTCGTAGTTACGGCGGGCGTCAGCCCGCTTCGGCGGCGCGGCAGGCAGAACCGGCACGCTGCGCTCTGGCGATGCGGCCTGGCTGGCCGGCTCGGTTGCGCTCATCGCTAACTCCAGCAGTTATCAACTTGCGAAGCGGAGGGATCCTCCGTATAGTTACCGGAGGGATCCTCCGAATAGCTTAGCTCACTCTAGCCGCGCTGGCCAGCAATGCCGGGCCGGCGCCGCAATCACCGCACTGTGCCGGGAAGGAACCATGTCTTCTTCGCGTCATTCCGCTATGCCCGCCGGGGCGCGGCATGCCCGTTCCGATTCGCCGCCCGCCCTCCAGCCGGACGTGCCACGCGGCCGCGACCGGCGGAACATCACCCTCGCAGTCGTCCTCTGCGCTCAGCTGATGATCGTCCTGGATATGACGGTCGTGAACATCGCGCTCCCGTCCATGTCGGCCGGGCTGCACTTGTCAGCAACCAGCCTGTCGTGGGTACTCAACGCCTACGCCCTGACCTTCGGCGGCCTGCTGCTGCTCGGCGGCCGGGCCGGCGACATCCTTGGCAGGCGCCAGGCCTTCATGGCCGGGCTTGCCATCTTTACGCTGGCCTCGCTGGCCGGCGGACTGGCCAGCTCATCCGGCCTCCTGCTCGCCGCGCGCGCCGTCCAGGGCGTCGGCGGCGCCATCGCCTCCCCTGCCGTGCTGGCCGCAATCGTGGCCGGCTTTCCTGAGGGCCGGGAAAGGGTCCGGGCTCTCAGCATCTTCACAGCGGTCACCATGGGTGGCTCGTCGCTGGGCCTGGTGCTGGGCGGAATCATCGTCCAGTGGGCGTCCTGGCGCTGGGTCTTCTTCGTCAACGTGCCCATCGGCATCGCAGTGGTGGCGCTAGCACCCCGGCTGCTGGCTAACTCGCAGCGCACGCGCGGGCGCTTCGACGCTGCCGGTGCCATCACTTCGACGGCAGGAATGGCGGCCCTGGTCTACGCCTTCATCAACGTCGCCTCGAACGGCTGGTCCGATCGCGTGTCGATTGGCTCGTTCGCCCTGGCCGCGCTCCTCCTCGGCGCCTTCCTGCTGATCGAAACCAGGACCAGTCAGCCGATCACGCCACTATGGCTGATCGGGGACCGCAGCCGAGCCGCGTCCTACGTCGCCCGGCTGCTGCTGGTGGCCGGCATGTTCGGGTCGTTCTTCTTCCTGACGCAGTTCGTTCAGGAGGTCCTTGGATTCAGCCCTGTCAAGGCGGGATTGGCCTTCGTGCCGATGACAGGTGCGCTGTTCGCCACGTCCAGGCTGGCGCCGCAGCTGGTGAACCGGTTCGGGCCGAAGTCACTCATGATCGTGGGCCTGCTACCGGTCGTCGCCGGAATGGCCTGGCTTGGTCAGCTCACTACCGGCACGAGCTACTTCCCCGGTGTACTGATCCCGATGCTGATGCTCGGCGTCGGCATGGGCATTGTGTTCGTGCCGCTGACAATGGCCTCGCTGACAGGCGTGGCGCCGAAGGAGTCCGGCGTTGCAGCCAGCATGGTCAACGTGATGCAGCAAGTCGGCGGCGCGCTGGGCCTGGCCATCCTGGTGACCATCTACGGCACCGCGAGCCGCGCTGCCGCACGGCACCCGGTCGTCGGAGCGTCGGTCGCGGCCCAGGCGGAGCACGTCAAGGTGCACGGGATGGCTGCCGCCTTCACGGCTGCTGCGATCTTCGACGCCGTCGCACTGATCGTGATCGCGATCGCCATCCGGCTGCGCCAGCCAGCCTCAGCCCCGGCCAGTCAGCAAACGCCGTCCCGGGATGAGGAACTCACTTCCGAGTTGCTGGAAGCTGAGGTCATCTAACCGGTCGGCCTTGATCAGGGAGAGTTATGCATGTCATAGCCTGCATAACTCTCCCTGATCACTGAAAATCCGCAGCCGGAAATAGGATCGAAGAGTAATACACCCGGCCCAAGGACGTGCCCATGCCCGAGTTCTCCTACACCGACATGCTGCCGACAGGCGCCGATGAGACCGAATACCGGCTGCTCAGGGCCGACGGCATCAGCGTGGAAAAGGCATTCGGCCGGGAGTTCTTGCAGCTGGAGCCGGAGGTACTGACCGAGCTCACGGCGGCAGCCATGCACGATATCGCGCACCTGCTGCGGCCGGCTCACCTGAGGCAGCTAAGGTCCATCCTCGACGACCCCGAGGCCAGCCCCAACGACAGGTTCGTGGCGGGCGACCTGCTCAAGAACGCGTGCATCGCGGCCGGCGGCATCCTGCCGATGTGCCAGGACACCGGCACCGCCATCGTCATGGGCAAGCGCGGCCAGCAGGTCCTGACCGACGGCCGGGATGAGGAGCACATCGCCCGCGGCGTGTACGACGCTTACACCAAGCTCAACCTTCGCTACTCCCAGCTAGCGCCGATCACCATGTGGGACGAGCACAACACCGGCAGCAACCTCCCGGCCCAGATCGAGCTGTACGCAACCGACGGCGCTGAGTACAAGTTCCTGTTCATGGCCAAGGGCGGCGGCTCGGCCAACAAGTCCTACCTCTATCAAGAGACCAAGGCGGTGCTCAGCCCGGCCAGGATGGCCTCGTTCCTTGAGGAAAAGATCCGCTCGCTCGGAACGGCTGCCTGCCCGCCGTATCACCTGGCCATCGTGGTCGGCGGCACGAGCGCTGAGTACGCCCTGAAGACGGCCAAGTACGCGTCGGCCAAATACCTCGACGCGCTCCCGACAGCGGGATCGATGGACGCGCACGGCTTCCGCGACCTCGAACTCGAACAGCAGGTGCTGGAGATCACCCGGCGCGCCGGGATCGGCGCTCAGTTCGGCGGCAAGTACTTCTGTCACGACGTGCGCGTGATCCGGCTCCCGCGCCACGGCGCCTCCTGCCCCGTCGCGATCGCGGTGTCGTGTTCCGCGGATCGACAGGCCAAAGCCAAGATCAACGGGAACGGGGTATTCCTCGAGCAACTGGAGACCGACCCCGCGCAGTATCTTCCCGATACCGACGAGGCCGAGCTGGACTCCGGCGTTGTTCGCATCGACCTGTCGAGGCCGATGAGCGAGATCCGGGCCGAGCTGTCCCGTTACCCCATCAAAACCAGGCTGGCGCTCAGCGGCCCCATGGTGGTGGCTCGTGACATCGCGCACGCCAAGATCAACGAGCTACTCGATTCGGGCCAGCCGATGCCGGCCTACCTGCGCGATCACGCGGTCTACTACGCCGGCCCGGCTAAGACGCCCGAAGGCTACGCGTCCGGCTCCTTCGGCCCGACAACGGCCGGCCGGATGGACTCCTACGTCGACAAGTTCCAGGCAGCGGGCGGTTCGCTCGTCATGCTCGCGAAGGGGAACCGGTCGGCCGCAGTGACCAAGGCCTGCCAGGAGCACGGCGGCTTCTACCTCGGGTCGATTGGCGGCGCAGCGGCCAAGCTCGCCCGGGACTGCATCACCAAGGTCGAGGTGCTTGAGTACCCCGAACTCGGCATGGAGGCGGTGTGGCGGATCGAGGTTCGCGATTTCCCCGCCTTCATCGTGGTAGACGACAAGGGCAACGACTTCTTCGCCGACGTGACCACGCCTCAGCAGCCGCTCCTCACCATCGGCTCGGGACCAAGCTAAAGGCTGGGAGGCTGTCATGGCCGACGCACCGGATGGCTACCGCGTCGAGCACGACTCGATGGGTGAGGTGCTCGTGCCCGCCGACGCGCTGTGGGGCGCGCAGACGCAACGGGCTGTTGAGAACTTCCAGATCTCCGCCGAGCCGCTGTCCCGCGACATGATCGGCGCGCTCGCATCGATCAAGGGTGTCGCCGCCACGGTGAACGCCACGCTGGGCGTGCTGCCGGGCGACATGGCAGTGGCGATCCATGATGCGGCAGCCGAGGTGGCGCGCGGCAAGCATGACGACCAGTTCCCGATCGATGTGTTCCAGACCGGCTCTGGCACCTCGTCGAACATGAATGCCAACGAGGTGATCGCCCGCCTGGCCACGCAGCGGCTCGGCCGTCCGGTCCATCCGAACGACCACGTGAACGCGTCCCAGTCGTCCAACGATGTGTTCCCGTCCGCAATCCACCTGGCCGCTGTGCGGCTGATCGTGGTTTCCCTGCTCCCGGCTCTCGACCGTCTCGGTGACGCGCTCGAAGCCAAGGCCGCCGAGTTCGCCGGCGTGGTCAAGAGCGGCCGCACGCACCTGATGGACGCGACTCCGGTGATGCTCGGGCAGGAGTTCGGCGGCTACGCGGCCGCGGTGCGGCACGGCCTGCAGCGCGCCCGCGACGTGCTGCCGGACGCCGGCCAGCTGCCGCTCGGCGGCACCGCGGTCGGCACCGGGCTGAACGCGCCGGCCGGCTTTGCCGCCGCCGTCGTCGACACGCTGGCGGACAGCATGCAGTTGCCGCTGACGGAGGCGCCGAACCACTTCGAGGCGGCGGGCGCGAGAGACGGCCTCGTCGCGGCGAGCGGGGTGACCAGGACCATCGCGGTCAGCCTCTACAAGATCTGCAACGACCTGCGGCTGATGGGCTCCGGGCCGCGAACCGGGCTCGCTGAGATCCGGATCCCGGACCTGCAGCCGGGCTCGTCCATCATGCCGGGCAAGGTCAACCCGGTGATCTGCGAGGCGGTCTGTCAGGTCTGCACGCAGGTGGTGGGAAACGACGCCGCGGTCGCCTTCGGCGGCGCGGCCGGCAACTTCGAACTGAACGTCATGATGCCGGTCATCGCCCGCAATCTGCTGTCCTCGCTGCGCCTGCTGGCGGCCGCGTCGGTCTCGCTCGCCGACAAGTGCGTGGCTGGCATCGGCGCCAATGTCGAGCACTTGCGGCGCAACGCGGAGTCGTCCCCGGCGATCGTCACGGCGCTCAACCCGTATATCGGGTACGAGGCCGCCGCTGCCGTTGCGCACGAGGCGCTGGAGACCGGAGCGACCATTCGCGACATCGTCTTCGCTCGCGGTCATGTCGCCAGCGGCGAGATCACCCAGGAACAGCTGGACAAAGCCCTGGATGTCGTTGCAATGACGAGATCGCAAGAGTAACGAATCCGGGCCGTCCGGACGCTACTCTGTCGTCGGTCAAACTCACATCTTTCTCACAGGACGCTGAGCGTCTGCTGTAGATAGGGTCCCGCCATGCACGCAGTCATGGGCAGCGGCCGGCTGATTGCCGGACGTTATCGCCTGCAGGGGCCGATCGGCCGGGGCGCGATGGGCATCGTCTGGCGGGGCCGCGACGAATTGCTCGCCCGGGACGTGGCCGTGAAGGAAGTGCAGATTGCCGCGCACGCCGCACCGTCCGACGCGGAGGCGATCTATCAGCGCACGCTGCGCGAGGCGAGGACCGCAGCCCGGCTCAAGCACCCCAGCGTCGTAACCGTCTATGACGTGGTCGAGGAGAACGGCAGCCCGTGGATCATCATGGAGCTGGTCGAGGCGCGTTCGCTGGACCGGGTAATCACCGAGGACGGGCCGCTGCCGCCGCTGCAAGCCGCTGAACTCGGTTCCAGCCTGGTCAGCGCATTGGCGACCGCGCACGCGGCCGGCGTGCTGCACCGAGACGTCAAGCCGAGCAACGTCCTGGTCGCCCGGGATGGCAAACCCGTGCTGACTGATTTCGGGATCGCGACCTTCGCTGAAGACCCCTCGATGACACTGGGCGGCATTGTGGTCGGCACGCCTGGCTTCACCGCGCCGGAACGGGTCCGCGGTGACATTGCGACCCCGGCATCTGACCTCTGGTCACTCGGCGCCACGCTGTATGCGGCTGTCGAAGGACGCGGGCCATTCGACCGGGTCGGCGGCTCGACCGTCATTACTGCCGGGGTAGCAACGGAGGACGCACCGCGGGCGCCATCCGCGGGCCCGCTTGCCCCTGTCATTGACGCTCTGCTCAGCCGGGATCCCGGCAGCAGGCCGGACGCTGCGACCGCGGCGCGGCTGTTGTCGGAGGCGACGACCGCAGCCCGGACCGGCGAACGCTCACTCGGCGAGGGCTGGCTTGCTGCCGAGGCCAGCACGGCGGCGAGGCGGGCAGCCAGCAGCCGCAGCGCAGACAGCGGAGATGCAGGCAACAGCGTTGCGCCCAGTGGCGGGGCAGCCCACGGCAGTGCAGCCAGTAGCGGTGCAGCCCGTGGCAGTGCAGCCAGTAGCGGTGCAGCCAGTGGCAGTGCGGCCAGTAGCGGTGCGGCCAGTAGCAGTGCGGCTAGCGCCCGCCCATCGGGTGGCGACCCAGCCGTCGGGAGTTCAGCCGCCGGGAACTCAGCCGTCAGCGACGCAGCCGCCTATAACTCACTAGCCCCCAACTCAGTCGCTACTGACGCAGGTGCCGCTGACGCAGCCGCCCGGAACTCAGCCGCCGGTGACGCAGCCGCGGCGGCGGCCGTCGGTGCCGCGGCGGCGGACACCGGCGGCGGCAGTCACGCTGCTGCGTCTCCCCGTGACTCTGGCCAGTCAGCGGCGCCAGCATCTGCCACGGATCGCGCCGAGTCCCAGCAGACTAGTGAGCGGCGGGCGGCGTTCCTCGCTCCCCCGGTCTATACCGAACTGTCGATACCCGACCCGGCAGGTCCGGGTGAAGCGCTCGACCATGCTGCTCTGGCCCGCGACGCGGCAGGGGCCGGAGCAGCCATGCCGGTTCTCGGCTCTGATCGCGAGCCAATCCTGTGGGAGCCGATGAAACCGGCCTCCGGCGAGACTCACGTTGCCGCCGATGCCGGGCTGCCAGGCGGGGCCCCCGGCCAAGGCGGCCCATCGGGCACCGGCGGGCCAGCCGGCCCGAGTGGCCCCTCCGGGTCCGGCGGCGGCAACGGATGGCTGCGGTTCTGGAACCGGAGCGGGCCGTCCAAGCCCTCGTCGGGCCGCTGGCGGCTGATGGTAGCCGGGGCAGGGATTGCCGCGATCGTGGTAGCCGCGGTTGTCGGCTGGGATATCTACTCGCACACGCAGACTACGCAGGCACTGGGCTCGTCGCAGCTCGGCGCACAGGCAGTCGGCGCATCCAGCTCAGCCCATCCGGCCGTGAGCGGCTCGGCCAGTGCCCGCGGCACGCACGTCAGCGCGCCGGCTAAGGGCAAGCATGGTGCCGCGCCGTCGCCTGGCCATGCGCTCAGTACTGGCAAGCCATCCCCGGCACCATCACGGAAAACCTCGTCGTCCGCAAGCCCGAGTGGCAGCGCCACTACTCAACCGTCTCCGTCGGCAAGTGTGACGCCTACTCCGACCGTTACCCCGACGCCGACCCCGTCAACGAGTCCCGCGCCGGTGCTCCCGCCCGGTTACGTGTGGCACAACTTCAGCGCGGCCGAACTGGGCGCGACGGCAGGCTTCAAGATCGGCCTGCCAGAAGCGTGGACGCAACGCCTGACCGGACAGATTGTGCACTTCAATCAGCCCGCGCGGAACTTCCACCTGACCGTCAACGTCGGCCTCTGGACCTATCCCAAGCCGCTAGCTGAGGCCAAGTACCTGGCCAAGAAGGACGCCAAGAACTACAACGACTACACGCAGCTTGTGCTGGGCGCAGTCGGCTTCAAGGCGATCGGCGGCTTCAGGGCGGCTCCGGCGGCCGAGCTGAAGTTCAGCTGGGACAAACTGTCTGGCGGCAACGACACGGAATTGGTCATCCTGGTGTCGCTCACCACCAAGGCCGGAGTCCAGACCTACACGTTCAGCTTGTGGGCTCCGACAGCCACCTTCGGAACTGCGCGCGGCACGTTGCACACGGCCCTCAAGACCTTCCGGCCACTGCCCGCCGTCTGACGCCTTCAGGTCCGCGGCGAAACCGGAACCACGGGCAGCACGCCCCGGCTTACGCCGTCGTTCACCAGCATCGCTGTGACCTGGCTGTTGCCCCGCGACAGCAGAGTCACAGCCACGATCGCTGACCATCAATACTCGGCTAGTACCAGCCGTCGGCTTCCTCGTGGTCCCAGGCCGCACACGGGGTCCCGTACGTCGACTGGATGTAGCCGAGGCCCCACTTAATCTGCGTCGTCGGGTCTGTCTGCCAGTCTGGTCCGGCGCTGGCCATCTTGGAGCCGGGCAGCGCTTGCGGGATGCCGTAGGCACCGCTGGCATTCTCGGCGTTGTATATCCAGCCGCTTTCTGCCTGCCACAGGTCGTCCAGGCAGCCCCACTGGCTGGTGCTGAACCCGTACGACGACAGCAAGCCGTAGGCAATGCTCTGGGCGGTGCCCGGATCGGGCGCCGGTGCATTCACCACCGGTGAGCCACCCGACGCGCTGCCGCCCGACGACGAGCCAGCGGACGACCCCGTGCTGATCTTCGGGGTGCTTGCCACGCTGAACGCCTCGGTTGCGGCGGTCTGCAGGATGACTTGCCGTCGCGCCGACTCCAGCTCGATACCTGACTTGCCACCCGATATCTGCGCCACGGCGGCGCCCAGCGGGTCGGTACCTGAGCCGGGCTGTCCGGTGATAACCAGCGCAGCGATGGCAGTCACTGTGATAGTTGCAGCGGCTGCAGTGACCATGAAGACGCCCACTCGCCTGCGCCTAGGGCGCCTGGCTTGAGGCCGTCTCCGATGTTGTGACAATGCGGTCCTTCCGTCGGCCATGCGCTGCCGGGCGGAGCACCCGGCACGCGGGACCGCTGCGGTACAGGGCAGCGAGTCGCATGACGGCCGGGCTGGTCTGGGCCCGGCACCGTCGCGGCACAACGTTGCCAGAACTGCACACCGCTACCAAGCGTTTCCGCCGAAAAAGCTGTGCCGGAAACCCGTAATTGGTGTCGGGCAGATCACAGATTGGCTATAAGTAATGTAACAATTACTCGCCGTAACGAGCCTTTGCTGTGACCACAGCTTCAGCGCGCCGACGGCGGCGACACGCCGGGGTCCTGGCGTGTCGCCACCGCCAGCGAAGGCGTTTCGCGACGTTTTGCCGGCCAGCCAGGGACGATGCGGCTGGCCGGCCCTTCCGCGGACGCCCGGCGAGCAGCTAGCTTGTGTGGCAGCGTCGTGCCATCGGGCTTGGGCGCGAAGGCGGGCGGGGACGGGAGATATGAGCAGTTCCAAGCACCGGGCATGGACTCTGAGTACCGACGATGCCGCTTCCCTGATAGCCGAAGCCCGTAAGGCGTTGTTCGTCATGGTGGGCTTCCTGGCCATCTTGTGGATCGTCCAGCTCGTCAACTTCGCCTACGGCTACCACCTCAGCATGGCCTACGGCATCGTCCCCCACGACGTGCACAGCCTGCCGTACCTGCTGACAGCTCCGTTCCTGCACGTGAGCTGGACCCACATCGAATCCAACTCGGGCCCGCTGTTCATCTTCGGATTCCTGGCCGCCTACCGAGGGGTCAAGCGTTTTCTCGGGCTGACCGTGCTGGTCATCGTTACCAGCGGCATGGCCGCCTGGATCTTTGGCGCGACCGGCACTGTCGGCGTGGGTGCGAGCGGCGTGGTCTTCGGCTATCTCGGCTACGTCCTGGTCAAGGGCTTCTTCGACCGGCACGGCATCGACATCATGATCGGCGCCGTCATGGCGCTGTGCTTCGCTTACCAGTTCACCGTGCTGCTGCCACAGGCCGGCATTGGCTGGCAGGACCACATCGGCGGCCTGGTCGGGGGGCTCGCGGGCGGCTGGATCTTCCGGGATCGCGCCGCGGCGGCAGCGCGGTCGAAGGCGCGGGCGGTCGCGGCAGCGAAGACGCCGTCGCTGGCCAGCACCGGCGCCGGCACGACGAGCACGCTGCCGGCACGCGTGGTTCCTGCTGGCGCGTCGGCCGGCTCGGCCGCTGCACCCCAGCAAGAACGCAACACCGGCATGTACTCCGGGCCGCGAGCTGACCTGCACCGCGAACTGGACGACCTCGGCCTCTGACCCGAGTACCCCGGCCGCGTCGGCTGGCCTAAAGTCAGCTGAATGGCTGCCGGAGAGCGCACGAGCATTCCGATCGTTGACGCACACCACCATGTCTGGGATCCGGGTGTCCGGGCGCAGCCGTGGCTCGACAGTGACGAGGCGCTTGCGCCGTTGCGCCGGAAGTTCACCGCAGCTGACCTCGCGCCAGTCGCCGCCGAGGCTGGCGTGACGACAACCGTGGTGGTGCAGACCGTCACCGAGCCGACCGAGACGCCGGAGCTGCTCGCTCTGGCACGCACCGGGCCGCTCGTCGCCGCGGTCGTCGGCTGGACAGATCTGACGCACGCTGGCGCCGGCGACGCGATTGCCGAACTCCGCGCAGCGCCCGGCGGCGAGTTCCTGGCAGGCATGCGCCATCCGCTGCTCACCGAGCCGGATCCCGACTGGCTCGCGCGCCGTGATGTCCGGCGCGGCCTGGCGGCACTCGCGGCCGCCGGGCTGACGTTTGATCTCGTCCTGCAGCCTGATCAGCTGGCGAGCGCTGTGCAGGCCGCCGCCGCCACGCCTGAGCTGATCTTCGTTCTCGACCATCTCGGCAATGTCGACGTCACCGCAAATACAGTGCCGTCTGCAAATACGGTGCCGGATCAAGCATGGGCTGCGGCATTTGCCGCCCTGGCCGCGCTGCCCAATACTGTCTGCAAGCTGTCCGGAATCCTCGGGGAGGCGCCCGTCGAGCGCTTGCGGCCATATTTCGACCTCGCGCTTGAGGCTTTCGGGCCGCAACGGCTGATGTTCGGCTCTGACTGGCCGGTCTGCACGCTCGAGTCGGGCTACCGCGACGTGGTGACAAGGGCGACGGCGCTGACCGCCAGGCTGAGCGAGCCGGAACGAGCCGCCATCATGGCCGATACCGCCCGCAGCGTGTACCACATCCGCGGCCTGCCGGCCGCCGCGGCCCCGGCTAACCGTCGTTCCCGCCGGTATTAACGTTGCTTGTAGACGCGGCTCGGACGGTCGTAGTTGGCCCGCCCGGCTAGCTAGCAGGGTCCGCTGCCGGCGAAGGCTCCCGATGGGAGACGAGCGTGACCATACCTCCGGCTGCGGGCCCTGGAAACGACCCGCCGGTGCTCACCATAGGCCGGCTTAGCGAGGAGCACATAGCTCAGCTGCGCCGGCTCGGAGAGATCCGCCCGACGCTCGCTGGCCAGGTGCTGTACCGGGAGGGAGACCGCGGCCACGACTTCTTCGTGATCATGTCGGGCCGGGTCCGGATCGTCGACCACCAGGCGGGCGTCGAGCGTGAGATCGCCAGCGCAGGTCCGGGCCAGTTCGTCGGCGACCTGGCTCTGCTGACTGGCGAGCGCGAATTCACTACAGCCGTGGTGGCAGAGCCAGGAAGTGTCCTGGCGGTGCCGCTTCACCGGCTGCAGGCCCTGATCGCTCGAGATCAGGTTATAGGCCGATTCATTCTCCATACCACGCTCGCGCGGCGTCAGCTCGCTACGAGCTATGGAGCTGGGCTGCGGATCATCGGGCCCCGGGACTCAGCGGAGACGCGCCGGCTGGTGGAGTTCGCGACCCGCAACCGGATTCCGCATATATGGCTCAGCTCAGCCAGCGATCCGCTTGTCCAGACACTGCTCGCCCGCCGACATCTGACCTGGGACCAGACCCCGATCGTGGTCATGCGGGGCGGTGAGGCGCTTAGCCGGCCATCCAACGCCGAGCTAGCGCGAGCGGCCGGGGTCGGCACGCGCGCGAGACCAGGCATGACCTACGACCTGGTCATTGTCGGCGCCGGACCGGCCGGCCTGGCATCAGCTGTGTACGGCGCGTCGGAAGGATTGTCCGTTGCTCTCATCGACGCCATCGCCGTGGGCGGCCAGATCGCGACTACGTCGCGTATCGAGAACTATCTTGGCTTCCCTGTCGGTATCAACGGTGAAGAGTTCGCGGCGCGCGCCTTCGTGCAGGCGCTGCGATTCGGCGCGTCGATAGTCCTGCCAGCGACAGCCACCGGGTTGTCCCTGGCTGGCGCGGGTTATGTCGTGCATCTCGACACTGATGACGACGTCGAAGCACGCAGTGTCGTCATCTCAACCGGTGTCAGCTACCGGCGCCTTGAGGCGGCCGGCGTCGACCGCTTCGCCGGAGTCAGCGTCTTCTACACGCCGCTGATGATGCACGACGAGGTAGCAGCAGGAGAGCCGGTCGTCATCTGCGGCGGCGGAAACTCGGCGGGCCAGGCTGCGATCGCGCTGGACGATAGGGGCAATCCGGTCACCATCGTCGTTCGCGGCCCCGATCTGACAGCCACCATGTCGCATTACCTGGTCGACCGGATCCGCGCCCGGCCGGGCATCAGAGTTCTGACCCACAGCCTGATCAGGGAACTGGCCGGAAATGAGCAACTCGAGTCCGTCAGCATCGAAGACCTCACCACATCTGCGCGCGAGTCGCTGCCTGCGGGCGCGCTGTTCGTCCTGATCGGCGCCGAACCCCACACCCGGTGGCTGGCGGACTCCATCGGCCTGGACAAAGCTGGCTACGTCCTCACAGGCCCCGGCCTCGGCCCGGAAGCACGACGCGAGCAGCCATGGATCGGGCTGGACCGCGATCCGTACCTGCTGGAAACGAGTGTTCCCGGCGTCTTCGCCGCCGGCGACGTCCGCAGCGGATCGGTCAAAAGAGTGGCCTCGGCTGTCGGCGAGGGCTCGATCGCGGTCCGGTTCGTGAGCGAGTACCTCGGCAGCAGAACCTAGGCCGGAAACCGCGCAAGCCTGACAAGTCAGGCCTTCATCATCAACGCGACGAACCGGCGCAGTCGCCAGCACCCGCAAGGCGCTTGAGATGATGCCGCACGTCAGCTGGCGCAAGCCAGCCTTCGCACCGCGTGCCAAGGCGAAAGCCTTTATGTATGGCCTCCACGCGTTGCGGTCGGTGCGTGCGAGGACGGTGCGCTTTGCGATCAAGTTACGCGGAAGAGTAGAAGCGCAGGCAGTGGCATCCCTCGACTGGGAAGCCGCGCCTGCCGTTAGCTACTGCGAGCTGGGAGCCGGCTGGCGAGGCGGCGGCGCCAGCGGTCAGTTCTGTGGTCGGCCCGCACTTGCCTGACGACATTGCGGCCGGGTATTCCGGTCACCCCGCCGCCGCCGTGAGTTGCCGAACCTGCCTGATACAGGCCGCGAACTGGGGTACGCAGGTCGGCATAGCCCGCGGCCGGCCGGCCGTGGAACATCTGCCCGAGGCTGAGCTCGCCATGGAAGATATTGCCGCCGACAAGCCCGTACTCCTGCTGCATCTGGTGCGGCCCGATCACTTGCCGGTGCAGGACGGAGCTGGCGAAGCCCGGCGCGATCGTCTCCATCCGGGCGATCATGCGGTCGGCGTAGCGCCCGAGCGCGGTTTCATCCGGTGAGTCCGCGTACCGGTGCGGCACCCATTGCGTGAACATCGACATCACGTGCTGCCCTGACGGGGCCAGCGTGTCGTCGAACACGCTCGGGATACAGACATCAGCAAAGGGCAGGGCCGACGGCCTGCCGGAGACTGCCTCCTGGAAGGCGGTCTCAATGTCATCCAGGCTTTCAGCGAGGACGATCGTGCCGCCATGGACCTGCGGGTCGAAGTCCGGGTGGCTCGCGAACACCGGCAGCCGGTCCAGTGCCAGGTTGATCTTCACGGTGCCACTGCGGGTCTGCCAGCCCTCAATGTCGGCCAGGAACGGCCCTGGCAGGTCCGCGGCGTCGACAAGCTCGAGAAACGCGATCTTGGGATGCACGGTCGTGATCACCGTGTCCGCATCGATCTCCTCGCCGGAGGCCAGTGTCACCCCCGCGACCTTGCGGCCCGCCGCGCCGCCGCCGGCTACGGTCCGGATCTTCGCCACCGGAGCGCCAACGCGGATCTCGGCACCGAACGAGCGTGCCGCGGCAGCCAGTGCCCCGGTAACTCCGCCCATCCCGCCGCGCGGGAACCCCCAGGCGCCCGCGTGCCCGTCGGTGTCCCCGATGTGGTGATGCAAGACGACGTATGCGGTGCCTGGCGACCTCGGTCCTGCCCAGGTCCCGATCACGCCAGAGACTGAGAGAAGGCCGCGCAGCGCGTCCGATTCGAAGTACCGGTCCAGCAAGTCGGCAATGCTCCCGGTGAGCAGCCGGGTGATGTCGACCGCACCGCGCGCGTCCAGCTTCCGCAGGTGGCGTAGCAGCATTCCCTGCCGGGCGAGATCAGCTGGCCGCCGGGAGCCGAGCCGTGGCGGGATCTCGTCGAGCATCGGCCCGAGTACCTGCGCGATGGTCTGCATGTGCGACTCGTATGCCGGGTACGCCGCGGCGTCTGCGGCGGAGAACTTGCCGATCTCCGTTGCGCGATCTGCCTGGTCATCCGGGAGCCGCAGGTACGTGCCGTCGGCACGCGGCGCGAAGTACGGGCCCTGCGGGAACACGTGGTATCCGTGGCTGGTCAGCTGCAGGTCCGCAACGATGTCTGGCGGGAGCAACGACACGACGTACGACAGCGAGGTAACCAGGTAATCGGGTCCGAAGGGACGCTCGCTCACCGCTGCGCCACCAACGATGTCCCGCCGCTCGCAGACCAGGACGTCCTGGCCGTCCCTGGCCAGGTACGCGGCGGCTACCAGGCCGTTATGGCCGCCGCCTACCACCACGACATCCCGGCGCGATCTCACCACTTGCTCTCCTCGCAGACTTACCCGGCGAGCGGGAAAAAGCAGGCATGCGACCTGCCGTCGGCTTCTGTCACGGTTGGCGGCCGCTCAGCGTAGCAGCGGGCCCGGGCAGCGGGACACCGGCTGACGAAGACGCAGCAGTCCGGTCCCGATTGCCCAGCCGGCTCGGCTAGCCCAGTCGACCCGGCTAGCCCAGTCGACCCGGCTAGCACAGCCGACCCGGCTAGCACAGCCGACCCGGCTAGCACAGCCGACCCGGCTAGCCCAGTCGACCCGGCTAGCCCAGTCGACCCGGCTGGCACAGGCGAATCGGCTAGTACAGGCCGAGCCGTGCTGCCGGCCGCAGGATGGCTGGTCGCGGCAGGCAGGTTCGCCGGGGTGCTCATCTTGCGCCGTGCCGGGTGGTCCGCCGGCACTGCGTCGTGCAGCGACTTGGTATAGGG
>Ga0335072_10007891_pt1 | contig 15466 bp, 14 predicted proteins | sample Lox_Sample_21_FD_206725 | JGI IMG/M metagenome (GOLD analysis project Ga0335072, IMG submission 206725) | Soil microbial communities from Loxahatchee National Wildlife Refuge, Florida, United States - Lox_Sample_2.1 | ecosystem: Environmental > Terrestrial > Soil > Wetlands | place: USA... | reverse complement strand
ACGTCCGCCGGCAGCACGGCGCCGGCCAGCGCGCGCCCGCCCGATAGCGGGCCGCCCGCTACCCGTGCCGCCGCCGGGTCGGTGCCGTCGGCAAGGACAACGCCGCTGACCCGGTCGAGACCGGTGAAGCCGATGACCGCCTGACCGATGACGAACCTGATGCCGGCCCGCTCGTGCGCCCGCTGAATGGCCTGCGCCAGCTCGGTGCCGAGGACGCGCAGCATCGGCGGGCCGACGGGCTCCACGACCGTCACGTCGCAGCCCACGGCGAGGGCCGTGCAGGCGATCTCGCAGCCGAGGAAACCGCCGCCGACTACTACGACGCGCGGCCGGGGAGAGCCGGGCGCCGTGACGGCATCGGAGCCGGCCAGGCGCGGGGGCAGAGCGGCCGCGGCGGCGACGGGGGAGGCCTTGGCGGCGCGGGTGACCGAGACGGCGGCGAACGCTCCCGCGGCAGTCAGCGCGGCGCGCAGGTCAGCGCGCAGGTCCGCACAGTCGTCGAGGGTGCGGACCACATGCCGGCCGCTGCCGGGCCCATCGGGTCCCGGCACATGCAGCCGCCGGGGGCGCAGCCCGGTCGCGATCACCAGTCCGTCGCAGTGCACCAGGTCACCATTAGCGAGTTCGAGCCTGCCGCGGCCGATGTCGGCCCCCGTGACAGCGGCGCCAAGGCGGAAGGTCACGTCCGCGACCGACGTGCGCCGGCGGAACGCGGCTCGCTCGTGCAGCGCCGCCAGGTCGTCCCCGCGGTCCGTGCCCGCGCCGGGTGCGGTCTGGGCGCCGAGCAGCTCGTGGACGAGGAGTTCCTTCGACAGCGGCGGCCGGTTGTACGGCATGTGCGCCTCGGCCCCGATGACCGTGAGCGGGCCGGCATGGCCAGCCGCACGCAACTGCTCGGCGGCGCGCAGCCCGCCGAGGCCGGCGCCGACGACGGCGACGTGCTTGGTCATGAATCGGTCCTCCTTGTCCTGGCGGCGTGCTTGGCTCAAACTGACCTGCCGAACCGGTGAAACCGCGCGCCCGCTCCGCAAAATCCGGGCGGCCGGCACGGGACCCGGCGGCAGTCGCGCGTTCGGCCCGCGGCATTCGTAAGCCGGCGCTAGCCGTCCGGCGCAGCGGGCCTGGCTTAGTCGGCGATCGTAATGGCCTGCTCCGGGCAGGCGTCGGCGGCGTCCTCAGCGTCGGCGCGGAGCGCGTCGTCCGGCGCCGGGTCGAAGACGAGGTGGCCCTCGTCGTCGATAAGGAAAATGTCCGGCGCGGCGATCGCGCACTGGCCGTGGTCGGCGCAGACGCTGAAGTCCACCTCGATGCGCATCGGTGCGTCTCCTTCATATGCTTTCTGCCAGGGCTGGCAGGTTCGCTGGTTTACCCGGTGTGGGCTGGCCCGATGGGGGCAGTTGGGCGGGTGAGGGTGACCGGCGGCACGGGGGTGGCGTGTCGCCGGGCGCCCGCCTTGAACCTTCGGGGCCCGCGGTTCCCCTGGGTCGTGGTCACGGGGCCGAGGTGAAGGCGATCGGGAGGCTGACCGGACCGGTGTTGCCGGAGTCGGGCAGCCACTCGGGCGTTCCGTCCAGGTGCGGGTCGATCAGGCGGCGGGCGAGCAGCGGCAGGGCCTCGCTCATGTCGCCGCGTGCGACGAAATGTCCAAGGCAGTGGTGCGCGCCGCCGCCGAAGCCGTGGTGCGGCCTGCGCTCGGCCTCGATGTTGAACCCGCGGCCGGGGAAGACCCGCGGGTCCGTGCCTGCCGACTGCGAGAACAGGTGCACTGTGGTGCCCGCGGCGATGTCCAGGCCCTCGAACGTGAAGTCCTCAAGCGCCTGCCTGGTCACCCAGGTGACGGTCGGGTTGACCCGCATGACCTCCTCGACGGCATTCCGGCCAAGGTCGGGCCGCTGGCCGAGCAGCCGCCACTGAGCGGGATGCTCAAGGAACGTCTGCATGGCCAGGCCAAGCTGGTTGCGCGTGGTGTCGAACCCGCCGAAGATCAGCAGCACCAGGCCGTCGCGCAGCTCGTCGTCGCTGAGCTTGTCGCCCTCGTCGCTGGCTTTCACCAGGGCGGTCACGAAGTCGTTGGCGGGCCTGGTCCTGCGGGCCTCGACCAGGTCGTCGGCGAAGGCGTAGAGGCTGGCCAGGGCAAGCTCGATCCTGGGCAGTTCCGGGCCCAGTGTGACGCCCATGGCCAGGCCGATCGCCGCGGACTCAGCGGCGATGACGGGCCACTCCTCCTCGGGCAGGCCGAGCATGATCGCGATGACCCGGGCGGCGTAGGGGGCGGCGAACTCGGAGATGAACTCCGCCTTGCCGCCCGCGGCGAAGTTGCCGATCAGCTCGCTGGCCAGGGCTCGGAACCTTGGCATCAGGGCGGCGACGAGGCGCGGGGAGAACGCCGGGTTCATCAGGCGGCGCAGCCGGTGATGCTCCTCGCCCTCCTTGTTCAGCACCCAGCTTGCCCACCAGTCCGCGAACGGGCCCTCGGTGATCCCGTTGTGCGCGGGCCAGGCGACGGAGCCCTGGCGGAGTTTGGGATGTTTGAGCAGGCGGCTCATCTCGTCATAGCGGAGCACCGCGAGGCCGTAGCTGGTGCGCGCGTACCAGGAACGCTCGCGCGCGGCGTACACGACCTCGGACTTGATGGCGAAGTCAGGACTCACGATGTCGAGGAACGGTGCCTCGTCGGCTGCGGTGGTCATTGCTGCCCTGGTCCCTCCGCGACGGCACGCGCCTGACTGGCGTCCTTCTGTGGCCTGACGGCAGCCGACAGGTGCGGCCCCGGTCGGCTGCCATTAATCATCTAAGGTTAGAGTTTGGATGTCAAGCGGTCCCCGGCACTCGCGCGGACTGCCGGGCCGGGTCAGGCGGCCGGGTCCGTCGTGGCGGCAAGAAGCCAGCCGCTGTCGGCGCCGATGTCGGTGACCGAGGCGAAGGTGCCGTCGCCCCGGGCTGGCAGCCGGGCCAGGCGGGTGCCGGAGATCCAGCGCGGCGTGTTCGCGGCGACCACCCTGCGCTCGGCGGTGACCAGGACCGCGGGGGCGGCAACGGAGCGCAAGATGGTGAGGAGTTCTGGTTCAAGGTGGGACATCCGGATGTCTGCGCCGGCCACGCCGAGAAACTCGTGCCCGCCGTCCGCACCGGTGTCGGTGACCGGGACCGTCAGCGTGAGCACGTACCGGTCGGCGCCGGAGAAGTCGACGTAGGGGCCGTACACGTAGCGCCGTCCCAGCTTGCGCGGCACAGTGAACCAGTCCATCTCCAGGTAGTCGTACAGGTCGATGGACTCCGGGTCCAGGTTCAGCCGGATCCTGGCGAACCCGTCCGGGTCTTCCTCGGCGGACGCGGTCCGCTGCCACCACTCGAGGTGACGTTCCTTGTCCGCGATCACGCCGGGGGCGGCCACGACACCCGCGCCGTCGGCGGCGGGCATCCGGCTGAGCTGATGCCAGATGATCTCGCGCATGCCGGCGAGCCGGTCGGGCGTGAGCACGGCACCCACGGCGAGGCAGTTCCGCCGCTGCGTCACGAAAGCGTCTCCGATCGCCGTGACGGGACCGAATATCCCCTCAAGCACTGACCGGACCCGCGAGCCTGCTGCTTCTAGGTCCACCACGCCTCGTCCCTCCCCGGACTCAGCCCTGTGCCATGGCCAGCCGTAGCGCTGTGAGCCGTCGCAGGTTCCGCTCCACGTGCCGTTCGGCCAGCGCCCGCGCGCCGTCGCCGTCCTCGGCCGCGATGGCGTCCGCGATCGCGGCGTGCTCGGCGGACACGGCGACGGGGTCGAGCAGCTCGGCGGCCTCCGTTATCGCGGTCGTTTCCGCCGGCAGCCACAGCAGCTCGCCGAGCTGCGTCTGCAGCCCGACCTCGAGCCGGGTGAGCCGTTCCGACTGGGACGCTATCGCGACCTCGATGTGGAAGCGGCTGTCGGCCCTGATCCGTGAGCCGAGCGAGGCCGCGCCGGACAGCTGGGCCGCGAGCGTGTGCAGCCGCCGCACGCTGACCCCGGACGCCCGCGCCGCCGCCAGCTTGGCGGCGGCGCCCGACACCGCGAACTGCTCGTCGACCACGTCGCGCAGCGCGCTTGTCGTCATGCCGCGCAGCCGCTCGCGCAGGACGGTGATCGCGGGCGCGGCCGGCCGCCGGACGAACGTGCCGCCGGTCCGGCCGCGTCGCGTCTCGACGAGGCCCTGCTCGCGCAGGGTCGCCAGCGCTTCCCGCAGGGTCATGGCAGACACGCCGAGTTGCGCGGCGAACTCTGTCTCCGGCGGCAGCTGCTCACCGTCCACGAAGAGACCCAGCTGGATCGCCTGGCTGACCCGCTGCACCACTTCGTCCGCCCGTCCCGCGGCGGCGAGGGGCGATATCAGCGATACAGAGTGCCGGCCATCCGTCATGACGTAAGGCTATGGGATTGTGGTTTTAACCGGCGGTGCCGCCGTCATCCGGTCGTCGGCGCCCTGCTCGCCGCCGCTGGCGGCGGGCCTGGTGAGCCGCGGCAGTCCGGTCCCCGTGGACAGGTACAGCTGGAGCACGAGGATCCAGACCACGACCGACGTGGCGACGTGCACCCAGACCAGGCCGGCCGGCAGGTGGTTGAAGTACTGGACGTAGCCGATGATGCCCTGAACGCCCAGGCCGACCAGGACCAGCCAGCCGAGCCGCACGGTCCGCGCCGACCCGCCGGAGTACCGCAGCCCGATCACCAGGGCCACGGCCAGTGCGCCGATGAACCAGCCGATGTCGGCGTGCAGCTGGGTGACGGCCTGAAGCGAGAAGTGGAACCGTGGCACGGTAGTGCGGTGGCCGTGGGAATCGATCGTGGTACCGGCCAGGGGGCCGGTACCGGTCACCACGGTGCCCGCGGCGAGCATCACAGCGGTGATGGCGGTGAGGACCGCTGCGAGCACTCGCAGGTCCGTGCGGGCGGGGGGCGGCGCGGGCGAGCCCGCGGTGGCCGCGTCGAGCGCGGATGCGCGCGCGTGCAGGACGACCGCGCTGGTCAGGATGACCGCGGTGGACAGCAGGAAGTGCACGGCCACCATCGCCGGGTTCAGCTTGGTCAGCACGACGATCCCGCCGACAACGGCCTGGGCGACGACCCCGAGAGGCAGCACCGCGGACAGCCAGACCAGATCCTTACGGGTCCGGCCGCTGGTCTGGTAGTACCGCAGGAACGCGATGAACGTCAGCCCGGCGATCGCGACAAGGGGGAAATTAAGCAGCCGGTTGCTGAACTCGATCCACGTGTTCAGCGTCGTCTGGCCCACCGAGTGCGCCGCGACGGCGCTCGTCTTCGTGCACGTCGGCCAGTCCGGGCAGCCAAGGCCCGACGACGACAAGCGGACCGCCGCGCCGGTGGAGATGATCACCGCGTTGGCGATCACCGAGGCCAGGGCCCACCCGCGCAGTGACTTCGTTGTCGGCCGCCACACCAGGTCGGTAAGTCTCGAAAGCACGCGCCCCATGCTAACGCTCCGTCCGTGCCGTATCGTCGCTCACCGGGTCTTCCGCCGCAAACCCGTACCGCGGCATGTGTCCGCGGGTGGCAAAGGCAGGGTAGCGCGACCCGGTCCCATGCCGGTGCGGCCGGGTTATCCATGGCGGGGCAGCAGCTCCTCAAGACTGGCCGGGCCAGAGCCGAGCAGGGCGATGACGACCGCCACCGCCGCCACGAAGGTCACGGCGATAGTGACCAAAAGCAGTTGCCTTGACCGCGTCTCGGGTGCTGACTGCCGGCTTGCCAGACGGCCGAGCGCCCAGATCAGCGGGGTGATGGCCAGCACGACCAGGCCAGCGACTGGTTCCCTGCGCAGCGCCGCCGCGCCGACGGCCGCGAAGCCGATCGCGGTGCGGGCCCAGGCGAGCCTGGTCCGTTCCGCGGCGCGGCCGGGATCGCGGCGGGGAGGGTCGTCGGGTGGCACGGCCGTTCGGCTACCCGGTCGCCGATATCAGCAAGATGGCCGCGGACAAGATCGCGATGCCGGTGATGGCGGCCGTGATGACCCGCGGCAGCACCGACCGCGGGAGCGGCTCGTTGCGGCGCAGTGCCGCCTGGTTCCGCTGCCATTCCCAGTAGGCGACCACCGATACGACCGCGCCGAGCACGATCAGCGGTACGCCGATCACGTGACGGCCCCAGGGGACGCCGGCGAACGGCGGCAGCAGCTGCACGATCCCCAGCCCCGCCACGACCAGGGCCAGCGCGGTCCGGTTCCACGCCAGGAACGTGCGTTCGTTAGCGAGCGTGAACCGCGCGTCCGGTTCAGTGCCGTCGTCTGAGGGCCCAGGACCGCCGGCGTCCTGGCTGTCGTGACCGCTCGTCGTTCCTCCATCGCACCCGGCCGCGTTTACCTCCCCATGGTGACACGCAGGGCGGGCGCCGTGCCCGGGCGTGCCATCGGCCCGCGCGAAGGCAGGGGCCCGCGGGTGTCCGCCCAGCGGTCTCACTCCTTCAGGATGAGGCGGTCCGTGCGCTTGCCGGAGTTAATGAACCCTATGAGGAGCACCATCGAGCCGGAGAACGGCCTTCCCGCCGCGGACAGTACCGCCGCTTGATGAGCCGCCGTCCGCCAGTGCCGCCAGTGGAGCAACCATGACAGAGTCCGCGCCCCGCATCGACTACGCCAACCTCCCCGCGCCCGCCGAGGGGATTGTGATGACGCTGTTCATCACCGTCCGCAAGGTGGCGCGGTCCCGGGACTTCTACTCGCGCGTGCTCGGCGGCACGGTGGTCCTCGACGAGAACCCGTGCATCGTGAAGCTGGCCAATTCCTGGATCTTGATGAACCCGGGCGGTCCGCCCACCCCCGACAAGCCGGGCATCACGGTGGCCGACTACGAGCCGGGCGATACCACCTCGATCTTCCTGAACCTGCGGGTCGCCGACATCCAGGCCTGCTACGAGGAGTGGAAGGCGAAGGGGGCGGAGTTCGTCACGCCGCCGATCGACCGCGGCGCGGAGATCCGCTGCTACATGCGCGACCCGGACGGTTACCTCATCGAGGTCGGCCAGGCGACCGGCGTGCTGCACGGCCAGCTTGCCGCTAAGCGCCCGGAGGATCTCCCGGGCTGAGCCCCGCCGACGGAACGCTCTGGAGCGCCGTTGCCGGCCGGGGGCGGGCCATGCCCGGGATGAATCCGCGGAGCCAGGCGGCTCTTGCCGTGACGCCAGCGGTTAGCTGGCGGCAGGGTCCGGAGCGCGCGCCGTGCCCGCCGCCCCCGCGGACGCCGCGACGACGCACGCGATGCCGGCCCATTCCGCCGGCGACAGCCGCTGGCTGAGCACGGCCAGGCCGATCAGCGCGGCCACGGCGGGCTGGACCGACATCCACACCCCGAACAGGCTGGTGGGAATGCGGCGCAGGGTCTCAAGCTCTAGCCAGTACGGGATGACCGAGGACAGCAGGCCGATGCCGGCTCCTGCCGCGAGCAGCGGCAGGCGGAACATCTGCGGCGCGCCGGCGATGACGCCGGGCGCGGTGACCGCGACCGCGGCCACGCACATGGCGATGACGAGTCCCGAGGCGCCGGGCAGGCGCTGGCCCGCGGCCTTGGAGCCGAGTATGTAGGCCGCCCACGCAGTGCCGGCGGCGGCCGCCCAGGCGACGCCCGCCCAGTTCAGCCAGGTGCCGCCGACCGTGCCCGCGAGCAGCACCACGCCGGCCGCCGCGAGGGCCGCGTAGCCGAGCCCGGCCGCCCGGCGGTGGCGGCTGCCGCGCAGCGTGCCGGTGACCGTGACCGACAGCGGGCCGAGGAATTCGATGGTGACCGCGATGCCGAGCGGGATGCGCGCGAACGCCTGGTAGATCGAGAAGTTCATGAAAGCCAGGGCGATACCGAACGCGATCGTGATGACACCGTCCGCCCACGCTCGTCTCGCCACCAGGCCGGCGACCGCGCGGGCCGTGGGTCGTCCGGCCACCACAAGCAGGATCAGGGCCGCGGACCACAGCCGCAGCGTAGTGACCGCGGCGGGTGGGATCTGGCCGAACAAGCGGTCGGCTATCCCCGCGCCGGACTGCACCGACACCGCGCCGGCCAGCACCAGGCCGGCGGGCAGCGCGGCGGGCGTGCACCCGGCTCGCGAGCCGGGCGCCCGCCCGTGGCCATGGGCCGGACCAGAGTCCGGGCCGGCGACGTTTGTGGCCCTTACTCCCACCGGAAGAAGCGGACGGCGAGCGCGACGCCGATGACCGCCCAGACGGCCAGGGTGAGCACGTCCCTGGCCGGGAAGACAATCGCGTTCGCGAGTACGTTGCGCAGGCCCGTGGACAGCGCGCCGGTAGGCAGCAGTTCGAGCAGCGGGCGGGCCCCGGCCGGGAACTTGGTGAGCGGGAACACGACGCCGCCGATGCCGAGCAGGACGACGTAGATGAGGTTGGCCGCGGCCAGCGTCGCTTCGGCGCGCAACGTGCCCGCCAGCAGCAGCGCGAATCCGCTGAACGCGGCGGTGCCGAGCAGCACGAGCAGCGGCACGACGACGATGGCGGCCGGGCTGGCGTCGGGGGACCAGCCGAGCGCGAGCGCGACGAGCAGGATGATGACGGCTTGGAGCAGTTCGACGCCGATGACCGTGGCGGTCTTCGCGGCGATCAGGCCCGCGCGGGACAAGGGCGTCGCGCCGAGCCGCTTGAGTACGCCGTACCGGCGCTCGAACCCGGTGGCGATCGCCTGGCTGGTGAACGCCGTCGACATGACCGCGAGGGCGATCACGCCAGGCGTGAGGAAGTCGATCCTGGTGTACCCGCCGCCGAAGCTGATGAGCGGCTCCAAGCTGAACGCGGCGAGCAGCAGCAGCGGGATGACAAGCGTGAGCGTGAGCTGCTCGCCGTTGCGCAGCAGCTGCCTGGTCTCCTGAGCGGCCTGCGCGGCGACCATCCGGCGCAGCGAGGCGGCGCCAGGCGCGGGGGACCAAGTCCCCCGCACGGCGGCCTCGGCGGCGATCGGCTGGGATGTCAAGCGCGCAGCTCCTTTCCTGTTAGCTCGAGGAAGACGTCCTCGAGCGTGCGTGACTCGATCTGGACGCTGCTCGGCAGCACGCCGCGGTCGGCGCACCAGGCGGTGACCGCGGCGAGCAGGGCCGGCTGGACGCTCCCGCCGGGTACCTCGATCAGGTAGTGGCCGGCCGGGGACTCCTTGGCGGCACTGCCGGCCGGCAGCGCGGCGAGCAGGCTGTCGATGTCAAGGCCGGCCTCGGCGCGGAACCTGAGCTGCCCGGCGGACCCGGTGAGGTGAGCGGGGGTGCCGTCGGCGACCGCCCGGCCGTGGTCGATGATGACCACGTGGTCGGCCAGCCGCTCGGCCTCCTCCATGAAGTGCGTGGTGAGGATCACGCTGACCCCGTCGTTCTTCAGCGCGCTGACCAGGTCCCAGGTCGCGTGCCGTGCCTGCGGGTCCATGCCCGCGGTCGGCTCGTCGAGGAAGACCAGCTCAGGGCGGCCGAGGACGGCGGCGGCAAGGGAGAGCCGCTGCTGCTGCCCGCCAGAAAGCCGTTTATAGGGAATCTTCGCGTGACTTGTCAGGCCCACGATGTCAAGGAGCCACGCCGTGTCGTGTGGTTTCACATGGAACCGGCTGAGCGTCCTGAGGTACTCGCCGGCCGGGACCGCGGGCGGGATTCCGCCGGACTGGAGCATCACCCCGAGCCGGGGCTTGAGCCGGGCAGCGTCCCTGGCCGGATCGAGGCCGAGCACGCGCACCGTGCCCGCGTCGGCGCTGCGGTAGCCCTCGCAGACCTCAACGGTGGTGGTCTTGCCGGCACCGTTCGGCCCCAGGATCGCGGTCACCTCGCCGCGGCGCGCGGTGAGGCTCAGCCCGTCGACGGCGACCGCCGGCCCGTACCGCTTGACCATGCCGGAGATCTCGACGGCGGCTGGATTGCTCACGCACGCAGTCTAAGGGCCACGGCCAGTTCGCGCGCGGCACGGGTCCGACATTCTGTAGTAGTTCAGCCCGGCCGGCGTGCCCCGGACGGGGAGATAACAGCAACAGGCGCCGCGCGCTCGGTAACCACCGTCCGCGCTCGGCATCCGCTAACGATGTTGCTGGCAGCCGGTCCGGTCCGCGATGGCCTTGCGGGCCTTCTTGAGGTGCCCGTGCTTCAGGTGCCTGCCCTCCGCGGGCCAGTCCGGGCCCTCCGGCCACTGGGCCACCACCCGGGGCGCCGCCGCGTGCGGGTTACGGGCCCGGGCGAGGAACCGCTCGAACCGGGTCGCGCCCGGTAGCTCCACCCGGGCCGACTTAAGCCGGGCGTGGCAGGGGCCTGCCGCACCTGCCCGTTCCTGGTCGTCGTGGTCTTGATCGTGTCCAGGGGCGGCGCCCGGGCCGGTGCTGATCTCCAGCCAGGACAGCTGCTGGGCGCGCAGGTAGACCGGGGGCATGCCGTAGATCGTGTCGATCGCCTCGACGACCGAGGTGCACGATCCCGTGTTGCCGTAGAAGCCCCTGCCGTGCGCGTGCAGTTCCGGGTGGTGGGTGTGCCCGGACAGGTAGCCGAGGTAGCCCTCGGCGATGAACTCGTCGGCCCGCTCGCGGGCGGCGGAGTTCTGGCCGTAACCGCGCTGCGACAGGGCCAGGGCGCTGATGGATGTCCATGCGCGGCGCGAGACGATCGCGATGACAAGCGCGAGGATGGCGATGTCGACGAGCGCGCCGTAGCCCAGGATCTCACCGTCGTGCAGCCAGTGACTGGCGTCCGGGTGCCGGTCGCTGACCCGCCCCACCTCCGGCAGCACCAGGGCGAACAGCACGATCGGCGCGAGGATCACCCACCACAGGTGCCGGACGAGCTTGCGGTATACGAGCCGGGAGGCGAGGAACGACGGGAAATCCGCGGGGTCCGCCATCTCGTGCGCGCCAGTGAGCCAGTCCTTGCCGATCCACTCGATCTTGGGGATGACCTCGCGCACGATGTGGTGGCCCAGGGGGGTGTCCAGCGGGTTGCGTGCGTCCTGAAAGCAGTTGTACGGGTCAATCTGGTGGCCGTGCTCGACCCTGATCCTCTCCCCGCCCGGCAGCACCAGGTCGGCGGCGAGGCAGAGCCTGGCGCCTGTCGCCTCGCGGACCGCGGTCGCAGCCTTGAGATCCCAGGCGAGGTCTCCGTCGTGGTTGCCGACCGTGTAGATGACCTGGCCGCCCCGTTCGGTCACCTTGGCCAGCGCCCGGCACAGGTCGTCGTGCGCGTCGAGCACGTCGGACGCGGCGCGGCCGGGGTGGGCGAGCATCTCCACGATGTCGCCGGCGAGAACCACGGTCAGCGGCGCGGTCTCGGCAACGATCCTGCGGGCGAGTACCTCGCAGCTGCGCCCGGACACCGTCGTGCGCTCGGGCGGGAGATGCAGGTCACTGATCGCGATCACCTTGCCGCCAGGCACGACGGCTACCTCAAGCTGATCGGTGACATCAGGCAGCACCGGCGAAGCCATGCTATCCAGTCCTTCCCCCGGGGGGTATCCGTGACGGCCCGGGGCGTCGAGTTCCATGAGGTCCTGTGAAGACAAGCCCACAAACAGTAGCGCTCTTCCCTGAGCGAGACGTATGTGATCACTGAATGGTTCGCCGGCCTCCCGGCACCGCCAGTTGGGTCAGCTACCACGAAGCCGACGATAGTAACCTGGCCCCCGTGAGCGGCCTCATCTACCACATCGCCACCCGCGCGGACTGGGAGCGGGCGCGCGCCGACGGCGAGTACACGCGGTCCTCGGTGGACAAGACCTTGGCGGAGGAGGGCTTCATCCACGCGTCCCAGGCCTCGCAGGTGGCCCGGACGGCGAACAGATTCTACCGGGACATCCGCGGCGACCTGGTGCTGCTCGTCATCGACCCGGGACTGCTGCGCGCCGAGGTCCGCTACGAGCAGGTGCCGGGCGCGGACTTGCCGTTCCCGCACATCTACGGGCCGCTGAACGTCGACGCGGTGGTCGCCGCCCGGCCCTTCGCCGCCGGGCCCGACGGCACGTTCGCCTTCACCCAAGGGTCGTGACCGGTCCGTGGACGCCCGGTCTCGGCCGCGGCTCCCGGCCGCCGTTCTGTCACGCAGTTCAGGCATATGCCATCAGCATGACACGCCGGCGTGCACGACACGTAAACGCTCGCATACCGTGCGGGTAATCCCGCATACCGTGAGGGTAAATCCGGCCATAGGCGGACCGGGCTAGTGCGGCCGGCGGCCCGCGTCTACCCCTGGCACCCGCCTCGCGGAGTCCGGGTGGCCGCCTCGGTACCAGGGATCGGTGCAGCGCCGCTGCCTCACCCGAGACGGGTCAGGGGGGCCGGCGTCACCGTCGGGACCATGGTCCCCGGCCCGTGATCCAGCTTCACCGGGGATCATCCGGCGGCGGGTCGGCGGTGGCACGCACGACGCAGCGGAAACCCAGGTGCGCGGTGGAGGTGTCCACCGCCTCGCCCTGGCGCGCGGCCGGGCGGTAGCGCAGGCAGTAGTTGGGGGCGCACAGGTGGGAGCCGCCCTTGATGACGCGGCGCGGGATGTGGGCGCCCGGCTGGCCGGGCACCAGGCTGTCTTCCAGCGACGTCACCCGCGGGTTACGCGGCACGCAGCATGCGTGCGCGGCGCGCTGTGCGACGAAGTAGTCGCTTGTCCATTCCCAGACGTTGCCCGCCATGTCGTAAAGACCGTAGCCGTTCGGCGGGTAGCTCTGCACCGGGGACGTTCCCCGCTTGCCCGGCGGCTTGAGGTTCTGCCACGGGAACTCGCCCTGCCAGGTGTTGGCCATCGTCTTGTCCCCGGGGGCCGGGTCGTCACCCCAGGTGAACACCGCGCCCTCCAGGCCGCCGCGCGCGGCGAACTCCCACTCGGCCTCGGTCGGCAGTTCCTTGCCCGCCCACGCGGCGTAGGCGTCGGCATCCTCCGCGGCCACGTGGGTGACGGGGTGCCGTTCCCGGCCGTGCAGCGTGCTGCCGGGGCCCGCCGGGTGACGCCAGTTCGCGCCGGGGGTGTAGCGCCACCACTCCGTGACGTCCCGCAGGTCGGCCGGCCCGCTGGTTGGGAAGAAGACCAGCGAGCCGGGGCTCAGCAGCGCCGGGTCCGCGTCTGGGTACTTGGCAGGCTCGAGCGGCCGCTCGGCGACCGTGACGTACCCGGTCGCCCCCGCGAACCGGCGGAACTCGGCGACGGTCACCGGGTGCTCGTCGATCCAGAAGCCGTCGACCTCAACCCGGCGGACCGGCCGCTCCTCGGGATAGAAGTCAGCCGAGCCCATCAGGAAGCCGCCGCCGGGAATCCAGGTCATCTTCCTCGTCAGCGCCTTGTTCGCGGCGGACTGGAGCGCGACCCCGCCGCGCGTCGGCCGCGCGGCGGGCAGGATGTCGCTCACCGCCTACTCGCGCATCAGCATGAGGGCGGCCTCGCGCTCGAGATCGTGGTAGGGCTCGCCGCTGACGTCGATCGCGACTCGGTCGATGACGCCGCCCGTGAACCGGTAGGGCGGCTGTCCCGGGTAGTCCTCGGTGATCGGTTCGCCGGGGTCCTGACCCACGCACAGGCCGGAGCCGGCGATCGCGAAGGCACCGAGCTGCGTCTTGATCCTGGCCTCGCCGACCTTGCGGTCCCCGTGGTAGATGGACAGGATTCCCGTCGTGTGGTCGGGTTCCTGGCGGTCCTTGTCGAATGAGGCGGAGAGGATCAGCTTGTCCCCCGTCGGGATGTCCTCGGATCCGACGACCTTCTGTTCCTCGCTGCCGAGGAAGTTGTTGACGTAGTGCAGCCTGTTGTCCTTCACGTAGAGGGCGTGGCCGCCGAACCGCGTGCCCATGGCGAACAGCACCCCCTCGGCACCCGGCCCGGGAATGTCCACAACCGCCCCGATCACGAACGAACGGTTCCGGGTGCTCACCGCTTGCCATTCGGGGACCGGGGCAGTGCCCGGGAAGTACACGTACCGTGACCGCGGTGCCGTGAGCTGGGGACGCGGAGTGGTGAGGATCTCGACCGGGGACCGGTCGTCCAGTGGGAACGCCCCGTTCGCGCCGGCCTCGGAGAACCAGATGCTCACCAGCTCCCGCAGCTTGTCCGGGTGCTCCGCGGCGAGGTCGTGCACCTCAGCCCGGTCGACGTCGGTGTGGTAAAGCTCCCACTGGTCGTCGTAGAAGTGACCCCACCCGGCGATGCACGGGTGCGTGGTGACGGCCTTCCAGCCCTCGTGCCAGATGCCGCGGGAACCGAGCATCGAGTAGAACTGCGTGTGCCTCGCCGAGCGGGCCCTGGCGTCGTCGAAGCTGTACCGCATGCTGACGCCGTCCAGCTGGCTCTGCGTGTGGCCCTTGATCGTCTCCGGCACCTGGACGTCAAGCGCGTCGAGGATCGTCGGCACGATGTCGACGGCGTGATGGTACTGGTCCCTGATGGCGCCGCGGGACTTCATGCCCTTCGGCCAGGAGATGACGCACGGGTCGGCGGTGCCCCCGTTGAACTCGTACCGCTTCCACATCTTGAACGGCGTGTTGAACGCCATCGCCCACCCGTTCGGGTAGTGGTTGTAGGTCTTCGGGCTGCCGAGGTCGTCGAGCTTGGCGAGGTTCTCCGCGAGGTCGTCCGCGACGCCGTTGGCGAACTTCATCTCGTTGACGGAGCCGTTGGGGCCGCCCTCACCGCTCGCGCCGTTGTCGGAGACGACGATGACGAGCGTGTTGTCCCGCTGGCCGGTGTCCTCCAGGTAGTCGAGCAGCCGGCCGATGTGGTGGTCGGCGTGGGCGAGGAACCCCGCGTATACCTCGGCCATGCGGGCGAACAGGCGCTTCTCGTCGTCGTTGAGCGAGTCCCATGGCCGGGTGTAGTCGAGCTCGGGGAACGGCAGGCCGTCGGGGCCGGTCCGGCTCTGCGGCGTGCCGATCGGGTTCAGCGGCGGAAGCTCGGTTCCCCGCGGGACGATGCCCATGTCCTGCTGCCTGGCCAGGGTCTGTTCCCGGATCGCCTCATAACCCATGTCGAACCGGCCGCGGAAGCGCTCGATCCAGTCCTTCGGTGCCTGATGCGGCGCATGGCAGGCGCCGGGCGCGTAATAGAGGAAGAACGGCTTGTCCGGTGCGACCGCCTTAGCGTCCATGATGAACTCGAGCGCCTTGTCGGTGATGTCATCGGTCAGGTGGTACCCGTCGGCGGGCGACCGCGGCTGGCTGACCGGGTGGTTGTCGTAGACCAGGTCCGGATACCACTGGTTGGTCTCCGCGCCGAGGAACCCGTAGCAGCGCTCGAAGCCCCGGCCGCTCGGCCAGTTGCGGCGGGTCGACGCCAGGTTCATCTCGTCGGTCGGGCACAGGTGCCATTTGCCGACCATGTAGGTGTTCCAGCCGCGTTCGGTCAGGATCTCGGAAATCATGCCGTTCTCCGGCGGAATCGTCCCGCTGCCGTTCGGGAAGCCGATGGCTGCCTCGGTGATGCAGGCCATGCTGTTGCGGGTGTGATTGCGGCCGGTGAGCAGGCAGGACCTGGTGGGGGAGCAAAGCGCGGTGGTATGCCACT
>Ga0335072_10007890_pt1 | contig 15467 bp, 17 predicted proteins | sample Lox_Sample_21_FD_206725 | JGI IMG/M metagenome (GOLD analysis project Ga0335072, IMG submission 206725) | Soil microbial communities from Loxahatchee National Wildlife Refuge, Florida, United States - Lox_Sample_2.1 | ecosystem: Environmental > Terrestrial > Soil > Wetlands | place: USA... | reverse complement strand
GCGGCCTCACCGCTCTCACCATTGAAGCCAACGGCCGCAAGCGCGCCGAACACGACCAGGAGATTGTCGCCGCCCTCCAGTCTCACCAGGTCGACCTCGTCTGCCTCGCCGGCTACATGCGCCTGCTCTCCCCTGGATTCGTCCAGGCCTTCGCGCAGCGCATCCTCAATATTCATCCGTCGCTGCTCCCTGCTTTCCCCGGCCTCGACGCGCAGCAGCAGGCCTTCGAATACGGCGTCCAGGTCACCGGCTGCACCGTCCACTTCGTCGACGAGCAGCTCGACCACGGCGCCATCATCCTGCAGCGCTCCGTCCCCGTCCTCCCCGCCGACGCCCCCCACTCCCTCGCCGCCCGCATCCTCGAGCAGGAACACCAGGCCTACCCCGAAGCCATCGCTCGCGTCCTGTCGGGAAAATACGAAATCCACGGTCGCCGCTACCTGCCGAAATCCTGATCGTCAGAAGTGACGGGATCCCCCATCCACACCTTGTTCTGGCTGGAGTAGCCCTGCCGCAGTTGTACAAGTGAAGAAGCGATGCCCAGGTCCACCCATCTCCGCGCCATGGCCCTCGCCCTCGCCGGCTTCACGCTCTGGGTCTTCACCGACACCGCCATCAAGCTCGTTGGCCAGACCGGCCTGCCCTGGTATGAAGTCCTGGCCTTCCTCGGCCTTTTCATGGCCGTCTTTCTTTTCGCCCGCTCGCTGATCCGCCGCGACCTCAGCGCTCTCCGCCCCCATCAGATGCGCCCGCAGCTCCTGCGCTCCGCCCTCGATCTCGGCAACAACATCTGCGTCATCGTCGCGCTGCGCCACCTCACGCTGACGCTCTTCTACATCCTCATCTTCCTCGCCCCCATCACCGTCGCGCTCCTGTCTTCCCTCTTTCTCCGCGAACGCCTCTCCTGGCGCAAGCTCCTCGCCATCCTTGCCGGATTCGCCGGCGTCGTCATCGCCGTCCATCCCTGGCGCGGCTCGCGCGAAGCCGACGCCATCGGTTACGCCGCCTGCATGGTCTGCGTCGCCTGCTTCTCGGTCAACATCGTCTGGTCCCGCGTCCTCACGCAGACGGAAACGCCCGAGAGCCTCACCCTTTTCTCCGGAACCGTCATGGCTCTCGTCGGCTTCGGCCTCATGCTCCTGCACGCCGCCCCGCTCAGCCCCCGCATTGCCGCCCTGCTTATCGCCATGGGAGCGCTCTGCGCCACCGGCAGCCTCTGCTTCTTCGTCGCTCTTCGCGACACCACCGCCGCCAACGTCTCGCAGCTGCACTACACCCAGCTGCTCACGGGAGCTCTCATGGCCTGGGCGGTCTGGCATCAGGCGCCCACGACCTACACGCTCACCGGCGCCGTGCTCATCATCGCGTCAGGACTCTACATTGCAGCCCTCGCCGCCCAGGACCGCCGCGGCGTCTGGCTCTCGCCCCCCATCCATCCGGATTAGCGTTCCATCGGAGATGGACTCCACCCGAAAGCGAGCGAGCGGCGTCCACTCAAGCCTCGCGTTCGCCTGAGTGGAGTGCCAACCGCAACCAGCTATAAGCTGCCTTTTACGCTGCCCGCGGCGTCTTCTCTCCTTCGCCCTTCTCGTCCTTCTTTTCCCGTTCCTGCTTCGTCCGCCAGAAGCTTTGCTGCAGCCGCGCCGTCTCGCGTGCCTCCCACTCCTTCCGTCGCAGCGCGGACTCGTCCCGCGACAGCTCTTCCACCCGCACTGCTTCCACGCGCTGCACCTGATGCCATGGGACAATCTCGCTGCCGCGGATCAGGAATCCCGACTTCACCCAGTCCGCCAGCAAATCGTTCACCTTCGACTTCACATCGTTCTCGTCCTCAAAAGGAAGCAGTTCAAACGCCTCGCCCGAAACAAGGTGCACCCGCACCAGAGCCACCAGAACTGTCTCGCTGACTGCCTTCTGCTCTTTCTCCGCCATTCTTCCTCCCGCGTTTTCGCTGACCTGCTCTCCCCGGTGTGATGCAGGCACGACGGCCGCGGCGGGCAGAACTCCAAACCCTGCACCCTGACCCTGATTGACTCCGAAGATCGCTCCATTGGCAGGCCAAAAGCCAAACTGTCTCACTCCGAGGGTTCACCTCAAAAACTGTCAACCCCCACGGCTCCGCACCAACGTAACAATCCCTCATTCCACACAACTTACAAGCCAGAATCCGCAAAGAAAGTTGGCAGTCTTTTGCACCCAACCTGGTATTCTGGATATAGAGGGTAAAAACAAAAAAGGCTGCCGGCCACGGCAGCCTTTTCTCTTGGCAGCCGTCTCGTCGGAGCCAGCAGTCTCGTCGGAGCCGGGAAAGGAAAACTCGCATGACAACGATCGCAGCGCACCACACCGTCCACGCCTGGTCCCACGTCTGGTCTGCCGCCCCTCGGCCCGTTGCGGCTTCCATCGCCCCTCCGGACGCGTCCTCTCATCTCGCTGCCCAGCCGCTCGCAGCTATCTTTGGTTCAAATCCGGGTCGATCTGATGCAAACCCACGCCTGTCCCCGTCAAACATGCCTGCGTTTGACCCAAACGGCTTCATGAGCCTTCTGACTCCGCCTCAGTCACTTCGGTTCGTCGTGCGCACCTTTCTATCAGACCCGTCTGTGAGTGATGCAGACGGGAGCGCATGGCAATTGATTGTTCCTGCGTCACTTGCGCTGTTATCAAACCAGGCAACACAGCTAAGTTCCTCAGAACCAGTCACCGGCCCCAGGCGACCCCACGCGGGAAAGCCCTTCACGCGGCGTCTGGCGACGGCATTGGCCCGACAAACAGCATCCAAGCCAACGAGGATCGAAACATGCGCAGAGCATTATTGTGGGCCACTGTCGCTTCCGGTATCGTCGCTGCTTACCTCATGTATCGCCGCGGCGAGCGCCCTTCCACCATCGTTCGGGAATCCGTGCAGCACCCCGTCCGCTCGCTCATCGACGAAACCCAGCGAGCGACGGCCTGACCGGTCCGATCGATTCCCTGCACCCCGGGTCGCTACAATAGAGGAGATGGCCAGTTCGCCCGACCTCGCTTCGCCCGATCTCATCCAGATCGACCTCGCGCCCCGCCGTCCGCTTCCCAAACCGGAATGGCTCCGCGCTCGCGCGCCCATGGGCGACAACTATCACGACCTGAAAAAGCTGGCCCGTTCGCTCAATCTCCATACCGTCTGCGAATCCGCTCAGTGCCCCAACATCGGCGAATGCTGGCATCACCGCACTGCAACCTTCATGATGCTCGGCAACTCCTGCACTCGTCGCTGCGGATTCTGCGCCGTTCCCAAAGGCCGTCCCGATCCGATCGACTTCGATGAGCCCCGCCGCGTCGCCGAAGCCGTTGCCCAGCTCGGCCTCCGATTCGCCGTCATCACCAGCGTCAATCGCGACGACGATATCCTCGGCGGCGCTCGCGCGTTCGTTATGGTGATCGAGCAGATCCGCCGCCAGGCGCCCGGCTGCCAGGTCGAAGTCCTCATCCCCGACTTCCAGGGCAATGAGGAAGCGATCCGCAGCGTCGTCGAGGCGCGCCCTGAAATTCTCAACCACAATACCGAATCGGTCCCGCGGCTCTATCGCGCCGTTCGCTCCGGAGCCCGCTACGAGCGCACCCTTCGCCTGCTCCAGCTCGCGAAAGAAATCGATCCGGCAGTTGTTACAAAATCCGGAGTCATGGTCGGCCTCGGTGAAGAAATGAACGAACTCCTCGACGTCTATCGCGACCTCGCTTCCGCCGGTGTCAACGTCCTCACCATCGGCCAGTATCTGCGACCCTCGAAAGATCATCTCCCCATCGCCCGCTACTACACGCCCGAGGAATTCGCCTTCATGAAGCGCGAAGCGCTGGCCATGGGTTTCCGCCACGTCGAATCCGGTCCGCTGGTTCGCAGTTCGTATCACGCGCACGAGCAAGCCGACTCGCAGGCCGGCAGCAGCAGCGGCAACCCATCGTCGCCTCCCGCTGGTGGCGCGCAGATTGTGATGGACGCGGCGCAGCCCGGCGTACAATACCTGTTTTGAACTCGTTTTTCTGAAGGATCAATACCATGGCACCATCCGTAATCGCGGGCATTCCCGCTCTCAAAGCCGACTACGCGCAGCTCCGCTCCCGCATGGATAAGGCCGTTGGCGATTTCCAGACCAATCTCGGTTCCATCCGCACCGGCCGCGCCTCCATCCACATGCTCGACCAGGTCAGGGTTGACTATTACGGCACGCCGACGCCGCTGAATCAGGTTGCGCAGATCACCACGCCGGACGCCAACATGATCGTCATCCAGCCCTGGGATGCGAGCCTCATCGGGGAAATTGAGAAGGCTCTACGTACATCCGACCTTGGCTTCAATCCCAACAACGACGGCAAAATCGTCCGCGTTCCCGTGCCGCCAATGACCGAAGAACGCCGCCGCGAAGTCGTAAAGCACCTCCACCGCGTCCTTGAGGACCATCGCACCGCAGTGCGCAACATCCGCCGCGACGGCAACGACCTCATCAAGAAGGCAGCTAAAGACAAGAAGATCTCCGAAGACGAAGAAAAGCGTTCGCTCGAAGAGATCCAGAAGCTCACCGACGAAGAAATAAAAAAGATGGAAGAGATGGCTAAAAAGAAGGAAGCCGAAGTCATGCAGGTGTGAACGCTGCTTCGCAGCAAAGCAGAAAGACCGTCCCGCGGGACGGTCTTTTTGCTGTTCGGCTCAGGCTCGATCAGGCGCCTGCATTCATCATAGTGTTGCCGCTTGCAGGTGCAATCCCAATCTGGAAATAGGTCCCGGCATTCAGCTTCACATTTCCGTCCTTGTCGCGGAAGGTTGCTGAATTCTTTCCCCGTGCAGACGCGACCATCGAGACATGGCTCAATAAGCCGGGTTCCTGATCGATTTTCTCCCGGGGACTGATATGGCGCGGAGCGGGCCCCATGGTCTGCATGCCGTACGGAGCGGCGCCCCCGGCGCTCGACGGATACGCCCCAACCAGGGTCACCTTCACGGGAACGAATTTACCATCTTTCAACTCCGCTTTCGTAAAGGTCAGGCTGACGACCGAGGGTCCGCCATTTTGCGATGCCTGAACCCGGCTGACCATTCCCATGAGCTCCGTGCCCTTCGGCAAATCGAGACCGCTCCCGGTTTTCACAGCGCGATCCAGCTTCGCTTCCACCTGCTGTCCCTGCTGGGCATTCTGAGCATCGATCGTGTGATCCAGTCTCGCAGTCACACCCGTCAGATCGGACGACTCGGCGAATGCCGCACCGGCCAGCAAAAACGATGCGGTTGCCACACCTAAAGACAGATTTCTCAAAGTTGTTATAACTCTCATCTCTGACTCCTATGCAAAACAAAGTAGCGTTCGGAATCGTCCGCCAGGCAATTGCGTGGTCAACCCTGTAGTTCTTCTTTCTCTGGAACCACTCGGAACAATCCTTCCACACTTAGTTCGACGAAACAGAAAACAGATCGGATGCAGCAAAGACCATGCAGAATAAGTCTGTCTCACGCGTCGCATGTTTGTTCTCGGGTGAAAAGACAAATCGCGAATCGCAGGCAACCATAGCGGCCAAATCATCATGCCGATATCGCCCGCAAAAGACAAAGGGCTATCACTGTGGATAGCCCTTCGAAATAAAAGAGGATGGTAAAACTGCGGCTTTATTCGGCTGCGCTGGTTCGTTTGCTTGCTGAAGCGTCAACACCAAATTGCAGATAGGTTCCGGCGCTCAGCTTGAAGTTGCCGGTCGAACTGGTGAAGGTTCCGGAGTCGCTGTTTTTGACGGCGCTGGTCAGCGCAACGTGGTGCAGCGCTCCCGGCTGCTGATTGAATGTATCGTCGGAACTCACCGTCGCTGGCGCTGGCGCCATCGTCATGGAACCATACGTCGCGTCGTCACCCTCGCTTGCGGAGTAGGCGCCGACGAGCGTCGCCTTCACCGGGATTTCCTTTCCGTCTTTCAGCCTGGCACTGCTGAAAACCAGCGTCAGGCTCACCGGGCCGCCCTGGGCAGCCTTCACGTCCGCGACCTGGCCGATCAGTTCGGTGCCGCGGGGCAGTTTCACCCCGTCCGGCGTGGTAACGGACGAATCCAGCTTTGCCGTAATCGGTTCACCGGACTTCGCGCTGCCGGAATCGAGTGTTTTGTCGAGTCGCGTCGTCACACCCGCCAGAGACTGCGCGGAAGCAGCTCCGGCGCATACAAACGAGGCCAGTGCCAGACCGAATGAAAATTGCTTCAAAGAAAAAGAGCGCATGAAATGACTCCTTTGCAGAAGGTTCTGCAATGAAAACCCGACTCCTTCTCAGCCGCCCGCTTACGAACGAGGTTCCGCGAATGCACCGCTCCCGCGAGGGAGTGGCTGCCGCACGCTGCAGTCTCTGTGAAGGGGTTCAGGTACGCCGGCGGATAACAACGTGGTTCCGCCTCATGGATCGCCTCAAACAGCCCGGCTCCTGTCAAAACAGACCGGAGCGACACGACCCAGTGACCACCCTCTGTTCCATTCGACGCACGAGGAGGATGCGGGGACGCAGAATCTTCTGTTTTCAGGACATCACTAAAGTGTTTGATTACGCGATTATTTACGGCATCTTTACATCATGTACGCGACGCGCTCCAATTCCTGCTGCATACATTCAAACGAGCACGCGTTCGCCTCCAGCCGCATTACGGCCTCGCGCACCATGCCTGGATCGGCTCCGTATCCTCGCCCCGAGAGAAAGCTGGTGACCATTTCCGCCGCCTGCCACGAATCGACTCCGGACTGCAGAAGCTCGGTCCGCAGCCCCGCCAACTCTGCTGCCGGGAATTTCTCGATCCTGCTGTCCTTCGCCATCGTATTCTCCTCTGGAATCCGGCCTGATCGCTGCACCGCCCTCAGGCACCGCCAGCTTGCCCTCATTCCTGCTGGGTTAGACACCGGTTGACCGAAATTGTGTTGCTGCCCATTTACAGGAATCGTGTTGAGCCTGATGGTAACTATGCGCCCGTCGCCGCCGTACACTGGTGGGAGTGACTGATCCCAAAAAAAATCGCGATTCACAAGCAACGCCTGACCCGAGAGATCAGGGTCCATCCTGGATTCTGATGCTTTTGATCATTTTCTTTGCCATCCTCGTCGCGAGCGGCATCGCCTGGTCGTTTACCCACCGCTTCTTCGAGCCTCACTGATCGGGTTCCTGATTCTGTCGTCATCCCGTCCGTACTCGACTCGGGATTCCGATTGCATCTTCCGTCCGGTACTTTCGGAGTAGTTCGGAGAGCTATGTTGCGTGTTGGCCTTACAGGAGGGCTCGGCAGCGGAAAATCGACCGTCGCTGCGATGTTGCGCGAAGACGGTCTGCATATTCTCGAAGCCGATGCCATCGCTCGGGAGATGATGCAGCCAGGCCAGGCAGTCTTTCGACACATCGTCGAAGCGTTCGGGCCCTCCGTGGTCCGGCCTGATGGCACGCTCGACCGCCCTCGGCTTGCTTCGCTGGCCTTCGGCGAAGGGCGTCTCCCGGAGCTCAATCGGATCGTTCATCCTCCGGTGATTGCCGAGCAGGAGAGGCGCATGAACGCCATCTTCGCCCGCGATCCTGACGCGATCGTCGTCGTTGAATCTGCCCTGATCTTCGAAGCCGAAGACTGGGGTACCGTACCGAACTGGCGCCTGCGCTTCGATCGCATTCTGCTCGTTACCGCACCGGAAGATCTCAGGATTGAGCGCCTCCGCTGAACGCGACACTCGCTCGCGGCTGGCTGCGCAGCTCCCCGACTCCGCCAAGATATCTCGCTGCGATGCCGTCATCGACAATTCCGGTACTCTCGATGCCACGCGAATCCAGGTCGACCGCATCGTTGCGGAACTCCGCGCCGCAACCCATCCGGAGCGCTCCGGGTCATTACAATAAAAATGACTGAACCGGGCGTCGCCAATTTGCCCCGCTGCCCGCGTCCACCCCGGTCAACCGAGTACGACTGACACTATGAACCTGCGCAGACTTCTTCTCGTTCTTATCCTCGTCGGAGGATTCTGGTACTTCACGACTCATTCCGGTTTCCACTCGATTTCAGGATCCGCCAGCTCGCCCCTCAATCTCACCGAGGCCCAGGCAGCACCCGAATATACGTCCACCGAGCTGAACAACATTGCCGTCTACAAGCGAGTCGTACCTTCGGTCGTTAACATCACGGCGGGCACCGTTACGCTGGACTTTTTTTATGGGCTCGTACCCCAGACCGATCAGGGTTCAGGTTTCATCCTGGACAAGCAGGGACACATCCTGACCAACTACCACGTGATTGCAGAAAGCCAGAACATCCAGGTCCAGACCCACGATAAGCACCGCTATCGTGCCCGGGTAATCGGCAAGGATCGCCTCCATGATCTCGCTCTGCTCCAGATCGACGCGCCGAGTCTCGTTCCAGCGGTGCTTGCCTCTTCGCGCGATCTCCAGGTTGGCCAGCAGGTCTACGCCATCGGTAATCCCTTCGGCCTCTCCGGCACAATGACCTCCGGAATTATCAGCGCTATCCGCTCGGTACGCGGACCGGAGCAGGCGCCGATCGAAAATGCGATTCAGACCGACGCAGCCATCAACCCCGGAAACTCCGGAGGACCGCTTTTGAACTCCCAGGGTGAGGTGATCGGCATTAACTCGATGATTGCCCAGAACGGTGCTGAACAGAATGCCGGCATCGGCTTCGCCATCCCGATCGATACGGCAAAGGCTGTCCTGAACGACTTCCAGAAATACGGACATGCGCGGCGTCCCTCGCTCGGCATCCGCACGCTCCCGATCGGACCGGATCTCGCCGAGCAGATGGGCCTTCCGGCCCAGTATGGTGTTCTTATTGAAAGCGTGGTGCCGGGAGGCGCCGCCGACCGCGCCGGCCTGCGCGGCGGCAACCAGTTGGCTTATCTGGGTAATATGCAAATCTCGATGGGCGGCGATCTGATTGTGGCCATCGATGGGCAGGAGGTTACGAATTCGCAGGATATTTCCGAGATCATGAACCACCACCAGCCAGGCGATACCCTGACGGTAACCATTTTTCGCGGACGCAAGAAGATGACTGCGCGTGTGACTCTCGGCGAGGCGTCCGACCAGACTGCTTAAAAATTAAGCGATTTCACGTCGTACAAACGAGGGCTATCTGAGGCGTTCCCGCACTTCGGGGCGCGCCAGATAGAGAAAAAAGACCAGGTTTACGAGCATCATCACGATAGCCGGCATCTGGTGGAAACGCACCAGCAACCAGGTTCCGTACAAGCCCGACAGGAATACTGCAGCGAGCGTGAGCGCCCAGCCCCAGCGGCGCAGGCGCAGCAGTCCCTGGCCAGCGGTCGCAAAAGCCACGCACAGGACCAGCACCGCCAGCGGCAGCCGGTGCATGGTCACTCCAATCAGGCCGATCAGGCAAAGTGCGAACATCCACAACCCAATCGCCGCAACGCCGGGTAGCAGCTTCGGGTTTTCTTCACTGCTCATAACGTATGCAGATAAGCTAAAAGATCCTGCAGTTGCTCGTCGCTCAACTGATTGCCGAAGCCTGGCATCATGTTTCGTCCCTGCTGAATGACCGGGGTGACGCGCGCATCGGTGGCCGGCGCACCGCTCGGGAGATATTTCTTCCGATACATTCCAAACAGGCTCGGTCCATGCAAATCTCCCGTCTGGTTCGCATAGTGACAGTTTGCGCAATCGTGCTGGTAAAGCGCGTGCCCCTGCGCCTCCTGTGAGGTCAACTGGCTCACAGGTTTCGACGGCGCGAGCGATGGTCCACATCCCGCGACGAAAGCCGAAAAACCAAGCATGCCAGCCGACAAAATCCACCCGGCCCCAAAAACTCTTCCTGTCACCGCTCTGTCCTTTCCGGCGTAGGCTACGTTCGTTCCCACCCTATACCGTAATGCCTGCCGTTATTCCCGTTCTGCGATGGCGGTCACAATTCGGTCAATCGCATCCCGTGCGGCGTTTCCCACGGGCTGGCGATCATTACAAAGCACCGAAAATACGACTGTCCTGCCGCTCGCGCCAACCAGGTAGCCGCTCAGCGCGTTCACCTCGGCGAGCGTTCCGGTTTTCGCGAACACGCGTCCTCTCAATTCGCCGGTAAACCGGCCTGCCAGGGTTCCGTCCACGCCACCCACCGGCAGGGTCGACCGATACAGTCCACCCCAGGGCTGATGCGCCGCATACACCAACAGTGCCGCTGCTGCGCGGGGGGTAATCAGATCTTCACCGGACATACCGGAGCCGTCGAAAAAGAGAAAATCCTCCGGATCAATCCCGGCACCAATCAGAAACTGCCGCACGACCCGCGCTCCCTGAGCAATCGACCCATCCTCACCTTCGAGTCGTCCCAGGAGTCGCAGATAGAGTTCGGCATGGAGGTTTTGGCTCACCTTGTTCGTCACCGTTACGTCCTCGCCCAGCGTCGGCGAGACATGGGTCGCCAGGACTCGTAATCCCGTATCCGGCGGTTGAATGGTAGAAAGCGCGATGGGCCGCAGAACCACAGTCTGATCGACTTCCGGGCGATAGTCTTCTGTGTCCACCGGGAGCCGATGCCACGCGCGCGCCGCGCCCACCACGACTACCCCGCGCGCGAGCAACATCTGTCGCAGTGCGACAGCCGCGAACTGCGCGGGATCTTCGATCGCCAGCGCGTCGTGCATGCCGTTGGGTGTAATCGCCCCGAAGAGCCGAACGTCGAGACTTCCGGGTGCTCGATCGATTCCACTATGCGCCTCTGCGCCCGGCGGCGCCAGCGTCAGCCCGTTCTCGATCCTGTAGTAAGGCACGTCGGGGTTCCATGTCACCACCGTGGGCGTTGCCGGCGAGGTGGGGGAAGATGCAGTGAGTTTCCCTGCCGAGCCCATTGCGTTATCCGCGCCGGCATTTGGGGGATCTGTTGGCCCCGGCGTCACATTCAGATACACGACGTTGTCATTTACCGTCAGAGCGCTCGCAGGCGCGCCATACTCCCATTGCAGGTCGTCCCAGCCCCAGTCCGAGCCGTAGCGCTCCAATGGGAACCAGGTATCATCCCCGATCACATCTCCCGTAACCCTGCGTACGCCTGCAGCCACGATCTGGTCGGCCATATTCTCCAGCGCCTGCAACGGAGGATTCGGCCGCTCCGTTTTGCCATTCCACGGATAGCCGCGCCCCGACATCGTCGGATCACCCGCGCCTAAGAGGCGCACGTTGCCGTTCAACGTCCCGCCCGTATCGATGGTCCCTGACGTCACCGCCACCGTCGTCCAGGTTGCACCTGAAGGAATCAGTGCCAGAGTTGCTGCGGTCGTGAACAACTTCGCATTCGAAGCGGGCTGAAACAATTGGCCATCATTCAGCGCAAAGAGCGACCGGCCGTCCGGCGTGAGCACCGAAATACCCCAGTGGTCGCGTACCACCCCGGGATCTGCGAGAATCTGCCGGATCGCCGCATCCAACGGCAGTTTTTTCCGGGCACTCCCTGCAGGTCCATGGCGCGGCGCACCGCCTGCCGGAGCAGCCATTGCAGAGGCCACTAACAGAGCCACGCCCATTCGCCTCATGCGCCGTTTTGCCGTCGGGCGATCGTGTTTTACTCGGAGAATGTGCACGCTGCAGGGGAATTTCTCCCGAGTGTAGCATCGTTCTTTGGATGACTTTCGCCCGGCGCCCGCGTTTCGAATGGCAACTCCGCACCCGCGCTCTCCCGCTGGGCGCGCGCACTGCTATTATGGGCGTCCTCAACGTCACTCCTGACTCATTCTCAGACGGCGGTGCTCATTTTTCTGCTGAAGCCGGCGTGAGTCATGCGATCTCGATGCTTGATCAGGGCGCTGATGTTGTCGATATCGGAGGCGAATCCACGCGCCCCGGATCCCCGGAACTCGGCCCCCAGGCAGAACAGGACCGCATTCTGCCGGTGATCTCGGCGATCCTCCGCGAGAGGCCTTCCTCTGTGCTTTCCGTGGATACGTATCACGCCGCCACGGCCCGTGCTGCCATCAGAGCCGGCGCAGAAATCGTGAATGACGTCAGCGCCTTTACGTGGGATCCGGTCATGGCCGCAGCCTGCGCCGACCTTCGGTGCGGCGTCGTTCTCATGCATACTCGTGGTCGCCCCACGGAGTGGCACAACCTTCCCCGCCTTGCGCTTAGCGAAGTCGTCCGTCTGGTGAAAGATGGTCTTGCGGGAGCACTCGATCGCGCCTCCGCGGCCGGTGTCGAACGCAGCCGCATCGTTCTGGATCCGGGCTTTGGCTTCGGCAAAGTACATGACGAGAACTACCCGCTCCTCGCACATTTTGAGGAATTTCTTCCGTTAGGCCGGCCGTTGCTGGCCGGAGTCTCGCGTAAATCTTTTCTCGGACGAACGGTGGCCGTCCGCCTTGGAATTCCCCAGATTCTGCCTAACCAGCGCGGTAGCGCTACCCTCGCCGGCAGTACCGCGGCCATACTTTCGGGCGCTTCTCTCATCCGGGTCCACGATGTCCGCCCTGCTATTGAAGCTGCCGCTATCGCCGATGCAGTGCTTGCCGCCCTCTGAGCAAGGATGCAGAGTTCGGAGGCCTCTCACGCAATCACGTCGAGGGTGCCGTCCCGCTTCCCCTCATCAACCCGTTCAGGCGCCTGAGGCTCACCCTCTTCAACTTCGCTCTCCGGTTGCGGTACATCCTGGGAATATTTTCGCCGGCGCAGCTTCTCTCGCGTCCACAGTGGCTCGGCCTCCTGCCGAAGCCCACCCACCGGTGATACTCGATCGATTTCCATCGCCGCACCTTGTAGAGCCGTTCACTGGTCCCTTCGGCTCGGGAATCGAAGTTCTTCACACGGTGCCGCGCAATCCGGATGCCAGTTACGGGCCCTGTGCAAACCTGAGACCTGCACCTCTTCCACACCGCGTATTCTGAATCCCAGCATGGGCCGAATCCGAGTTCTCTCCGACCAGGTTGCCAATCAGATCGCCGCCGGCGAGGTGGTGGACCGCCCTGCCTCGGTCGTCAAGGAACTGCTGGAGAACGCGTTGGACGCGGGAGCCACTCGAGTCCGCATTGAAATCGAGGCGGGCGGCCGGCGTCTCATTCGCGTTGCCGACGACGGTTGCGGCATGTCCCGCGACGATGCTCTTCTCGCTTTCGAGCGGCACGCCACGTCCAAAATCCGCACATCCGACGACCTGCTCTCCATCGCAACTCTGGGCTTTCGCGGTGAAGCATTACCTTCCATTGCTTCTATCGCACGCCTTGAACTCGTCACGCGCCCTCCTGAAGACGCAGCCGGCACCCGCATCGAGATCACCGGAGGCAAGATCCTGGCCGTGGAGGACGTTGGTGGCCCTCACGGGACAACGATCACGGTGCGCGATCTCTTTTTCAACACACCCGCACGACGCAAGTTCCTTCGCGCCGAAAGCACTGAGCTTTCTCACGTGACCGCTCTTGCGACGCACTACGCGCTCGCGCATCCTGAGATTCATTTTGAGCTGCACTCCGCCACGCATGCTCTGCTGACCGCGTCGCCGGCCGCCGATGCCTCCGACCGCATTTACCAGATCTTTGGGCGTGAAACGCTTGACGAACTCATCCCCCTGGCTGCCGAACGCCGCTTCGATCACAGCGGAATTCCCGAACCACCGCCCTGGCGGCGCGATGCCGACTACACTTCGCCCGATCCCGGGTTCCTCAGGGCGAGCGGGTTTGTCTCACGCCCGGCGCTGCAAAAGCTCAATCGCAATTCGATCTACGTTTTCGTCAACCAGCGGCTGATCCGCGACCGCCTGATCCTTCACGCTGTTACCGAGGCCTATCGCAACATCATTCCGCCAACCTCTTTCCCGGTGATTCTGCTCTTCCTTGAAATGCCGCCACACGAGGTCGATGTCAACGTCCACCCGTCAAAAACAGAAGTCCGTTTTCGGCAGCAATCCGTCATCCATGACTTTGTGCGGGAGAGTATCCGCGTCACGCTGATGAAGGCGCGACCGGCTGCCAGCTTCGTCGCAGCGCTCACCGATAGTCCGCGCGCCTTGTCTTCGCTGGTTCTGGCGGTGGGCGCCGAGAGCGGTTCTGTTTCGCCATTCAGAGACTCTGAACCGCCTCCACATGCACAGGAATCTGCGCCCTTTCACCTTGCCCCACCTGAACCGCGCCCGAAAGAAGTGCCGCTGCCCTTTGCGGTACCGGCTGCCATGCACCGCCCCACGCCTCTCAGGCCGGAAGAGGCGGCAAAGGGGCTCGACGGCGAGGCGCTCGTCGCTGCCGTTTCAAAGAACGGTCATGCATGTTCAGAGCAAGCACTGGCGGAGGGTGGCGACGCACCCGCTACCCTTCACTCCCTCGCCTCGCTCAAACCTATCGGTCAGCTCCGTGAGTCGTTCATTCTCGCCGTCAATGATGAAGGACTCTGGATCATCGACCAGCACGTTGCTCATGAGCGTGTGCTCTTCGAGAAGATTCTTCGCGAACGACAGACGGAACGAGTTGAGCGCCAGCATCTCTTAATGCCGATGCTGATTGACCTGCTGCCGCAGCAGATGGCTGTGTTCTCTACTCTGGCCGAGGAACTGGAACGCAACGGCTGCGAGGCGGAGATCTTTGGCCCTCACACGATCGCCATCAAAGCCGCTCCTGCCGGCCTCAGCGGGCCAGGCCTCGAACACATGATCCACGAAGTGCTCGAGCAGCCGGGCGCTGCGACGCAGTCTGAAAACCTCGAGGCTGCGCGCACCCGCATCGCCGCGTCCATTGCCTGCCACGCTGCCATCAAGATCAATATGCCGCTCGATCCGACGCGGATGGAATGGCTTCTGCGGGAGCTTGCCCGGACTGACCACCCAACCAGCTGCCCCCATGGCCGCCCAATTGCTTTACGATATTCATGGAAGGACATTCAGCGCGCCTTCCAGCGCATTTAGCGTTGGCTTCCTGAACTCAGTCTGGTTGCAGACGAAGCGAAGGACCCGCTTCCATCACGACACCAACCGCAGCCGCAGCAGGCACATTTTGAACCAGCAACAATTACAAACGGCACGGGCCGCGCTGTGGCATCAGAGCGCCGCTGGCCCAGGCTCTTCGGCATCCTCCACAGCCCTGGTAACGTACGACGATGCCGCCGCCTGGATCGGAGAACTTGCTCTTTTTCTGTTTCTCCCGCGGCACGCTCAACTACCGGCGCCGGCTCCTTCTTTTGTCGAAGCATGCATGGGATCGGCCCGAGCCCTCCCACCACCGGATGCCATTGCGCAGGCCACTGAGCTGGCCGACCGCCTCGTTGACGCCCGCGTTGTGGTGCCTCTCAACCTCATGGGCGCCTATACGGAGCAGCCCGATTTCCTTGTCGCTTGCGAGGCCTTGCCCTGGGTCGCGGCCATCCGCGGCGACCGGCAGTGGAAGACTGCGCCCGGGGGCCGTACCTCACCCCTCGTTGTCCGCACCTGGGAGGCGCTCGATCGGGAAGGAGAATCGACCGCGGTCGAGCTGCGCGAGCTTCTTGGCCGCGAGCTCA